>Ga0306865_1000337_pt1 | contig 20823 bp, 13 predicted proteins | sample AntRauTorckE5431_FD_190441 | JGI IMG/M metagenome (GOLD analysis project Ga0306865, IMG submission 190441) | Saline lake microbial communities from Rauer Islands, Antarctica - Metagenome Torckler E5 #431 (v2) (version 2) | ecosystem: Environmental > Aquatic > Non-marine Saline and Alkaline >... | reverse complement strand
GCCGCCTTTGGGCCCGTGTTCGTGTTCCCAAAGTTCACCAGTCACAGGATGAAACGCCAAACCTTGTGGATTTCGGTGTCCATAACTATAAATCGAACCGACTGCATTCGCATCATTCACAAAAGGATTATTTTGCGGAACGCTGCCGTCGTCATTTAAGCGATGAATTTTCCCATTTGTATTATCCAAAGCCTGTGGAAAATCATCTCGATTGCCTCGTTCGCCATTACTAAAATACAGGCGATTTTGACCATCGAAAACCATACGATTGCCATAATGATGGGACTTTTCCGTCGCAGGCGACCCCTTATATATTTCCTCAACAGCATACAACGCCTTCGATTCATTTAATTTTGCTCGAATAATCGCCGTATTTCCTTTGCTGCTATCATTCGCATCTGGATAAGCATACGAAATATAAATCCAGCCATTTGTCGCATAATTTGGATGTAATTTTAAATCCAATAAACCACCTTGACCTTCTACTCGAATTGCGGGTAAACCGCTAATTGTCGTCATTCCATCGGTTTTAGAAAAATACGACAATACGCCTTTTCGTTCCGCAATTAACATATCGCCATTCGGAAAAAACTCAAACGACCAAGGAATTTCCAAACCATCGACGACAATTTCATATATATAATTTGGATTCGTACTGGTCGTCGTTTGATGATTTTTATCATAATCAAAATCCGTGATATATTCACTCAATTGCCTAATCTCACTTTCCGAAAACGTCTGTCCATAGGCGGGCATTCCCAAGTTTTCTTCACCAACTTCTATCATCTTCGATAAGGTCGCCACCGATTTTTCATAAGATTTCAACCGTTTGAAATGCTGCAATTGCGTTCCATGACAACCCGCACAATTCTCATCATATATGGATTGAACATCAGAAGTCACATTCGCACTTCGAGATAAATTACACGCCATGAAACCGATAAAAAATAGGATTATTATAAAGTAAAGTTGCTTTGATTTCGTCATTTTTGATTTTTTTAGTTGTAAAATTATTATTACGAAAGTACGTAAAAATGATGAATCGAATTTTGGTTGGGCGGTATTTTGAGAAATTTTTGGGGGGAGGTAGAATCATTTTGGAAATTCCTACGCTGATACCAGCAGACGATTTACTTTTTTTTATTTCCAAGATACTCTGACTTAAAATATATATTTGTAAATTGCTAAAAATAAGCAAAATCAACTTATTGATTTTTATTTTAATACAATCTATTTAGGTACGAATATTTTTAACAATTAATCAAAAAAATAATGAAAGCTAACGAAACAAAAATTGAAGATTTTTTATCTTCAAACAAAACCCAATTTGTAATCCCTGTTTACCAAAGAAATTATGATTGGTCAACGAGTCAATGCAAACAACTTTTAGATGATATTCTTGAAGTAGGAGTTGCAAAAGGTATGAATGCACATTTCATCGGCAGTATTGTTTATGTTCACGATGACGTTTATACCTCTTCTCGAATCAAAGAATTGACCATAATTGACGGACAACAACGATTGACAACACTTACGCTTATTTATTTGGCATTGTATAGACTTGCAATTGAGCTACAAGATGAATCAATGGTTAATGAAATTAGTGAAACCTATCTTATTAATAAGTTTGCACCCGAAGAGGAAAAACTCAAATTACGCCCAACGGAAAATAATGATAAGGCTCTGAAATACTTGCTCAGAAGTGATTCAGATGAAGAATATGTGGCTTTTTCTAAGTTGATTGATAATTTTAATTACTTCAAAGGACGCATTATTCCACAAAATTACGAATTTGTACAAAGAGGTTTATCAAAATTGATGTTTGTAGAGATTTCGCTTGACCGTGAAAAAGATGATCCTCAACGAATATTTGAAAGCTTAAACTCAACAGGACTTGAACTTTCACAAGCTGATTTAATCAGAAATTATATTTTGATGGGTTTGAACCGTAAAGATCAAAATAAAATATATGCCAATTATTGGGATATAATTGAAAAATCAGCAAAAGATGAAACGCTTAATACAAGCCGAGTTTCTGACTTTATAAGAGATTATTTAACGTTGGAAAACAATAAAATTCCTAATAAAAGTAAGGTTTATTTGGCGTTTAAAACGAAATTCCCAACGACAAATTTGGAGGATTTAAAAAATAACTTAATACCAATAAAATCTTTGGTCAAATATTATAATAAATTAATTAATCCTAAAAATGAAACAGACCGAGCAATTCGTATAGAACTGGAATATATCAATCGTTTAGAAATAAATGTTGCTTATCCTTTTTTAATGAAAGTTTACGAAGACTATTCGGAAGAGCTTATTTCTAAAAACGTTTTTCTCGAAATCCTTGATTTTATTCAATCGTTTGTGTTGAGAAGATTTATCGTTGGTCTTCCGACAAATTCATTAAATAAGATTTTTATGACTTTGTATAATAAAATTGACCAAAATGATTATCTCGAATCTTTACAAAAAGAATTGCTTAGAAAGACGGGTTCACAACGGTTTCCGAAGAATAAGGAAGTCATAGACGTATTTAAACTAAAAGACGTTTATAATATTAAGTCGAAAAATAGAACCTATTTATTAGAACGACTTGAAAATTTTGATAATAGAGAGCCAGTGATGATTGAAGGAAATCCCGATATTACTATTGAGCATATTTTTCCACAAAATCCAGATGCAAAATGGAAAATCGAACTGGGAACAGACGAATATAATTTTATAAAAGAAAATTATTTGAATACTGTTGGAAATCTTACGTTATCGGGAAATAATGGTCGATTGGGTAACAAACCATTTATTTTTAAAAGAGATTTAGAAAAAGCAGGCTATAAAGATAGTCGCCTTTGGTTGAATAAATATTTATCAATTGCGGAAAAGTGGGATAAAACAGAAATAGAAAGACGATTTGATTTATTAGCAGAACGGTTTTTGAAAATTTGGAAATATCCTGCGATTGAAATTGATGAAAGTGTTGAAAATAACGAAATTAATATTTTTGAAGCAGATGAGCCAAAACATAGAAAATTAGAATATGCCATCTTTTTTGACCAAAAACTCGAAATTACACAGGTTTCAAAGTTATTTTTAGAGATTTTTAAGCAATTATTTGAATTACAACCGGAAACTTTTTTTACAACGGATATTGCGGAAAGAATATCTCTAACAAAAAATCCCGAAGGAGATGGTTTAAGACAGGCACAATTAATAAATGATACTTACTATATCGAAACGAATTTTGACAGCATTGGAAAATTTGAAAAAATTAAGTATGCTTTAACTATTTTTGATTTTGAAGACGAATTGATTATTAAATATTCAGAGTAATTTTAATTACAAAAAAATTCACACCCTCACTCAAAGTGAGGGCATGAATGACTACTAAAATAGATCAAACTCAAAGTTCGAAAACCCGAATTACTTAATCACTTTCAAAGCTGCTTTCTTGCCATCATTAATTACCGTAATCAAATACATTCCTTTCGGAAAAGTACTCCTATCGTATTGAAATAAAGCTCCAGAAACCGTTCGAACAGAGAATAATTTGGTCGCTAAATATCCTAATATATTTATTTCTCATTACTAAATCACATTTGATTTTTTTTATCAAAGTTTGCGTATTAAATTTAGGCAAAGTTTAATTTAGTAAAGGATTAAACAAAGCAAACAAAGTTTCTTTAAACTAACCAAATAATAATTTTATGGATTGTACAAGATTATTTGAAATTCCTTATTATCAATTAAAAAACTTTCCTCAAACGAAAGCAATTGTAGGGAAAAAAGACGGAAAATGGCAACATTATAGTTCGCAAGAACTGGTAGATGCTGCAAATAAAGTAAGTTTAGGTCTTTTGAAATTGGGCGTTAAGCCTGGCGACAAAATTGCAGTCGTGACGTACAAAAATCGTCCTGAATGGTGTGTTTTGGATATTGGCGTTCAGCAAATTGGTGGGATTTTAGTCCCCGTTTACCCAACGATTAGCTCGGGCGAATACGAATTTATCTTTAATGATGCTTCCGCAAAACTGGCGTTTGTCGGTGCGGACGATTTGATTGATAAGGTAAAAGCGGCTTATATAAATGTGGATTCACTGGAAGGAATTTACACTTTTGATGAGCAAGAAGGCGAAACATATTGGGAAGAAATATTCACAGAGGGCGATTTGAGCGAAGTCGAAGCCTTGAAAGCTGCGGTAAAATCGGATGATTTGGTTACGCTGATTTATACTTCTGGCACGACTGGAAATCCGAAAGGCGTAATGTTGACGCATGATAATATCATGAGCAATATTAAGGCGGTTTATGATTTAATTCCGCTGACTGCTGGTGATAAAGCGTTGAGCTTTTTGCCGCTGTGTCATGTTTTTGAACGAATGATGTATTATACTTATATGTCTTACGGTGTGAGTATTACGTTCACAGGCACGGACAATTTGGGTGGCGATAATGGCGATTTAAGAACATTAAAACCGAATTTCTTTACGACCGTTCCTCGACTTTTAGAGAAGGTTTATGAAAAGATTTATAATAAAGGTTTGGAGTTAACGGGTGCGAAAAAAAGCTTGTTCTTTTGGGCTTTGGGCTTGACGGAAGATTACGAATTTGGCAAAAAATATTCCGGCTTGACCAAAATAAAATGGAGTATTGCGGATAAACTTATCTTTAGTAAATGGCGGGAGGCTTTGGGCGGCAACGTAAAAGGTATCGTAACTGGTGCGGCGGCTTGTCCTCGCAAAATGGCTCAGGTATTTTCTGCGGCAGGTGTTCCGATTCGAGAAGGTTATGGTTTGACTGAAACTTCACCAGTTTTGTCGGTCAATCGTTTCCCCGAAGAAGGGGCGATGCTCGGAACGGTTGGTCAAGTCATTGATAATGTGACGGTTATGATTGATACGAGTGATAAGGAATACGATTTCCGTCCAGGAGAAGGCGAAATTATTGCAAAAGGCCCGAATATTATGAAAGGTTATTACAATCAACAAGAGAAAACCGATGAGGTGATTGATAAAGATGGTTGGTTTCATACGGGTGATATTGGTCTTTTTCTTGAAAAAGATGGTAAAAAATTCTTGCAAATTACCGATCGTAAAAAAGAATTATTCAAGACTTCGGGCGGAAAATATGTCGCTCCGAATCCAATTGAAAATGCTTTCAAAGGCGATTTCTTGATTGAACAAATGGCGGTCGTTGGTAACAATCGAAAATTCGTTTCGGCACTTATCGTGCCTTCGCCAGATGCCTTGAAAGATTGGTGTGATAAAAATGGGATAACGTGTACTTTAACGCAACACGAATACAATCCCGTTTTGTCGATTATTGATGCGGCAACGTTAGAAAATCCTAAAGTATTGGCAAAATTCGAAGAGTTATGCAATCAGTATAATCAAGCTTTTAGTCATGTCGAGCAGATTAAAAAATTCAAATTGTTGGGTGAACCTTGGGACGTTTCAACAGGTGAATTAACGCCAACGATGAAATTAAAACGTCGTGTCGTCGATAAGAAATTTGAGAACGAAATTGAATCAATTTATAGTTGATTATTAGTTATTAATGATTGATGGTGAACGATGAATTACCGTTATCGTACAAAATAAAAGTGCCTTGTAAAACTTCGTTTTGCAAGGCTTTTTATTTTTTAATATTTTATTTTTAATAAAAAAATACAATTAGAAGATAATTCACAGCTTATAATTAACCATTCACCATTCATAATTATCAATTAAATCCTATATTTGCGAATATTTTGAAAAATTAAACTCAAAAAATAATCATGGATTATAAATCATTAGCATTAGAAGTCGTTGAGATTGCTGCAAAAGCCGGCGTTAGAATTATGGAAGTTTACAATGCCGCTGAAGGTATTGTGTATGACAAAAAAACCGATAACTCCCCTTTGACGAAAGCAGACAGAGAAGGAAATACGATTATTTGTGACGCTTTGGAGCAATTATCGATTCAGTTTCCAATCATTTCGGAAGAAAATAAATTATTATCTTACGAAGAACGCAAAGATTACGATCATTTTTGGTTGGTTGACCCACTCGATGGCACGAAAGAATTTATCAAACGCAATGGCGAATTTACGGTAAATATTGCCTTGATAAAAGGACAACATCCTGTGATGTCAGTAGTTTTAGCTCCTGTGACGAATGAAATGTACTGGGCAGTAAAGGGTCTGGGCGCATTTTTAATCAAAGATGGCAAAACGACTCAATTAAATGCTAATGAATTCACGATGGAAGATGACGGTTTGGGCGTTGTTTGTTCTCGCTCTCATTTGAATCAAGAAACACAGGATTTTATTGATAAATTATCGAATCCGACAAAAGTAAGCATAGGAAGTTCGTTGAAGTTTTTAATTTTGGCAGAAGGCGGCGCACACGTTTATCCTCGCATCGCTCCAACGATGGAATGGGACACGGCAGCGGCTCAAATGATTTTGGAAGCAGCAGGTGGAAAAGTCATCAGCAATGAAACTGGCGAACCACTTTTATATAATAAGGAAAATTTATTAAATCCTTATTTTATCGCTTACGGAAATGTAAAGTAGGGCAAGGAAATGCCCTTACCTTTTCCAAGCATAATAAAAAATAAAAAGCACTTCTATTTTTTTAGAAGTGCTTTTTATTTTTAGAAGTAGGGCGAGGGCATTCTCTTGCTACCCGTTTACGCATCACAAATCCGTACCGATTCTCGCAACGCCATCAACTTATCTTTTTTCGTTTCTCCAGTCGGTACAAACTCTTGACCGATAAAACCCTTGTAGCCAGTTTTTGCGATGGCTTGCATGATAAATTCGTAATTCAACTCCTGCGTTCCATTAATTTCGTGCCGTCCAGGAACGCCAGCTGTATGATAATGGGAAATATAATCAGAATATTTGCGAATCGTTGCGACAACATCGCCTTCCATAATTTGAGCGTGATAAATATCGTACAAAATTTTAAAATTTGGTGCATCGACCATTTCGCATAGTGCAACGCCCCATTCCATATTATCAAATTGATGGTCAGGATGATTGACTTTCGAGTTCAATATTTCCATCGAAATGGTAATATTGTTATCTTCCGCCAATTTTATAATCCGTTGAATTCCTTTTTTACAATGGATTAAATTTTCATAATCCGTTCGTAAATCTCGTTTTCCCGACAAACAAATCAGGTTTTTTACGCCATATTTTACCGCTTTCGGAATCAAATTCATAAAATATTCCTCCAACGCATCATGGTTTTCTGGATTCGCATAAAAATTATCCAACGTCACGCCTTCGGGATATTTATCCCAACCCATCGCACATGTCAAACCATATTCTTGCATGATTTCCCACTCGTCAGGCCCCGTCAATTCAATGGATTGCATGCCAATCGCTTTCACTTCTTTACATAATTCTCGAAAGTCAGGCACGGCACTTTGATAACACCAATGCGAAAGCGAATGCTTAAAATTTCCTTTTAATTGCAATTCGTAATCTTCCATAATTGCCTTATTTTCGGTAGCAAATGTATTGCTATTTAATAAAACGCCACCCGCTGAAAGTACCGTGGTTTTGATTGCATTTCTTCTATTCATAACTTGGTTGATTTGGTTGATTTGGTTGATTTGGTTCAGAATTTTTTGGAAGGTGAAGGGTATTTATTTTCTTAAAATAAATACAAATGAAACAGATTTAGGCGAATAATTAAGATAAAAAAAACTTGCTTAAACCTATGCCATCATCACATTTCCCCAAGCATCGCCCGAACCACCGCCTCATCAGTCACCCTCAAATTATACTCTGGAATTTCGGGCAAACTACCCATCGAAACCGCTGGATTCCGAAACTGCATTTTGCTTTCAATTTCATGAATTCCCGAAAGGTGAAAATTAGTAATCCCAATACTTTTAAACCGTTCTACATTATTTGGACGAACACCGCTACCGACCATAATTTCGATTCGATTATCCGCTTTTTCGATTATTTTTTTTAGCAATGGTAAACCGTCAACCGCCTTATTTTGACCGCCAGAAGTCAACAAATTATTCACACCTATTTCGATTAAATCGGCCAATGCTGCCAAATGATTCTCGCACATATCAAATGCTCGATGAAAAGTCACTTTCATTGGTCGAGCGAGTTCAATAAGTTGCTGTGTTCGAGCTTTATCAATTGTTCCATTAGGATTCAAAAGCCCAAAAACTACACCTTCCACGCCTACTTTCTTGCAATTTTCAATATCTAATTGCATGATTTCAAATTCCAAATCTGAATAACAAAAATCGCCACCTCGTGGTCGAATCATCACAAAAATAGCAATCGACAAATACTTTTTTGCCAGTTGAATTGTCGCCAAACTCGGTGTTGTTCCACCCTCAAATAAATTGTCGCAAAGCTCTACACGGTTCGCCCCGCCTTTTTCCGCATTGATACAAGATTGCAAACCGTTGGTACAAATTTCGATTGTCATTTTAATTCGTTAAAAACCCATCGTTTTGATAAAATCATCGCAAAACCACCGTCCCTGTCAATACCGCCAATTCGCTGCGGATTTCCATCAACTTTTTCTGGACTTTCAGTAGCCGCATCAGTTCCTCAAAATCCTCTTTTGCAACATCTTTCAAACGGCGTTGATTTTTTTCATAAACCCGCTGGATTTTTTTGAGTTTGAATGAATTTACACCCATCATAGCGTCCGCTTTAAAATTTATATCCGGCATTAGTTGTGTTGCCAATGGTTTTTCAAAACGATTAATCCAATTTTCACTATATTCGTAAGGCGAAGTCGATAAATTAATCGCCAAAGTTTGGATTTCTTGGTCTTCATGATTCAAAAAATCTTGATGCGAAAAGAATTTTTCTTCCGCCAAATTTTCATAAATCAAATACACGATTTTTTTGTACAACGGATTTTCAAATTCCTCCAAAACCTCCTCCATATTCGACAACACATACACCGCAACCTGCCATTCTTCCGCCTCTTTTTCCTTTGTAATCGTAAAGGTTTCCGTCCCATACAAAATCAAAATCCGAACAACATCTTTCTCTTGAAATTCATCATTATACGTCCGTTCTTTTGCTTTCGATTCACCAAAACCATTAGGCATCAAGCCAACATTAGGGGGCAAACTATCCGCAAAATTTCCTTGGTAACCATCATCAGAAGGCATTCCGTCATCGCCAAAATCCGACGGCGGAACTAACCCCGCAAAATCATCATCAGATGCACCTTGTTTCGGTTTCGCATTTGCGTTTGCGTTTGTCCCTCGGGGTGCATTTGAATTTCGCTGCCGTCGTCGCTCCTCATTCTGTTCCTCTTTTTTACGATTTTGCAGCAACCGCATCACGCCCTTATTTAATTCATCGACTAAAATTTGCTCACTGATTTCCATCAAGCTTGCACATTCTCGCACAAAAACTGACCGTTTTATCGGATCAGGAATCCTCGCGATACTTTCGACAATATCCTTAATTAACGATGCCCGTTTTATCGGGTCGTTTTCCGTTTCTTTAAGAATCAAATTGGTTTTAAATAAAATAAAATCGGCAGCATTTTTAGTAATATATTCTTTAAACTGCTCTGTACCAACCGATTGTACAAACGAATCTGGGTCTTCGCCTTCCGGCAATAAAACCACTTTCACGTTCATATCCTGCTCCAAAACCAAATCCAAACCTCGCAAAGCCGCCTTAATTCCTGCCGCATCACCATCGTACAAAATCGTAATATTGGGCGTATAGCGTTTTATCAATTGAATTTGCCCAACCGTCAAAGACGTTCCTGACGAAGCCACCACATTTTCAACCCCAGCTTGATGCAGCGAAACAACATCGGTATAACCTTCGACCAAAAAACAATTGTCCTCTTGACGAATCGCTTTTTTGGCAAAATAAATCCCGTAAAGCACCTTACTTTTATTATAAATTTCCGTTTCGGACGTATTCAAATATTTCGGTTGTTTTTTATCCGTCACCAAAATCCGACCACCAAAACCCAACACTTTTCCCGACAAACTATGAATTGGAAACTGCACTCGATGTCGGAAAAAATCTCGCCCGTATTGTGTCGTCAAACCTACTGATTTCAACAAATCAATATTATAACCCTTGTTTATCATATTCAGCGTCAAAGCGTCATTTTTATCAAAAGCAAACCCCAACTGAAACCTCTCAATAATCTCTTTCCGAAACCCTCTTTCTTTAAAATAACTCAAACCAACGCTTTTTCCAACGTCATCATTCATCAAATTATCATGGTAATAATTTACTGCAAAATCATTGACAATAAACAAACTATCGACACGCTGCCGCTCTAAATCCTGCTCTGGAGTCAGTTGCTTTTCTTCAATTTTAATCCCATATTTTTTTGCCAAAAACCGCAAGGCATCAGGATAAGAAGCCTGTTCGTGTTCCATGATGAAATTTACAGAGTTGCCACCTTTCCCACAACCAAAACATTTATAAATGCCTTTGGCAGGAGAAACCGTAAACGAGGGCGATTTTTCATTATGAAAAGGACACAAGCCAATCATATTCACGCCTCGCCGCCGCAAATTCACAAAATCCCCAACGACTTCATCAATCTTTGCGGTCTCAAATATTTCTGCTATGGTTTTTTGTTGTATCATGTGGGTAAAGGTAGGGATTTTTGGCGTTTCGTAAACTTTGAAAGTTTAGTAAACGTCCACCCAATCAAAAATATCTTTCGCAATTATTTTTTGCCAATCCGCAATCACTCTATATGTCTCAATTTGGATAATTGCACATTCTTTATCGTCCGGTTCATTTTTATTTTTTTGATAATATTTACCTTTCGTAATTCCTTGATTACCGGGATAAACTAAGGCTACCTTTTTTGCATTAAAATATTCGTGATAAACATATAACTGCCGTAAATCGTCAGGTTTTGGATTACCTTTTCCGACGTTTTTCCATTTCGTGTCTAAAACGATATTTCCGTTTTCTGTTTCGATTAAAATATCGGGTTTCATCGTTGATTCACGCCCATTTTGGGGTTGCCAAAATACCTTTTTAGCTTGTGATTCTAGCTTCATTTCGGGTTTCAAATGCTTTCGCAAACTGACACAAACGAATTCCTCCCAAAGTAAATTCATATCAAACATCAAGGCTAAAACATTATTATTTCCATTGCTCAAATCTGGATGATAATTCAATAACAACAATTTTGAAATTTCTAAGGCATTTTTGTAAACTGCTGTTTTTCGATTAAAAACAATTTTTTCAAAAGTTGCAGCCGTCGCTGTGATATTTTTCATTTCTGGAAAATCCAATAATAAACTACCAATTCGGCTATTTAATTGAATGTTTGTATTAATGCGTTTAAGTAGTAGCAAAGTTTTATAAAGGATTTGATGGAGCTGATGCGTTTTATCATAAATCGTATGTTTAACATAGAAACGCTCCTGATGTACCAAATTTTTTTGAATGTGTTTTGCAAATTTTAAACTACCTTTTAATGCCAAACTATTCGATTCTTGCTTTCGATATTTTTTAATTAAACCTTGATGAATCAACGATTCTATCTCTTTTATGAATAATTCAAAATACAAATCCAAGACGAAATTCGACTTTACACTTAATGCTGATGCACTCGGTGCATGAATATTAAAAGCACCAACAGCTCGCAACATTCCAATCAAAATTTTTTGCCAAGTTTCCTTTTCTTTTTTTTCTTCTTCTTTCGAATATTTATCCGCTTTTGGCAGCACCTCAATCGTCAAATCACCAACTTGAATGACACCAACATATTCTTTAAATTTCACACCATTATATACCAAATCATAAAACGCCACATTTCCTTTTTCTGCAAATTGTTTTTCACTATGAAACAATTGCAAAGCCTTTAATTGTCCTGTTTTTAATACTTGTTCGCCCTTATGTTGCCACAATGACTGATGCTCAAAAACCGTAAAATGCTTATCATTATCCTTCATTTATTCGGCTTTATTTAATAACAGATTAATCGCATTTTCAATATTAAAATCATCGTTCAAAACGTCCGTAATTTCATAAATTACTTTATCCAAATAACCATCAATATCATAATTTTTTACATTCGCAAATACATTTTTAGAAGTTTTCGGTTGCTCTTTTGCTTTACAAAAACCCTCGCCCAAAATCAACGCAATTTTGCCATAATCGCCATAAAAATACTCTTGCAACAATGGAATAATTTTTTCAGCAAAAGCCTTCTTTAAATCATCTAACTCCTTGATAGCTATAAAGTAACTGTGTCCAATCAAATGATCTTTATCCAATAAAATTTCAACCCGTTTATTAATTGTTTCTAAAACTTCAACCAAATTAAAACTTTCTAATTTTCCATCTTCTAAATACAGGTTATCTTTAATAATTTGAGGATTTGGCGGCATTTCCGTGAAACTAAAACGCCTTCTCAACGCACTATCCAACGCCTCCACACTTCTATCCGCTGTGTTCATCGTACCAATAATGTAAAGGTTATTCGGCACACCAAATTTATTAATTTTGTCTTTACTATATGGCAAAACGACCTTTAATTCTTCCTCTTGTCCAAGTCGTTTATCTTCCTCCAAAAGCGTAATTAATTCACCAAAAATCGAAGACACATTACCACGGTTGATTTCATCAATAATGATGACGAATTTTTTATTTGTATTATTAACCACTTCCTCTTTTAAATCTGCTAATTTAAGTACTTCTTCGATGACAGGAATCGTGTAAGATAGATAGGTTGGTGACTTGTCCTCAAATTTTACTTTTATAAGTTCCGATAAGGGCAAAATTGTAGGCGTTCTCTTTTTACCCGATTTTACTATTATGGAGTTTTTGCTATTTTTAAATAGGTCAAAAATAATTTTGTTCGATTTTGTTTTAAGTTGTATTTCGGATGTTTTCTCGGCGTATGATGGTAATTTTTCTGCATACGCTTCGTAATATTCTTTAAATAATTCAGGTGTTAATTCCGTCTCTTCTTCATCTGAAATAATCACCTGCTTTATTTTCTTTTGGGCTTCTGTACAAATTTGTTTAAAAATTCCACTTTCCACTTTATAAATCAAATTATCACCCTCATTTTTAGGCTCTAGCGGCTTAATCCCTTCCACAAAATCCTCATAACTCATACTTTGGTGAAACGTGGTAAAGACAATTTGACCCGATTTGACGTAATCATTAAAGCGGATTTTCAACTCACTTCGCTCTTCTTTTTCTAAATCTGCTTCTGTTTTATTTTCAATAATCGATAAGGATTTATTAATCGTGTGATACGTTTTTCCAGTTCCAGGAGGACCGAAAAGAATTTGATTTTTTGGAATTCCTAAATCTATTATCGGTGAATCGGTGTAATAATTTGCATCCGACATAATCGCCATCAAGTGCTGGTGATATTTTTCATACGCAGAATCTCCTGAAGCATATTTTGTAATATCTGTCAGCGTTTTAATTACTAAACTGCGTTGAACATTCCAAACCCCTTTTGATTGCCAATCTATTTTTCGATGACTTTTAAAATCGGCTCTATTTTCATCAAAAATATAATCAGAAGTTACGACACCATAACCTAACAATTGCTTTACCCCTCCTTTCACAATCACAACGTCACCAATTGACATGACATTTTTAAATTCATAATTAGCTGTTGCATCATTTATTTTGATACTTTTTGTATCATAAATATTTTTCAGTTCTTCAATAATTTCGTCTTTAGTCTCGTAATCATTCAAATCACCTAATTCGCCCCAGTTCAAGGCTACCACTCCATTTTTATAAAATTGTTCCCACTTATTCGCATTTGCACCAGGCGAGTACAGCCAATAATTAGGATTTGAAACTTTAGTGTCAGCTTCGCTGGCAATTAATTTATCATCTAAAGTTCGATACAAAATATCTTGTGCCAAAAGTTTATAGTGCTTGTCCTCAAAAACACCTTTAGGTAGATTTTCATTAAGCAATTGTAATAGTTCTGTATCAGGTTTGATATAATTTTCAATAAAATCATCAACCAACTCCAAATAATGAATATATTTTTCATTTTTTTTACGTTGTTTAATCCCCAATAATTCACAATACTTTTTGTAAAAAGAATTTTTATAGAGCGCGTATTTTTCAGGATTTCTGAAGGTCAAAAAAGTAGAAATAGTCCGTTCATCGTGATGATGCGATAATTTTTCATCCGCTTCAATAGTTCTAAAAACTTTTAAAGTTTCTGTATTAAAATATTCAACTCGCTCCTTCAAATCTTTTGTTTCGTCAAATAAAACCTCAAAACAAGCTTGATAAGCAGTACTTTTCAATCTTGCCATATTGTAAATGGGTGTCAAAGCAATAGGATAGATTAAATTAGAAAAATTAATTCCCTTCAATTCATTATGGAAATTTGCTACCTTCAAATTCGGTCGCCCTCGAAATTTTTTGAGCAATTCCCATTTATATACCTCATCTTTAAAACCATATTTACGAATATGATTTTTATACTGCTTGATTAACTCTTCAATGGTTTTAAGTGATTTCATATCTTGGATTTAATACTATTGAAAAATTTAAAGATAGAAAAAATAAGCATCAAATAAGTATCAAAAAAGCGATAAAAGAGGTAAGAATATCCTAAAATAATACGGCTTTACCTTTTATAATTTTACAAAAAGGACTTCACCAAAATTTATTATCATTTTAATAAAAAGAGCATAGGTATTATCTCTTTCTTATCTTAAATAATGACATTCGATAGGCGACTTTGAGTCACCCGTCGAATACACTATTAAATTATTTTACAAATCAAAAACAGATGACCTTTTAGCTAAAATCACTTCAAACCGTGAGTTGCTTGATGTACAAAATCCTTTGGAAAATGCTCGTCATCAGGGAAACCCAACTCAATATCTCGCCCGTCGTACGGAATGTAATCCGTCTTCCAAATATAATCCCAAATGCTCAAGGAAATCCCAAAATTAACGCCATTTGAACGATCTTCTGGAATATATTTGGCGTGATGCCAAATGTGCATTTGCGGATTATTAAAAATATATTTCAACGGCCCGAGTGGGAATTTAATATTAGAATGATTCAAATGTCCAATCATCAACGTAAAAATATGGATGATAAAAAAGTCGTGTAACCCAATGCCCAACAAGGCTAACGGCAAATATTCAATCGAACGATACACGATAGTTTCCATCCAATGATACCGCAAATGTGCCGCAAAACCCATTTGCTTCACGGAATGATGTACTTTGTGAAATTCCCACAATTTCGGCACTCGATGCAGCAAACGATGCACCCACCATTGTACAAAATCACGGACTAAAAAGCCAATTAATAAAATCGCCCAATACGGAAAATCGTTCATCGGATTAGAGGCTTGTAAATCAAAACCCGTCACGGCAATAATCCCATTATTAAAGAAATTGACGACCACATTAGAAGCTGCATTATAAATTATTAAAGAAAAAAGAAAGAAATTAAAAAACATATAAAAAGTATCTAACCAAAAATCTTTACGGAATTTCGGTTGTTCTTTTCGCCACGGTTTTAATAGTTCTAACCCAAAAGAAAGGAGCGAAACCAAAATCAACCAATAAAAATAATTTTGATACCACGGCTTGTAATTATAGCCAAAGGTAATTTCTTGCCACAAATAACCAGCATAACCACTGTAACCTTCAATGAAAGCATTGATGTAATCCATTTTTTTATAATTTTATTCACACAAATTTCATAAATTAAAGTAGCTTTATCCGTGATTATTATCACAGAAAAACTTGTACTTTAAATATTAAATATGACCTACTTGTCAGTTCACAGTTTCAATCGCTAAATCAGAATGCAAAGATTTCCATCAAAAGTAGATAAATGGCCAGAAGTCATCCTTTCGCTGGTGATTTCGTTACCATTTTGGTTTTTATTAGTCACTTTATTTACTAAACAAAACTTAATTATCGCGCAATGGTTTTCAATTCCGACCTCCTTATTTTTAATTTGGATTCGATTTCAAACCGTTTATACGATTGAAGGCATCGTTTTGAAATATAAATCGGGTCCCATTCGTGGCGAAATTCTGATAAGTGACATTTATAAAATCCACCGTACAACCAACGACCCCTTTAATTCGGGTAATTTATCTAATGATAAAATTAGTATTCGAGCGAAAAAACGGGGTAGCCTTAATATTTCTCCTATTAATAAAAATGAGTTTATTGAAGCGTTATTGCTTATAAATCCTGAAATTGAAATAGTATAAAATGCAGTGCTGCCGACTAAAGTCAGCGGCACATTAAAATCCCAACAAAACTTAACTTTCGTGTAAATAATCTTAGCCAATTTCTAATTTTTAAATTCTAAGTTACAATTTTGCACTGCCTTATGGCTACATTTTTTATTGTTTCATTGTTTTATCGTTCAAACGTAAAACAGTTTAATAATGAAACAATAGAGTCATTTAACAATGAAGTAATAAAAAAAATGAAAATAATAAAAATTAGTAAAAAAAATAGAACGGTTCAAGGTCGAATAGACTTGGCGGGTTCAAAATCAATTAGTAATCGGGCGTTGATTATTCAGGCATTATGCGAGGAGGATTTTCCGATTTATCGCATTGCTAATGCAAAAGATACGGACACGTTGCAGGAACTATTGGCATCAAAAAATGACGTTTTAGATGCTGGACCAGCTGGAACGACGTTTCGGTTTATGACTGCTTTTTTATCTTTGCAATCGGGAACGCAAACGCTAACTGGGTCTGAACGGATGAAACAGCGACCGATAGGCGTGCTGGTGGAGGCGTTGCGAAAGTTGGGTGCGAACATCGATTATTTGGAAAAAGAGGGCTATCCGCCTTTGAAAATTGGAATATCAAATTTGACTTTGGAAAATGATATTATGAGCCTTTCCATTCCTGCAAGTGTGAGTAGTCAATACATTTCGGCTTTGTTGCTCATCGCTCCGACCTTAAAAAATGGTTTAGAATTGACTTTGACTGGCAAAATTGTTTCGCTTCCGTATATTCAAATGACGTTGAATTTGATGGCGTATTTTGGCATCAAACACGAATGGAACGGGCAGACGATTATCGTCAAACCGCAAAAATATCAAGCTCGACCGTTTACCGTTGAGGGAGATTGGTCGGCTGCTTCGTATTATTATGCGGTTGCGGCTTTCGCCAATGACGATTTGCAGTTGCAATTAGACGGTTTGTTTGCGGACAGCGTTCAAGGTGATGCGGTTGTGGCAAAATTGAGCGAGCATTTTGGCGTTCAATCGACCTTTAACGAAAGTGGGGTTTTATTAACAAAAATAAAAAATCATACGTTTGAAGATTTCAAATATAACTTTTTAGAATGTCCGGACATTGCCCAAACCTTGGCGGTAATGTGCGGCGGAGTAGGAATAAACGGTCATTTTTCGGGTTTGGAAACCTTAAAAATAAAAGAAACCGACCGTGTAAATGCTTTATTTCAAGAATTAAAAAAAATAAAAGTCAATTTTGAAGAACAAAAAAATGAAACTTGCATCGTAAACGGCAAAGCAATTTTCGAAAATACGTCACAATTTCCAACTTATGAAGACCACAGAATGGCGATGGCTTTTGCTCCGTTAGCGATGTTTCATGCGGTAAATATTGAAGAACCAATGGTTGTAGAAAAATCGTATCCAGACTTTTGGAAGGATTTTGAATCATTGGGGTTTGAAATTGATGAATTATAAACATTCAAATTAGCTTTATCACCGCTTTTTTGGCGGCGGTAAAGTTAAAATTTGCTCCACAAAATAAAAAACGGCATTTCCCAAATATTCGGAAAATGCCGTTTTTAATATTTAACACTTAATATTTATTCTAAACTCGTTCCAGCGTACAATGCTTCTCTTTGTTTTTTAATTTTTTCAGAAGAAATATAATCATCAAAATCCATATTACTATCAATAATACCGTTTGGCGTAATCTCAATGATACGATTCGCAACGGTTTCAATCAATTGATGATCATGTGTAGTAAAAATCATATTGCCTTTAAAATCGTTCATGGCATTATTCAACGCCGTGATAGATTCCAAATCCAAGTGATTCGTCGGCTCGTCTAAAAGCACAAAATTTGGATGATTTAACATGGCTTTTGACAAAATACAACGGACTTTTTCACCTCCCGAAAGAACAGATGATTTTTTGTAAACCTCTTCACCAGAAAACAACATTCTACCCAAAAATCCACGGATAAACTGCTCGTCTTTATTTTCAGAATATTGACGCAACCAATTGATTAAATCTAAATCGTCTTCCTCCATAAAATATTCGCCATTTTCATTAGGCAAATAAGAAACCGTAATTGTTTGACCAAATTCAATCTTGCCACTGTCCGCTTCTGCTTTTCCAGCTAAGACTTCATAAAAAGCTGTCAAAGCGTTAGCATCACGACCAAGCAAAGCGATTTTTTCGCCTTGATTCATCGTCAAAGAAACATCTTTAAACAAAACTTTTCCTGCTTCGCTCACTTTTGTCAAACGTTCAATATGCAAAATTTGACCTCCTGGATCCCGTTCCATTTGGAAATGAATGAATGGATATTTACGGCTTGAAGGCTGAATATCCTCTATATTCAACTTGTCCAAAGCCTTTTTACGAGAAGTCGCCTGTTTTGATTTCGACGCATTCGCACTAAATCGTGCGATAAAATCCATCATTTCCTTACGTTTATGCTCTACTTTTTTGTTTTTATTTGCCATCTGGCGAGTTGCCAATTGACTTGATTCATACCAAAAAGTATAGTTTCCAGTAAACGTTTTGATGCGTTGAAAATCAATATCCGTGACATGCGTACAAACCATATCCAAGAAATAACGATCATGCGAAATCACAATTACCGTATTTTTGAAATCTGCCAAGAAATTCGCCAACCAAGTCACCGTTTCTGCATCCAAATCATTCGTAGGCTCATCTAACAGTAATAAGTCAGGATTACCGAACAAAGCCTGTGCTAACAAGACTTTCACCTTTTCCGAACCCGTCAATTCACCCATCAATTTATAGTGCGTTTCCTCTGGCACACCCAAAATACTCAACAATTCTGCCGAATCACTTTCTGCCATCCAGCCGCCCATTTCGCCGAATTTGTTTTCCAATTCCGCAGCGTGCAAACCGTCCGCTTCCGTAGCTTCTGGGTTCATATAAATCGTGTCTTTCTCAACCATGAGGTCATACATTTCCTTATGACCCATAATTACGGTATTCAACACGGTATGTTCTTCAAATTCAAAGTGATTTTGGTTCAAGACCGCCATACGATTGCCTGGCTCAATGCCGATAGACCCTTGCGTTGGAGAAATTTCACCTGATAAAATCTTCATAAAAGTAGATTTGCCAGCACCATTCGCACCAATCACACCGTAGCAATTGCCTTTTGTAAATTTCAAATTTACCTCTTCAAACAAAATCCGCTTACCAAACTGTAAACCTAAGTTATTGACTGTTATCATTCTTTAATTATTGATTTTTAAATTAGGAGGCAAAGGTAAGGAGAATTGATGGTTTTTTGGTAATGATTAGAGAGGGGATTAATTGGAAAAATAAATAAAACGCATTCAGATATTTTCGTTATTTTGAAATTAATCGGAACACTGATTTCTTATAATCTTTTATTTTCAAAAGATATTTTATACTTTGTCGGCTGAAAATGATTTTAAGGGAAAATAAATTACTTTAAGAAATATGTCAAAACGAATTATTTACTGGTTATTTCGCTTAGGAATTGGAATTGGATGGTTGATTCCTTTTTCAGTGCTACATTATTTTTCAAATGGCTTAGCCTTTGTTTTACAGCGAGTTATACGATATCGGAAAACGGTTATTACCCAAAATATAAAAAATTCTTTTCCCGAAAAATCGGAACAAGAACGCCAAAGTATTATAGCTAAATTTTATTTGAATCTTTCTGATACTATTTTGGAAGGTTTAAAGGGCTATTCCTATCCACCTGAAAAGTTGATGGAACGATTTCGGTTGAAACCGACTCCAAAACTCGACGAATATTATGAAGCAGGACAAAGTATCGTCCTTATCGGTGCTCATTTTGCTAATTGGGAATGGGGAATGATGTGTGGTGGATTACATTCTAAACATCCTATAATGTGTTATTATCAGCCGATTAGAAATAAATTTATTAATAATTTTTATCGAAATAAATTTAGTACAGGAAGAAATCTAACAACGGTTTCAAAAAAAGATACGGTTCGCAATTTTGTAAAACATCGTAAGGAAGCTGTCGGACATTTGCTGATTGCTGACCAAAATCCAGTGACCAGAAATAATGCAGTTTGGTTAGATTTTTTGAATCAAGACACGATTTGTATTAATGGGCCCGAAAAATTGGCTCAAAAGTTCAATTTTCCAGTCTTTTATATGCACATCAATCGCATTAAACGAGGCTATTATGAAATGGAAATCACCGAATTTGAACCTTCGCCAAAAGATACTAAAGAAGGAGAAATTACAACCGAGTTTATGAAAAGACTCGAACAAAAAATCCTCGAAACGCCGCATAATTGGCTTTGGTCACATAAACGGTGGAAGAAAAAACGAATTATTTAAAATTAAAAAAATGGGACGAATTTTTGAAATTTGAAATCCGTCCCGTTTTCACTCACTATTCCTCAATCTTAACTTCCTTAATCGCATTCCGACCATAAAAAACAGGAAAATACATCTGTTCCGCTTTCGCAGGATTGACCGTAAATTCGCCAGTAAAACGAGGTTCTAAATTAATTTCAATTGTGTAAGTTCCAACTGGCAAATTTTGGTAAAAAATGCAGGTTTTCTCACGGAAATATTCTCGGTGAACTTCTCTTCCATACCAACCATAA
>Ga0306865_1000335_pt1 | contig 20917 bp, 13 predicted proteins | sample AntRauTorckE5431_FD_190441 | JGI IMG/M metagenome (GOLD analysis project Ga0306865, IMG submission 190441) | Saline lake microbial communities from Rauer Islands, Antarctica - Metagenome Torckler E5 #431 (v2) (version 2) | ecosystem: Environmental > Aquatic > Non-marine Saline and Alkaline >... | reverse complement strand
TTCGAACTCCTTTAAAATCTTCGCAATCTGATGCGGTGTAAACTTACTTTTTCTCATTTTTTGTGCCGTTAAATTTAATTACTTTTTTCTACTCTTTAACAGTACTATTTTTGGGGAAGCTTACAGTGCCTATTTGTTCATCTCTATAAAAAATGAGCATTTCCATTTCTCTTTGAAATTCTAAACTTTCTAAATGCATTTCTATTTGCAAAGCTCTTTGATAAATTACCTCCTGAAAGCCGTTCCCTAAGGTAGAATGAACTCGCATAGCACATCCTATTATTTTACTGGTGCAATCGTTAAACTCCTCTGTGGTTTTTCTAATTCTGTCCATTCTTAAATTTTTATTGGGTCTGATTTAGATGTGCTTTTCCTTTTTATAATTCTGTCCATTCTTAAATTCCTTTTAATTCTGGTTCAGACGTTTGTTTTAAAATATTGGTAGTCTTTTACAGGAGCTTTGTATTGTACCTCTACACCTAATGTGGCAAAATGCTTTAAGGCACACTCTATTTTATAAACTTCACTTTCTTTTAATGCTTTCTTATTATTAATGTCGTTTGTCCCTTTTGTTTCAATTACAAAATAGAATTCACTCTCTTTTCCGTCTCGTAAACTTTTACGTTTCATTACTACACCAAAATCAGGATTGTAATCACCAATGGGAGTTTTTATTTTGTAATAAGATGGAAGCTTTAAAAAACAAATGACTTCATCATCATTATCTGTAGCCAAAGCAAATTGATGTTCTACATCACTATCGTGAATTATTCTATCATACACACCTCTCTTTGGAGTATCTGTATAATTACTGTACTCAATCTGTTTTTTGAAATCGTTAAATTCAGAAGGAAAAGAGGAATCTGTTAAATGATAATCTAATCCTCTTATCATTTCTTCTAACTCAATATTTTTAATGAGAGCAGACGCTTGATGAATAAATTGAGGTGGATTTTTAGCAAAATTCTCGTACGTAATTCCGTTAATAATAGTAAAGGTTGTGAGATAGCTTAAACCTGTATTTTCGCTAATTTCTTCTACTAAATCTAAAGCGGTAAAATGAGCTTTCAATTTATAGCTTTCCGTACCTCCAAATTCATCTTCAATACCATCTTCTGTAATTGCTCCAATAGAACGACTGCTAACTTCTGCTTCATAATCTGCAATTTTAATTGCATTTAGAGCTTCTTTACTTCTGTCAATTAGAGCTTGTTCATCAAATCCTACAGTGTAATTTGTTTTTTTAGCTAAAGCATCCCAAAAGCGTTTAAATGCTTTATTGATATTTTCATTAGCATTACGTTTAAAGAGAACTTCATTTTGCTTTTCTCCTTTATGCGTATGTGTCATTCCTGCACCAGCACCTGAAGTTCCGTACACTTCCTTAATTTCTTCTTGATATTGCGTTACAAAAGTTTCGTAACTCTCATTAGGAATTACAGTTAATTGATTGATTCTTTCATCATCCGAAACGCTCAATGTATCATAAACACGTTGTCCGTCTGTATTTACACAAATACGTAATCCTCTTCCAATTTCTTGACGTTTCTTAATTTCAGAAAACGAGTTACTCAATGTAGCAATGTTAAAAATGTTAGGATTATCCCAACCAACACCTAAGGCGGAGTGTGAAAAAATGAATTCTATATTATTGGCTACAGAATCGCCATAACTTAGCAAACCTTCTTTGTCTTTTAAAATGGCATCAAAAACATCTTTGTTTTTTCGCATTGAGCTTTCATTGTCTGTAAATTCATTCTTGCCTGTTTTAGCAAAATAAGAACCCTGAATGTTTTCAATATGTTCTGCTGTTGGTTTTTTGTTCTCGTGAAATTCTGGATAGAGTTCCTTATATTTCTCTATAAATAAATTTTTAATGATAGGGTTGTCACTTACATAATTAGCAACTTTATCAATGAATATCAACGAAAGGCATTTTATGCTTTTTTGGTGTAGTTTTTGTTTTTTTGTAAAGTGTCGAATGATAAGCCATTCGATTTGTAGATTCCAAATACTTTGAATATTTCCAGAAGCGTGATTTTCAAAAATCTCTGTTCCGTTTGTAAATGAAACTGACCATTTTTGAGTTCTTAGACTTTTTTTAATTCTGTCAATCTTGTATTTTAAATAACTTGGGTTATTGGTGACTTCTCCCAGATTTTCACCATCCTTTAACCATTTTGTATTTTTAAATTCAATTTTTCCACTAGCCAATTGATGCCAAGCTTTAATTTTTGCTTGAATAGGATTCTTTCCGTTTTTAGTTTCTGAAAGTTCCAATTTTAATGTGGCTTCATCATTTTTTTCAGTAACCGTTAAAACCTCAATCTTTTTCACTAATCCTTGTTTGTAACTATCATAAGGAGTTAAACGGTACAGTTTGTTTTTAGAAACTTTATGCGTTGCCGAATATCTAATCTTAAATAGTGGGTTTAACTTCCCTATTTGATTTATAGAATTTGTAGTATCCATTCCTTCTTGTGGTTCATCCATTATGATAATTGGATTGGTTCGTCCAATGGCTTCAATAAATGGAATGTTTGCAAAAAGGTCTTCTCTTTTGGCTTGGTTTAAAACTTTGTCTTCCGAGTTAAAAGAAGCCAAAGTCATTACCATTATTTGAGGATGTTGCTCTTCAATAAAGTTGGTTACTTTATTCAATTTCTTACTACTGTATTCAAATGATTTAGGTGTAAAGCCATAAATTTCTTCCAATTGTTTTTCAAAAGTTGAAAGTGTACTTAAAACTCCTTGGCGAATAGCAACCGAAGGAACAAGAATGATGAATTTTGTAAATCCGTATTGTTTAAATAACTCATAAATGGACTTGACATAAACAAGTGTTTTTCCTGTTCCTGTTTCCATTTCAATGGTTAATTCCTGTTCGTTAGTCAGTTTTGCAACTTCTTCATCAACTCCGTTTTCAACTAAAACAGATTTTATGTTTTCCGTTAATTGTTCGGCAGAAAGCGAACATATATTTGAACGAATACCATCTTTACAAGCATTGTCAAATGAGTTTTTGTCGTTTCCGTCAAATACATCAACAACAGACTTTATTGCCGTTTCTTGGTATTTTAATAATTCTAATTTAATTTCCATTAATCTTGGCTTTTCTGGTTATTAATGTACTTCATTTTCTGTTCAGCCACTTTTAATGCTTTTCTTCCAAGCACTTCATTTTTTATTTCGTAGAGAATTTTTTCGCTCAGATATTGAATAAGTAGATTGTCTTTGTCCAAATCTAGTATCTCAGCCAATTTAAGAATCTGTTTTTTTGTTGCTTTTCGTTCGCTTCTTTCTATTTTACTAAGTATTGCAGTGTCAATATCTAGTTCAGCACAGACGTGTCGAAGAAGTAATCCCTTCTCTTCTCTTTTATTTCTTAGTATTTCGCCTGTAGACTTGTTGTTTTTCATTTGTGATATATCACTTAATTAATTACACTTGACAATTATTGTCAAATATAATTAGAGTTTTTAGATATTCAACGATTTTGTATTCCGAATTTATTAACAGTCTGGGAGTGGTGATCTTTTTTCTAACAGCAGACGACACTTGTATATATGACCGGTACATATCTACTAGAGGCAGACAAGTTATTCCTTGTCTTTTTATTGTTTTCTTTGTGATTTCGAAAATACGCTAATCCATTGGCATTCAATAAATGTAGTGTTTTGTAAGTATTTACCATCGTGTATAAACATAAGTAAGTGCTTCTCCACGTGAGATACTAAAAAGTAAAAAAAAGGGATCCAAGTAGATGTCTCAAGCTGATACTGGCGAGAGTACTATCTACAGCTGTACTCAAAAGCCTTTATAAGGCGACCGAACGTACTACTGCTAATCTCAGTAGGATAGCTTAGCTCGTTGTAACTTATAGTGGCATCATATTCGCGTACGTCAGGATTAGAAGTGTTAAAATCACTATAAGTAGCTGAAAGTACATTGTCCGAACCTAGGAGTAGCATGTCTTCGTCTATGGCATAAAATATAAAGATGGCAGGATCTAACCCTATAGGATTTAATTTGCCATCCGTAGTTATATTAGTACACTCATAGTTTTTCTGAAGTATCCCGTTATTATCAAGTGATGAATATGTACACTTACGAATAGCTCCAGAAGAGGTGTAGTCAAGCAGAATTTCTGTTTCTAAAACTAGCGTGCTAGTCTTGTCATCCATATATCGGTATTCTAGTCGACTTAACCCGTTTTTACCTGGGATAAAGGAAATTTCAGATGCCGTATCTCCGCCATCTACTATAGTACACCTAAGTGGTAAGGACATTCCCGGCTCGTATTTCATTATGATTTGAGTTGAGCCCGTGACCATTTCGGATATTCTCCCATTGGCATAGTTCACTGTAATATCAGCATCTAGCCAAGGATTGTTTATAGCTGATAGTTTTCCATCTGCTTGGTACGTAAAGGTCGTTATAGTGGTGTCATAATCGGTTCTATCTGTAATCTTAGTTAAAAGACAAGATGTAGCACCAGTCTCAGGAGCAGGTTTATCATCATCCTTGCAACTAGAGAGTACGAGAGTCAATAGAAGTGTAGTGATAACGATATAGTGAAGTTTTTTTGTCATTGAACAAATATATTGAATTTCAATAAATATATCTGCTTGTAAAGGGTTATAAATGATTTGTTTAGAGAATAATGCGAGTGTAGCACTAAAACTATAAAACTGGGGTAAATATACAATTTTCTGATTACCAATTATTTAAACCATTTGTAAACGTTTACAAATGCTTATAAACGTAAGTAAGTGCTTAATTTTCGCTTGCTGCTTGGTGTGTCCGTTCTATTTGCAGTGTTGTTTTGAGAGGGATACAGTATCACACTCAGTGGCACACCTACTTTTCACACAACAGAAATAACATAAAGTAATAATCGCTAGCTGCGGCTGGCATAACAGAAACATTTTTAACACACACTATTTAACACAAGTAATTATTATGAACGCATTAAGAAACAAAGTACAATTGATCGGAAACCTAGGAATGGACCCAGAAGTAAAAAAACTAGATGGCGGAAACACCGTAGCAAAATTTACGATGGCTACACACGATGGCTACACCAATAAGAAAGGTGAGCGAGTAGAAGACACCCAATGGCATAACATAGTGTCCTGGGGTAAGACTGCCGAGCTAATGGGCGACCTGCTCGCTAAAGGTAAGGAAGTGATGATAGAAGGCAAGCTTACCAGCCGAAGCTGGGAAGATAAGGATGGCAGTAAGCGGTACATCACAGAGGTAGTAGTGAGTGAGTTTTTACTCCTTACTCGCAAAGAAGAGGTGAGTACTTCGGAGAAGAAAGCTGCAGACTTACCTTTTTAATGCCCATTTATCAACCACAAACGGTCATTGGTAAATGGCGTGTAACTCTACATACATAGGACCGTTATGAAGCTGTAATAAAGTAATACGTAATTTTTCAGTTAGGTGAACCCATCTGCTTCGGTAGGTGGGTTTTTTGATGTAAAATTTTGAGACGTGCCGGCTGTTGGCGTAATATTAAGATAGTGGTGATGTGCTTGCTTGGCATTAGCGTTAGGAACGCAGCTATTTGGATGTTGCTTAATGTTTTTTACTAGATCATTAAGGTTTGCGTTTAACAGAAATAATCACGTTAACTTACCATCTTAGTGGTTTACTTTTTTAGCCGCGTCCTAGCCTGCGGCAACTCAAGGCAGAAAACACCAGTGGAACCCTCGATAGTAGGCTTGATGTAAGTTATAAAGGTCATACAGTATTAGGCACTTTTTTTTGGTTACTTAATAATAATGATAGATGGAAGTAGGTCCATACAATTCCACTGGCAGTATTCATAAAATCTCCTATGCAGATAGCTATTAAAACGAAAACCGAGCTTAAGACAAATAGGGTTAAATACCAATAGTTTACTTGTGAAAACCTAATTTCTTTAATAGAAACAGATGGGGTAAAGGACTCTATTAATCCCAATAGATTTAAAAGAACCCAAGCTATAAGAATGAATGGCATCATAAGAAAGCCTATAGCCATACCTGAAGGGTCATCCCACCAAGGGGGGGCTACTAATTTGCGTGCTTCCATTAAGAACATTCCAATCATACCTGCTGTCGAAAGTGTAACAGCTAAAAAACCTGAAAGAGCAATTCCCCACTTATGTTTCGCTGTTCTGAGGTTAAGGTTTTTTGGAATTAAAATAAAAATAAAAAACCCTAATAGTATTGATGTAAGTCCATATTCTTCAATAGTATATTTAGATGTTAATTTAGAATTTCTAGATTCAGTATATATTTCCCATCTATTCTCGTGGTGTTCGTCGTAAGTAGTCTTGTAATAAAAATCTCCATTATCTGTATATGGTTCTAACATGGTTGAGTATAATAATAAGCTACTGCCTAGTATTAACAATAAGATTCCAAAAATTTTACTCATTTTTCGTATTTACGGCTAGTGGTAAGTCTAAGTTACGTTTTAAGTCATTTTTACTCAGTGTCACTGATTTTAATATTACTCTTTCCTTTTATATTGGTCATTCATCGTCAAATAGTGAATTGCAACAATTAATTGTATTCTTATATCTTGAACTTCATAGACTTTATAGTTCATTAAGAGGCCCGCGACCATTGGAGGTGAAATAGCACCAGACGCTTCAAAAGATTTATAATAACTCTCAATCACTTTGTTTTCCTTCCCTGTTTTTTTTAAAAAATCTGCGTATTTACCATTATACCTAAGCCCAAGGTGTTTTAGTGTAGCGGTGGAATCGGTATTCCAACTTTTTCCGAGATACCATATTTGATTAAATGTTGAATCACTAATAGTTTCATACATTTTTTGCTGTTCTATAAATGGTATTTTAATTTCAATATTTCCAGTTTCTCCAGTCTTTTTCATCCGCTCGAAAAATGACTTATAGCAGTCATCTATGCGTGCTATAACGACTTGTGGTGTTTTGCAGATTTGTTTGTTGAAGAAGTTTAGTATAATTGATAGATCTTGAATTTCAGAATCTTTAAAAACCTGAATGGTTGTTAAATTTGATTGCAGCATATCAGATTTTGAGCTTGAACATCCGATTAAAGTCAGTATGATAATTATGTGATAAATTTTTCGCATTTTATTGTGTGACTGGCACATATCTGCTAGAGGCAGGCAAGTTATTTCGTATCTATTTATTGTTTTCTTCTTATGTCAAAAATACGCTAATCTATTCATATTCACGAACTACAGCCATTTGTAAACGTTTACAAATGATTATAAACGTAAGTAAGTGCTTAATTTTCGCTTGCTGCTTGGAGTGTACATTCTATTTGCAGTGTTGTTTTGAAAGGGACACAGTATCACACTCAGTGGCACATCTACTTTTCACACAACAGAAATAACATAAAGTAATAATCGCTAGCTGCGGCTAGCATAACAGAAACATTTTTAACACACACACAATTTAACACAAGTAATTATTATGAACGCATTAAGAAACAAAGTACAATTGATCGGAAATCTAGGAATGGACCCAGAAGTAAAAAAACTAGATGGCGGAAACACCGTAGCAAAATTTACGATGGCTACACACGATGGCTACACCAATAAGAAAGGTGAGCGAGTAGAAGACACCCAATGGCATAATATAGTGTCCTGGGGTAAGACTGCGGAGCTAATGGGCGACCTGCTCGCTAAAGGTAAGGAAGTGATGATAGAAGGCAAGCTCACCAGCCGAAGTTGGGAGGATAAGGAAGGCAATAAGCGGTACATCACAGAAGTAGTAGTGAGTGAGTTTTTACTCCTTACTCGCAAAGAAGAGGTGAGTACTTCGGAGAAGAAAGCTGCAGACTTACCTTTTTAATGCCCATTTATCAACCACAAACGGTCATTGGTAAATGGCGTGTAACTCTACATACATAGGACCGTTATGAAGCTGTAATAAAGTAATACGTAATTTTTCAGTTAGGTGAACCCATCTGCTTCGGTAGGTGGGTTTTTTGATGTAAAATTTTGAGACGTGCCGGCTGTTGGCGTAATATTAAGATAGTGGTGATGTGCTTGCTTGGCATTAGCGTTAGGAACGCAGCTATTTGGATGTTGCTTAATGTTTTTTACTAGATCATTAAGGTTTGCGTTTAACAGAAATAATCACGTTAACTTACCATCTTAGTGGTTTACTTTTTTAGCCGCGTCCTAGCCTGCGGCAACTCAACTTAATGTTTCAAAAAAGCCGCCTTATTTTTGCTCTGCGGGAAATTTAATCTGCTTATCAGATACAAGGGAGTACTCCTCAATGTAAACCCTCGAGTACCAATAGACATGTATTTCAGGGCAACTCAACTTACTGTTTCAAAAAAAAGCCAAAGCATCGCTACTCTGGCTTCCTTAATATGGTCTTGGTCTATTATTTCAGAATCTGAGCAGTATGGTCTTTTGTCTTCACTTTCTCGATGATATCAGCTATGGTACCTTCTTCATCTATGATGAATGTAGTACGAGCTACTCCCATATACTGTTTGCCATACATGCTTTTCTCTACCCATACGCCATAGGCTTGGATAGTTTCTTTCTCAGTATCTGCTAGTAGATCAAAGGTCAGTTTATACTTCTCTATAAATTTCACGTGCTTTTTTTCAGTATCGGGGCTCACGCCCAATACTGCATAACCTTGCTTTTGAAGTGCTCTGTGATTTTCAGTTAGGTTACATGCTTGTGCTGTACATCCTGGAGTATCATCTTTCGGATAGAAGTAGAGTACTAGTTTCTTTCCGGTATAATCTGTTAAAGATACTTTTTTACCCTTTTGGTTTATTCCGCTAAATGCAGGAGCCTTATCGCCTATTTGTAATGTTGACATACCTGCAAAACAATGGAAAAATGAATTGGATTTGAGATTAGTTTTAACAAAAAGGGAATTACAAGTGTAATTTCAGTTTTGGGGCACATAGTAAAACTGATGTGGAACGGCTAAGCATTAGTTAAACGGACCCCTCTACTCATTGTAGGAAATAGGTATTCAGCGTATCTATAGTTTTACGTCTTTTTGATACACTACTTTATTCCCTTTACTATCTATTACTAGAAGTGTAAAATCGTGTATACCGGCTTTTATCCATTTTGGTATTTCGCCCCATATTTTACCTGTTTTTGGTTCATACTCTGCCAATATCCATTTGCCGTCTAGCGAGCATGTGATGTGGTCTACACCACTTAGGTTATCAGAGACTCTAAACCTGAAGTTTCTGCCTATAGCTAGTGGTGTAAGTTTAGGTGCTTCATCATCATAGGAGATGGCATATTGCCCTAGTGATCTGGTTTTGAAGTGGAGTTTATTGCCGGTAAGCGTCCCCCCCTCGTAGTAGGTGCGGCTGCCATCAAAACTTACTGCACATAGTTTATCGCCATACGCTATCCAAGCTGCAGGTATGGTCCTACTTACGTGTATAAAGGTGTGCAGAGGAGTGTATCCAAAGTGCATCTGAAAGGTTTCGCTCAGCATTTTAGGCTTCTTTGGTCCAGTAGTCATTTTGAAATCAAAGGGATGGTATACTGCTTTTTTAGAGATAGAAATATCCCAGTTTTGATAGGAGAGAGAGGCACTACCAGATATACGTTTTTGTTCATTGTACACTTGTTGAGCAGGAGCTTCTAGTGCTTTGGCGGAGGTATCTCCTACCGCTACCCATATTACAGAGTCCGTAAGGCCAGCATAGTCTTGTATGTAGAGTTTCATTTTTACAGAGTCGCCTTCGTGGAGATAAATCTCGCCATTCTGCCGCTGCTTATAGTAGGGCAGAGGATTGTAAGATTCTTGAAATAGGCGGAAGTAGGTCTTATTCTCCTTCCACTTCAGATACGGGTCAGTATGGGTGTATATGTATCTTCCCTGATCAAAGTTGAACTTCTCTATCTGATATTCGTATAAGAGTTTACCGTTAGCAGTAAGCCAACAGTAATTGATACCGAGCACATTTTTCTTATCTGTGAAATAGTCGTCCGTGAATAGACCAAAACTATAGTTGCCGGGTTGGAGGTTTAATGTCTTGGTATTCTTCAGGTAGTCACTCCACTGACTCATAGTGGTGTACGCATAGTTTCCTCTAGTGTAGAGGGCTTCCTTGTCCTTGAGGTAAACACTTACACGTTTTATCTCTGGCTTTAGATTATCTGATACGTTAAGTCCGTGCAGTAGCGGATTAGTACTTTGGCCTTTACTGTTTCTAATTTCGAAGTGTAGGTGTGGTCCACCACTGCCTCCAGTATTGCCACTGAGGGCAAAGTTTTGACCTTTGGTGACTTTTATTTCCCCGGGTTTCGGAAAGAGTTCTATTTCAAATTTCCGTTTTTTGTACTGAGCATCTTTGACATAGTTAGCTAATTTACCTTTAAATTCTTTGAGGTGACCATATACAGAAGTGTACCCGTTCGTATGGCGTATGTATACTACTCTACCATATCCTGTAGTGCTCACTTTTACTCGCTCGATATAGCCATCTGCTGCAGCCAGTACTTTCCAGCCTTCCATACCACCTGTACGGATATCTAAACCAGCATGAAAATGATTTCCTCTTAGCTCACAGAAGGTGCCTGACACGTAAATAGCACTGTCAAATGGATTACGGAAATAATCTTGCGGGTAGTAGTTTTTATTTCTGGTGAAAGAATATTGACTTTCTGTACTAGCCAGGCTAAGTGTTGTAGGAATGGATACCTCTGATAAATCATCGATTTCCTTGAGCTCTATTTCTTCGGAGTCTATGACTGAGATAGCAGTTTCCTTTGTGGATTCTCCTTCTGAGCTGGTCTGCTTGCACGCAGCAAAGAACGAGATGGCACCTAGGAGAAGGAGCTTATATATGCTGAAATTACTTTTCATTAAAATGATTCTATATCTTTAATGGGCAAAGGTAATAAGGTGATACGTTCCTTTTTTCAAGATGTAAACAAAGAGGTGGTATATAGGACAAAAAAATAGAGAAGTCTTGGTGTATTAAAAAAATAGGATAACTTTATAAAGAGCAGCATAGATAATAATGTTATCAAAATAAAGATAATTAAAGTATCCAAAAAGAGTTCCAAGAGGTACGTTATACTTAGCATTTAACAATTTTTATAATATGAACAGATCTTCATTTATCATCGAAAAGAGCAACGGTAATTTTAATTTAGAATTATACTCTGCAGACGATTTTTTAATGGTACGTAGTAAGCCATTTTGTACGCTCCGTGAGTGCGAAAAATTCATAGATATACTGAAGGTGCACATGTGCTTTCAGACTAATTTCTGCAGGAGTAAAAATAGGTCTGGGCAGTACGGTTTCGAAATACGTACGTGTTGGGATGAGCTTATAGGCTGTAGCTTATGGTTTCAGACACGTGAAGACCGTGAACTGGCTATGCAGCAAACTTTCGTAGCTAATAAAGATGCGGTGTATGTAGATAAAAAGGTGTTTGTGCAGGCTCCACAGCAGTTATCACTGCTAGGAGTGGCGTAGGAGTGATTATTCCTGAATCTGCATATTTTTGGTATTATTAAAAATTTTTCTGGATTTCATCTTGGCAGCACATTCAGAATACCTTTGGTAGGTAAACCTATATATGGGTATATGTTCTGTATAATTCTTGTCTTTACTCTAGCAGTTGAGACGTCGTGTTATGCTGAGACGAGCACTGAGTTATTGCATGAATTTGAGTAGTTAGAGAATAGTGACTTAAAGAAGCTCTTCAGTTGGTGGTCAAATCTGGATAATTTGAACGCGAGTTCAGATTCAATGAAATAGTTGATTGCGAGAGGCCTAGTGCTTGCTAAGGCTGTAGATGATCATAAACGCAGGTACACATTGTTACTTTTTGAAATTGATGTGCTCACTCTTGTTACTGAAGATAAAAGATAGTAGCTGGTTGTATTGATCGAAATCCCAGTAGGAAGTGGCTCAGATAGTCCTCAGTTGATTTGTATTCGTTGAGAGGTATTACGTATAGGTAGAGATAAGGACTACGAGCAAGCGGCTGAAATTTCAACTATTCTGGTCACAATATAAGATATGCGTATTGAAAAAATCACTTAATACAAGCCAGAGTCTATAAGGAGTTAGTGGCTTTAAAAGGAGAAGGTGGTCTGCTAGGTGTATTGCCAGATAGTGTGAAGTGAGCCACTAATCGATTTATTCAAATATTCAACATTGATGGTTCTTTTACGCTAGCAGAAATAGTTCCGAGCATTACTTAGGCATTAAAATCACTTTGTTGTGGCAATAAATTTTGTAAAACACATAAAAGCAGTGTCTTAAATTTTTTATCATAGGTTATTCCGATGGTTTCAAGCATTTTGAGATGGATTTTCGTATTTGTTTAGAAGAACAAACAATTGGATGATAGAAAATTTTAAAACTGTATCAATAAGGAAGCATAAACTCTAAAAGAAAACATCTCATTTCTAATAGAATAATTAGACAAGGTAGCTAGAACTATAAAACAATGCTGGGGTATCAGCATTAACCGTCAATAAACACTTAGAACTATGCGTTCTTTTTTTGCTTTGATTACATGCAGTGATGCAAGTGCCTATACCACTTGTGATAGGAGCGTTTGCAGTATTTTTTGTCAGCGTGGTTAGATACCTTGGGTATATGTTGTCAATATTGATTTGGTACCCACCAGAGTTCAAAATGTGCTTTACTCTTGGATGACGTAAATCACAACAATTACTAAACGGTAAAAACCAGAGTAAGAAAATATAAATTTAATCTTAGTATTTAAGATACCCAATAGATACTCGAGTGACTTCTGAGAATTGTTTGGTTTACTTTAATGAGAAAGGGGGTAACTAGTATCTTTAAAATATTTTTCTGGTTTTCGGGAATATTATTTGAAATACGGTGAGGTCTCAAAATGAAATAGTTGAATTTCATAAAGAGTCAAGTTGATTCTTAGTTTGAGTTATTCGATAATAATTAAAGAACGAATGGACATGTACCAAGTAGGAATAGACTAGTTTTTTTAAGAATTGTAGATGGATCATATTGTCCACAGGCAGGTATTATTTGACGCAAATGAACAGTTTGGCCTGCTTGTTAAATTAAATTAAATAGTTATTTTATCCTTTATATATAGGCAAATAACGCATATAAATACTTCAACACAAGTTAAGTAGACATATTCTCAAAACTAGAATGGTGGGAATAACTGTCTCTTTATGGTAATATTATTTGGCCATTTCAAAAGTCAGTATATATTTGCATAACTATTCTTAACTACTATTATGATACAAAAATCAAAACAACTGATTTTGGTATTACTTTTCTTACTACCGATTAGTGCTATTTCACAGTCGGCTACAGTTGGAGAAAAGTATACCGTCAAAATCAAAGTCGCCAACTTTACTAGTAATTCTGTGTCCTTTTCTTGGACTAGTGACGCAGTCGTGTCCACCTCTATTTTTCGTAAGGAGATCTCCGATACTTGGTGGACTCGTTTAAAATACAATCACAGCCCTCTTACTTTCACAGATAATTCGATAACAGAGGGTAAGGAGTATGAATACAAATTTGAGGTGAATACTGGTACCAATCCATCAAAAGCCTACGGCTATATGTCGTTCGGGGCAAAGATTCCTGAAGTAACGAGCAGGGGAAATATACTACTATTGGTAGATGATAGATTCGAAACTACATTAGCCTCCGAAATAAATACTCTCAAAAGAGATTTAATCAGCGAAGGCTGGAACCCGAGAGCGACTTATTGCAGCAAAGACACTACGGTAAGTTATGTGAAGTCTGTTATCGATGGTATTCACGCTACTAACACGTTGGATGGGATTTACATAATAGGACATATACCTATTCCTTACTCAGGATTAATTTACCCTGATGGTCATACTGATCATAGAGGAGCTTGGCCTACGGACCTCTACTACGCTTCTGATGCGAGTAATTGGACAGACAATTCGGTGAATCATACCAACTCTTCAAGACCTGCAAATTCAAACTTGGTAGGCGATGGTAAATTTGACAATAATGAAATGAAGGGAAAAACATTTTGCCCAATTTCTAGAGTAGATTTTTATAATCTACCCCAAGTTGCGTCAAACGAAACTACGACATTGAAAAATTACCTTGATAAGGCGTCGAGCTATAAACGTGGCGGTTTTACCGCACTTGATAAAGGTGTGGTAGATGATAACCTTTCTACTTTCTCTGAAGGGTTTTCTTTTAATGGACATATGAACTTTAGCAGTTTATTTGGAGATAGTGTTTCTAAATCGTCATTACTCTCTACGCTCCAGTCAGATACTTATAAGTGGAGTTATGCTTGCGGATATGGCACTGATTCTAGTCTCTCTGGTGTAGGGTCTGTAACGACACTGAAAAATTCAGACTACCAAGGTATATTTTCAATGGTATTTGGAAGCTATTTTGGAGATTGGAACACTGAAGACAATTTTATGAGATCGCTATTAGCAGATGGTAAGATGCTCACTACTTGTTGGGCTGGACGCCCTAACTGGTTCTTTCATCACATGGGACTCAATAATCCTATAGGGACTTCATCAAAAATGTCGGTAGAAAACAGTTCGAACAGTTGGTATTTAAATACCTCATCTTATGATATTTATGGTTATTACTCTAACGGTGTTCATATGCAATTACTAGGTGATATGTCATTGCGTCAAAACTATAAGAAGGCTATAAGCACATTTAATACTGCATATAATACAAATACTTCTTCTGTAGACCTTACGTGGACGCAACCAGTAGGAGAGCTAGTCACTGAGTATAAGATTTATAAATCTTCTGATTCAGTATCTAACTTTACTTTACTAGCTACATTATTAGCGTCAGATTCTACATTTAGTGATTCGCTTATTGCAAGCACTGGAAACTACTATTACATTTCGTATGTGACTTTAGACTCTACGAATAGTGGGAGTTACTATAACCGTTCTACCGGAACTTACGCATCCTCAGATACCACAGGACATGCGGCTATGACTGCCTTGCCTATGAAGTTAATCTCTTTTGATGTAGTAAATCAAAATGAAAATGCTAAATTACAATGGAGTACTTCTAGCGAAATAAATTCCAGTCATTTCGAATTAGAAAAAAGTACAAATGGACTCATTTGGGCAGTATTTAATCAAGTACAGGCAGCAGGACACAGTAGTGCTATAATTAATTATAGAGGTCTTGATTATAACTTGGGTGTCATTAAAACATACTATAGATTAAAGTTAGTCGACTTTGACGGTTCTTGGGAGTATTCAGATGTTCGGGTAATAGACCAGAAGATTAATACTTTGTCCATCTATCCTAATCCATCTAATTTGAACAAAATAAATCTTAAAGGATGGATAGAGCCCATAGACATAGAGCAACTAAAGATAACTGATACTCGAGGATTAGATGTGCCTTTTACACTATCTACTGCTAATCCAGGGCAAATAGGCTTAGAGCAAAAGCCAGGAGTATACTATCTCAATTATAATAATGAGCATATAAAGTTTATTCTACTTTAAAAAAGAAGCTAATGTCTAAGCTAAGTTCTATTTGATGAATATACTATGACTGATTGTTTTGTAAGTGGGAATATAGAATAAAGCAAGTTAGATAATCTAAACAATGCTATAAGAGCATACTAAGAACTACTCAATCACCCCCCACGATTATAAATCTGGCCTTAAATTAATTTTGAGGCCTTTTTTATTTGGGATAGTGGGAGCTAAGTGTGTCTAACAGACACTTAGACTATCAGCATTTCACCCGTACCTCAGTCGTCAGAAGTCGGTTACATTATCTGTAGTTTACCGTTTTAGGTTAATGTACTCCTGGTCTTTGGATAGTGTTGTATGTACACGTGTATGTGAGAATGTGGAGTGAAAATAGTTATTTGCCAATGCTAATTATGCCGTAAATTCTCGGTTTTGTAATTTTATGTACTAAATACACCGTTTGAAATGCTAATAAGGTTCTCAAATTTGTGAAACCAATAGTACTAAGCGTGTCCATTTTTTTTGATACACATATTATATTGTCTAGAGCATTTATTTGGATGCTTAGTTCACTCACTCAGTTGTGTTATAGACAGATTGATTCAAGCTCATTGTATTTTCATCACCTCTCTATTAATAATGGGCTCTCACACACTACTGTTTTTTCACTGTTACAAGATCAGCTTGGATATATCTTATAGGGACTCACAATGGACTAAATAAATATCACTGGTATTTATTTGAGGTTTATCAATCCAATGAAAAAGTGGCAGGGTAAGGAGGTTTTAAAGGGAAACATATGGCTTACATGAAATTTACGGGGAGTAGTTAGTTTTGTAGTATGATAAATGATGTATTAAAGGGCAAATATCACCTTTAAAACTGCTAGAGCATTTTGAGATTACGGCGGTCGAGAATGTTGCAGACAAAAATGGAGATCTAGATATAGAGATTCACTTAGATGAGCGTGATATTCCACCAAGTATTTATTTGAAAACAGACTATGAATCCAAAGGGTTTATATCTATAAAACGGGTCTAAGATTTCCCACAGCGAAGGATACTGACCTACGGTTATCCAAAACAGGTGAACAGAGTTTCACTCGTAAGGTGCAACCCTTGGAAACAGATATTGCTGTATTTGTAAATCCCAAAAAGACCTTTCAGACCTATCTAGGCATAGGAGGAGCTATTACTGATGCCTCTTCCGAGGTGTTTTCTGCATTGGGTGATGAACAACAAAATGCAGTATTAAAATCATCATACGGTAAAGAGTGCATAGGCTATACTATTATTAGAACAAGTATTCACAGTAGTGATTTTGGTCTGGGGAGTAATACGTATATAGAAGAAGGCGATACTGCACTGAAGTCATTTTCTATAGAAAAAGACAGAGAGAAACGTATACCATTTATCAAAAGAGCTATTGAGCTAATCCAAGATGATGTAGTGTTTTATGCCAGTCCATGGAGTCCTCCTGCTTTTATGAAGACCAATCAGAATATGCTACAAGGAGGAAAACTACTTCCTGAATTTCGTCAAGCGTGGGCAGATTACTACGTAAAATTTATAAAGGCCTACGAAAAAGAAGGGATTCCTGTATGGGGGCTTACTATACAGAATGAGCCTATGGCCACCCAACGCTGGGAATCTTGTATTTATACAGCTGAAGAGGAGCGAGATTTTTTAAAAAACTACCTAGGCCCTACTCTAGAGAAAGCAGGTCTTGGAGATAAAAATAGTGTGGTTTGGGATTACAATAGAGATTTAATGAGCGATAGAGCAATTACCATTTTTGAAGATTCAGAAGCATCTAAATATGCGTGGGGAATTGGTTTTCATTCGTATGAAACGTGGACAGGTGGTTTGCCAAAATACGATAACCTGAAAAGTATAAATGAGTCCTTCCCATCTAAAAACATGTTATTTACCGAGAGGTGTCAAGAAAGATTTGATTCAGAGAAATTACATTTTGGGTCCAATGTAGAACGCTATGGCAATTCCATGATTGGCGACTTCAATAGCGGAGTGGTAGGTTGGACAGGTTGGAATATTTTATTGGATGAGAGAGGTGGTCCAAATCATGTAGGCAATTTTTGTTTTGCTCCTATCCGTGCCAATGTCGCTACAAACGAGCTCATTTACACTTCTACTTATTACTCTATTGGTCACTTTTCTAAGTTTATAGAACCTGGAGCAGTTCGTGTAAGTACTTCTGCGAGTAGAGGCACCATTAGAAAGCACATCATTCAAAAATAAAGACGGTAAGATGGTCACCGTAGTGATGAATAGGAGCGAAAGTAGAATTAGATATAAACTGATAGTAGGAGACAGTGAAACAGTGCTCGAAATAGAGCCACGTGCTATGCAATCTGTTCTGTATTGATGCGTAATCTTAGAACCTAATAAATTATGAATAAAAAACTGGTCTTCATTGCGTTTGTGGTATCACTAGGAGGCTTCCTATTTGGTTTTGATGCAGGTATTATATCAGGCGTGATGTCTTTTGCTAATCCTGAGTTTGATTTGACAGATATCCAATCCGGATGGGTGGTAAGCTCTCCCTCATTCGCAGCTATGTTTGCCATGTTGCTCTCTGGAAGACTCAGTGATAAATTTGGAAGAAAAAGAGTGCTCATTTTTGTAGCTTTACTCTACGCCATCTCAGCGGTACTATCTGCCTTAGCTTCTTCTTACGAGATGCTGTACACTGCACGTATAATAGGTGGATTGGCTTTTGGTGCGGCACTGGTTTTAGCACCTATGTACATAGCAGAAATTTCATCTGCAGAAAATAGAGGTAAGTTAGTTTCTATACAGCAGTTAAATATCGTATTTGGTTTTTTTGCAGCTTTCTTGAGCAATTACTTTTTCAATAAATACAATATCCCTGAGAATAGTTTTCTGACCGATGAGAATGTCTGGAGATGGATGCTGGCAGTGGAGCTTATTCCTGCTGTATTATATCTCATCTTCTTGTTTTTCGTGCCCAATAGCCCTCGCTGGTTATACTTAAAGGGTAGATATGATGAAGCTAAATTAGTATTAGTACAGATTCATGGGGAAGAAAAAGGACAGCTAGAGATTGCACGTATTGAAGAAAACATACAAGCTAACAAAGAAGCAGCCCCAATAAGGATTGGAGACTTATTCAAACGATCCTTACGTTTTATAATAGCTGTAGGTTTAGTAGTAGGGGTACTCCAACAGATTACAGGAATAAATGCCGTTTATTTTTATGCTACATCTATTTTTAAACAAACGGGTATTGGCACAGATGCTTCCTTCTTATCTGGAGTTTTACTGAGTACCATTTCAGTTATTTTCACTTTTGTAGCTATATTTTTAATAGACTGAATGGGTAGGAGACCACTGTTACTGGTAGGCACAGCAGGCATCGCGATTAGTTTATTAGTCTGTGCATATGGGTTTAATCAGGCCACGTATAGACTATCTAAAGAAAATATAAGTCAGTTTGAATTTGCAAATTCAGAAAAATTGATGCCGTTAGCAGATAAGGTATATGATACCGATATTGATTTCAAAAAAGATATCAAGATGGCTTTAGGCAATAAAGTGTACGGTAAGAATGATGGGGCTATTTTAGAGGCAGCTACCACTATTAATGCCAATTTGATATTAATCGGTATTTTAGGTTTTATCGGGTGTTTTGCGTTTTCGTTAGGACCTGTAATGTGGGTATTGCTATCAGAATTATATCCATTGAGATATAGGGGCTTGGTCATTGGGATCATTGCTTTTGTCAATTCATTGATTAGTTCATTGGTGCAGTTAGTCTTCCCGTGGGAGCTATCTCATTTAGGCAATGCATTCACCTTTTTCTTATTTGGGTTAGTGGCATTGGTCGGGTTTTTTATACTGTTAAGAATACTGCCAGAGACCAAAGGGAAGTCTCTAGAAGAGTTAGAAACCGAGTTGGTACTTCGGAAGGAGTAGCACGTGGACTAGTGTATCTATAGTGCCAGAGTCGTATTTAACAGGGTGTTTATAAGACTACTTGAAGTAGCTTTTGCATTCTCTCCCAAATCTGTTTTTGTATAGCTTCGCAAAATAGCTGGGATTTTCTAAACCTACTGCAAAACAAACTTCAGAAATGTTCCTGTAAGTTCCTTTCTCAAGGTATTCTCTTGCTTTACTTAACCGTACTTCCAGTACTAATTTAGCGGGAGAAAGACCTGTTATGATTTTTATTTTTCGTGAAAACTGACGGTTACTTATAGCTAGTTCTTTGGCTAGCGTCTCCACATTGAAATTCTCATTTGATATTCCGATATGTATCACGTTTTCTACTTGTTTCATCCATTTTAGATTCTGCAGGGTGACACTAGGTAGTATTACCTCTTCTGCTGGCTCTTCTGATAAAGGAGACTTATTAGAAGTAGCATTTCTACTCACTCTTATTAGGTCCTGGTTCCATATTTTTCTATTCTTATAGTTGTTCAATAGGTTTTCTATGCGAACTAATAATTCCTCATTAGAGAAAGGTTTCATTATATAATCATCTACGCCTAGTGTAAATGCCTGTATCCTATCATTTTTTGCAGCTTTGGCAGTGAGCATTATCATAGGTAGACTCCTCCATATCGGATTTTCTTTTATCCTCTCTAACATGGTGAAGCCATCCATTAGAGGCATCATTACATCTGATAGTATAAGTTCTATTGTATTCTCCTGTTGGAGCATTTCTAGTCCTTCCAATCCGTTTTTTGCTAATATCACAGTATAGGTGTCCGCTAGTATGGAAGTGATAAAATCACTCATGTCAGTATTGTCCTCTACCAGCAAAATAGTTGTGAAAGTTGTTGGTTTTTGCTGCGTTTTTGGTTTGCTACTGGATATGTAGGGCACTGATTTACCCTCATCTAAGTCTTTACGTGGAGATATCACTCCTTGCTTCATTGGGAATTCAAAGTAGAAGGTGCTTCCCTGGCCTAACAAGCTCTCGGCCCATACGACTCCTTGTAAGAGGCTAGCCATTTCTTTGCAGATTGCTAGACCTATGCCTGTGCCTCCATACATCCCTCTGCCTTGTGTTTTAGATTGATAAAATCGATCAAATATATACGGCAACTCCTTGTCATCTATCCCTATGCCACTGTCCTTTACACTAATCAAGATAGTGTTTATTTTTTTAGTAACCTGAATTAGAATTTCACCATCCTTAGGAGTAAATTTCAGTGCATTAGAGATGTAATTATTAAGTATCTTTTCAAATGTAGGCGGATCTATGAGGAAAATTTTTTTATTAGAGAGCTGATAGTCTAAGCGGAAGGTGATGTTCTTCAATGCTGCGTTAGACTCAAATGTACTTTTAGTACGGCTGATAAATTTTTTTAAATTGACGGGTACTTCTTTTGTTTTTATGGTATTAGCTGTCAGTTTAGATAGATCTAAAAGCTCTTCAATTAGGTTGAGCATACTTTGTGCATTT
>Ga0306865_1000330_pt1 | contig 21117 bp, 16 predicted proteins | sample AntRauTorckE5431_FD_190441 | JGI IMG/M metagenome (GOLD analysis project Ga0306865, IMG submission 190441) | Saline lake microbial communities from Rauer Islands, Antarctica - Metagenome Torckler E5 #431 (v2) (version 2) | ecosystem: Environmental > Aquatic > Non-marine Saline and Alkaline >... | reverse complement strand
CGGAGTCTTTTAACTCCAAAATAAAGCTCTTTAGGGCTAACCTTAGAGGCGTATCTGATACTGACTTTTTCCTCTTTAGACTAAGTAAGCTTTTTGCCTAGCTCCCCATAAAATACAGCTGACCCATTTATTACAGGATTTTCCTGATCTGGTAAAGCATGATGAGGGAGAAGATAAATACTCTGTGAATTATATCGGTCTAATACCAGAACTAGTGGCAGCACTACAAGAGCAAAATCGAAAAATAGAAGAGTTGCAAGCTCAAGTAGCAGAACTCAAGAACAAATAAATAAAAGTATATGAAAAACATCTTGTATAGCCTACTAGCGGTAGCTCTTTTGCTACCAGCGTGTAAAGACGACTGCCCAGTAGAGCCTGATCCTTGTAGTGTGTATCCTGAGAAGATGGAGATTCTGATAGAATGGGACAATGCTCAATGGTCAACACTCAGAGATATAGAATTTGTGGAAACGTTAGATTCTATTTTTACGATATCATCAAATCTAATTTTTAAAACAAACTATGTATATGACAGCATCAGTTGGAGAATAGGATCTGAAATAAACAGAAGAACAGGAACTAAAACAGTTGTAAGATTCGAAAAGAATGCCTTGAACAGTAGTGTACTTATAACAGCGGAGTGTTTTAGAGCAAAAGATCCCGGATGCTTTGGTAGCGACGATGATGGCATAGATACGCTACAAAGAAGAATTACCTTTAAAAGTAGGTATGAGAGTCCACTAATCGGGACTTGGCGAGGAGTAAACGATGGTGAAACAGACTCTTTTGATGTAGAAATTCATCCTTTGTACTGGATAAACAGTGAAGGACAAAAGGTGTATGATGGAAATCGATTTACTGGACTTCCTAAGGGTACAATGTCAATAGAAGATCATAGTAACATTTCACTTCGATGGTACGAATTTACAGGATCAAGACATGAAAATGATAGGAACGGATTAGATATGAGCACACTTTACGGCAGAATGCAGGAGGATGGAAGCATAAGAATTAACTGGGATGCAATTAACTGGGTCCCTTATGAAAAAACCAGTGGAACATTTAGAGGAAATAAAGTTAAATGAAAAACTCAACACCATCAGCGTCTCCCACAGCAGCAGCTGATGGATGCTCTACTAGAAATAATAACTGAACTTAAAAAATAAATAAACCTATGAAGTTTTACTATAAACTAATGATAGTGGTACTAGCCTCCTTTGCTCTTTTGCTACCAGCGTGCAAAGACGACTGCCCAGTAGAGCCTGATCCATGTAGTGTGTATCCTGAGAAGATGGAGATTCTGATAGAATGGGACAATGCTCAATGGTCAACACTCAGAGATATAGAATTTGTGGAAACGTTAGATTCTATCTTTACGATACCATCAAATCTAATTTTTAAAACAAACTATGTATACGACAGCATCAGTTGGAGAATAGGATCTGAAATAGACAGAAGAACAGGAACTAAAACACTTGTAAGATTCGAAGAGAATGCTTTGAATAGCACCATGTTTATTACAGCGGAGTGCTTTAGATCTATAGACACCAAGTGTTTTGGCAGTGATGATGATGGCATAGACACGCTACAAAGAAGAATTACCTTTAAAAGTAGGTATGAGAGTCCACTAATCGGGACTTGGCGAGGAGTCAACGAGGGCGAAACAGACTCTTTTGATATAAAAATACATCCTTTGTACTGGATAAACAGTGAAGGAGAAAAGGTGTATGATCTAAATCGATTTACGGGACTTCCTAAAGGTACAAACTCTATAGAAGATCACAGAAACATTTCACTTCGATGGTATGAATTTACGGGATCAAGAGATGAAAATGATAGGAACGGATTAAATATGAGAACACTTAACGGCAGAATGCAGGAGGATGGAACTATAAGGGTTAATTGGGATGCAATTAACTGGGTCACTCGAGAAAAAACCAGTGGAACATTTAGAGGAAATAAAGTTAAATGAAAAACTCAACACCATCAGCGTCTCCCACAGCAGCAGCTGATGGATGCTCTACTAGAAATAATAACTGAACTTAAAAAATAAATAAACCTATGAAGTTTTACTATAAACTAATGATAGTGGTACTAGCCTCCTTTGCTCTTTTGCTACCAGCGTGCAAAGACGACTGCCCAGTAGAGCCTGATCCATGTAGTGTGTATCCTGAGAAGATGGAGATTGTCTTACGTACTTATAACTATCTAGAGGCGACAGTGCGAGACGAGCGTTATGTTAGTACAGATGATACTGCTTTTATGGAAGGGGCTAGTATAGTTTTTGAAAGTAATTTTGAATATGATAGCACTTTCTGGCAAATAGGAAGTGATCCAGTGGTGTATACTAGACCTAAAGTACAAATTGGATTTAGAATGGGTCAACTAGGTCAAATTACAGCTAGGTGTATTGGTTTTAGAAAAATTAATCAACAGTGTTTTGGGACAGAGGATGACGGAATTGATACAATTTATATAACTATCACGTTAAATGAACCCGAATCCGCACCTATCTATGGGACTTACAGAGGAACCAATGATGGTGAATCTGAAGTCATAGAGCTCAAAATTTGGCGAAGAGACGATCGTGACCCTATACATAATACCATAGATGAGTACTATGGATTGCCAGATGGCAACACGAGAGTGAAAACGTGTCGTGTACGGCACTATGAGCTTTTTGGTGGAGGAAATGGTGTAGATCACCATAGAATAAGCAATTACCACCTGTATGGAAGGCTGCAATCCGATGGTAACACTATCAAAATATATTGGAGATTATTACCCTTTGGAGAAGAGGAATTTGGACAACAAAGAATATTTACCGGAACTAAAATAAAATAATTATGAAAAGAAAATTGATACTGACTAGCATATTCCTCATTTTAGGCTGGAGTATGATGGATGCTCTACTAGAAATAATAACTGAACTTAAAAAATAAATAAACCTATGAAGTTTTACTATAAACTCCTGATAGTGGTACTAGCCTCTTTTGCTCTTTTGCTACCAGCGTGTAAAGACGACTGCCCAGTAGAGCCTGATCCTTGTAGTGTGTATCCTGAGAAGATGGAGATTCTGATTGAATGGCAAAATAAACAAAGGTCAACTTCTAGAGATATAGAATATGTAGATACAAAAGATTCCATCTTTACTCCGACCATTTATTTAATATTCAAAACTAATTATGCCTATGACAGTATAATTTGGCAAATAGGGTCCTCCTCAGATCAAACAAAACGGAATAAGGTAAATATTGGATTCGATAAACGGGTTTTAAACAACTCTGTTAAAATTGCTGCAGTGTGCTTTAGAGCAATAAATAGAGACTGTTTTGGCCAATCAGATGATGGTATAGACACGTTGCAAAAGAGGATAAACTTCCAAAGTCAGTTTGATAGTCCGCTAATGGGAACATGGAGAGGAGTAAACGAGGGCGAAACAGACTCTTTTGATGTAGAAATTCATCCTTTGTACTGGGTGAGCAGTGAAGGGGAAAAGATTTATGAACAAAGTCGATTTACTGGACTGCCTAAGGGTACAATGTCAATAGAAGATCATAGTAACATTTCACTTCGATGGTACGAATTTACAGGATCAAGACATGAAAATGATAGGAACGGATTAGATATGAGCACACTTTACGGCAGAATGCAGGAGGATGGAAGCATAAGAATTAACTGGGATGCAATTAACTGGGACACTTATGAAAAAACCAGTGGAACATTTAGAGGAAATAAAGTTAAATGAAAAACTCAACACCATCAGCGTCTCCCACAGCAGCAGCAGATGGATGCTCTACTAGAAATAATAACCGAACTTAAAAAATAAATAAACCTATGAAGTTTTACTATAAACTCCTGATAGTGGTACTAGCCTCTTTTGCTCTTTTGCTACCAGCGTGCAAAGACGACTGCCCAGACCCGAGCAACCCAGACTGCGAAAATTATGATCCGTGCTTTGGAAAAGATACAGTTAATACACTTTTCAAAGTTAGGCGTAGTTCCGGCGGCTTTCCGCCACCAGGAGAATGGTGCCAACTCGTGACAAGCGATACGTTCAATGCCAGTACTGTGAGATTTGATATACCTGATGGCAGTTTAGAAAGCAGTACATACGAATGGCAAATAGGCTCAGAGGCAGATGCTCGTACAGACAAAGGCTTTGAGGTAGACTTCAGTGACTATCTGCTAGACAAGGGCTGGGAACAATGGATCTCTGTGACACTCAGCGTACGCACACCTATAAATGAGTGCTTGAGCAATCCTAAAGACACGCTAGTCTCTGTGACAAGAGAGCTGTTTTTTACAGAGAAAACAATTCCGTGGAGACCACTAGGGAAATACAAAGGATACTTTACAAATGACCCCAATAACGAAGTGACGATAGAATTTCTGCGTTTATCAAATTGGAATATAAGAAAACTTGACTATCCAGTTTTTTTGACTGTAGGCTTACCTAATGTTGATACGTTTATGTTTCCACAAGGTTGCCCATTAGATCAGTGTTCAAATTTTAAACATCGAATTTATCGTTATACTCAAACTCGAATATGTGAAACACCCGGTGGCGTAAATTTGGCTGCACTAAGTAACAATTTGTTACAGTATGAAGTAATAAAACCAGACGGAACCTTTAACCAAATAAGACACATTTGGCTGTTTGATAAACCAAATGGAGTGGAACGGTTTGAATTTGTAGGAGAGAAAATAGAGTAATTATAGAATTTAGAAAAATGAACAAAGAATAATACAACTGATGCTATGTGCATCTATATATCCTTGTGCTAAAGCACAAATCCCTGCCAACTGTCCTGCAGACCCCAATGCTCCAATAAGCGAGTATTGTGAAGATGGAAAGGGCATTAGCATAGATCCCGACAATCAGGTGAATGATGACTGTCCAGATTTGAAGAATGATTTTGATTGGAAGGTGAAATAAACTCAAGGAATACAGAAGCACCTTAGATTTGTGAAACAATAAACAAAACGTTTTATTTTGACATATAATACCTGTACTAGCGTGTCTTATATGCGTTTATGCCTCCACTATCCTCAGCAGACTCTTCACCTTCTCCATCTTTAGCACGACTTCATCTCTGCTATCTGCCAGAACTGTAAAATGCCCCAGTTTTCTGTCTGGCGAGGTGGTGGTTTTGCCATACATATGGATATACACTCCCTCTATGGCTAGCACGTGGTCCAGATTAGCAAGTTCATAGGCTCCATTCACGTCTTGTGGTCCTACTATATTACACGTAGCAGCAGGTTTTATTAATGCAGTGCTTCCAAGAGGTTGACCCAGAAGTATGCGATTAAGCTGTTCGTATTGAGATGTATAGCAAGACTCTATAGTATGGTGTCCGCTGTTGTGTGGTCGTGGGGCTATTTCATTTACAAAAATCCCGCCATTTGCTTGTACGAAAAGTTCTACTGCGAAAAGTCCTGGACTATCAAATCCCTTCACTGCTTTTAGGGCCAAAGCTTCGCAGTTGGCGTTTATTTCTAGGCTAAGGCTACTGGGAGCAATTAGGTAATCCATCAGGTTTGAACGCGGGTTGAAAACCATTTCGCAAGGTGGGTAAGTAATGGAGGACCCATCTTGAGCTACCGCCACTATTACCGAAACTTCAATGGCGTCTTGTGCTAGCTTCTCAAGCACATAACCGTGTTCTGACCTTAGACTTGAGTCGTTAGCTGCCTCCAGACTGCTAAAATTTTGCTTGTTAAGCAACTGAACTCCTTTACCATCATAACCCCCTTTTCTATGTTTTAGCACAAATTTATCCTCAGCCCAATTGCGTACTTCTTCTCCTAAAGTATCCTTAGTGGCCAGAGTAAAACGGAGCGTAGAGACTTCACGATCTGCATAGTATTGTTTTTGCAAACCCTTATCTTGTATAATAGAGAGTACCGAGGGTTTCGGAAAAACGGGTTTCCCTTCTCTTTCTAGCTGCTCAAGGGCTTCTACATTTACGTGCTCTATCTCATACGTTAGTACATCTGCATTTTTGGCTAGACTATTTATTTTTATGGGATCTTGAAGTGAGCCAACTACCTGATTACTGCATACTAAGCTAGCAGGACAGCCTTTTGATTTTTCTAAGAAAGTGAAATTTATATTGAGAGGAGATCCCGCTTCAAACAGCATTTTACCCAATTGTCCGCCTCCTAATACACCTATAGTTTTTGTCATAATACTTTCTACGTACTGCAAATGTGAAAAATATTTTGGATAGTCCCTCAAAGATTAATTATTTTAGCAGTTCAATTAATAGTAAACGTTATGAAAACAATATTTACAAATCTAATTTTACTTAGTTGCTGTTTTATGGCATCCGCTCAGTGCATGATAGAGCCTTGGTCACTGCAGAAGCGAGTAGACAAAAGCTCTGATATCATAGAAGCTCGCGTAGTCAGCCAAGAAGGGAGATGGGACGCTCAGCGTAAAAATATTTACACTATAAACACACTGGAGGTTTTTAAAGCATTCAAAGGAACCATAAGTACGCAGACTATAAAACTAGTAACTGAGGGCGGTACAGTAGGAAATGAAATGCTCAAGGTGACTCCGTCTTTAGAGCTACACCTAGATGATGTTGGAGTTTTTATGCTGGTATCAAATCAAGTAGATTTTGACGGTTTGTGGGGCATGTACAAAACAACCGCTTCTGCTCAATCTTTTATAGCTTATGATATTCATATGGCTGAGGCGTATGACTTGAGTAAAATGTACACTGATATAGAAATAGAGCTGTACTCTGAGGTTATGAGTATTACAAAAGAACCATTTGTGGTTGTTTCAGTTTTTAATCCTAATGTAAACAAAGGAAGAATAAGAGCTCTTTCTCCACCCAGCATTACGTCTATTTCGGCTACTAACGTGACAGCGGGTACGTCAACCGTCCTTACTATCAACGGTAGTAATTTTGGAACTACGAGAGGTTCTGGTATGGTTGGTTTTAGAGACGCAGATTTTGGTGATGATCGCTATTATTACTCTCCCAGTAGTTGGGTGTATCAAGTGTGGAGTGACACAAAAATAAAGGTAATAGTACCTGCACGTGCAGGTACGGGAAAAATAAAAATAGTGAATAATAGTGGAGACTATATTGAGTCTACAGCAGATTTGATAGTAGACTGGTCTCATACGAATACTACACCTACTTCTACGTCTGCCCCGTTCTATGAGACATTGCATAGGGGAATAAATGCTAAACGTGGCTACACGTTACAGTTGAATAGTAATTTCTCTGCCAATGCAGATGCTACAGTTTCTTTTATACGAGCTTTAGAAGAGTGGCGTTGTGAGACTAAGATAAATTGGACACTAGGAACGGATACAGACTCTAGTAGTATGAAAAGAGACAGTATGAACTTAGTAACATTCACGCGTTTTGATGATAGCAGGTTAGCTGCAGCATACAGTAGGTATTCTAGTTGCACTATTTCTAATAGTACCGTTCCTTTATGGTATGTAGTAGAAGTAGACTTAGAGTTTGATAGCGTTGCAAATTGGCACTACGGCACAGGAGCACCAGGCATAAGCCAGTATGACTTTGAGAGTGCGGCGGCACATGAGTTGGGTCACGGACATCAGTTAGCTCACGTAGATAATGATCAACAGGTGATGCATTATACAAAAGGAAAGGGCGAGCGACAGCCAGACTTAGTGGCTTTAGATATTGCTGCAGGAAACTATGTTACTAACAAGAGTACGAGCACTTGGGGCTGCTCAGCAACTATGACTGAGCTCCCACTAGGCAGCTGTGCACTACAGCAGCCCAGAGGGGGATTTTTTAGAAGTAGAACGCTTAGTTGTCCTAATGATACGGTGTCCTTTACGAGTAATTCGTTTGGAGACATCCAAGGATATGAATGGGATTTTGGTAGTGATGCCTCATTAGACAGGGCTACAGGCCCAGGCCCACACACAGTTTCCTATTCTACTTCAGGTGTGAAAGTAATACGACTAATAGCTTTTAATGTACTAGGGTATGATACGGTTAGTGCAACGGTAGATATATTGGATGTCGCATTGATTTCGCCAGAGTTTGTAAATGGCGATACTGCGTGCCTAGGTAACTTTAACATGTCTGTAAAACCGCTCACTAATGTTACTGATTACAGTTGGGTAGTGGAAAGTGGAGGTAATATCGTAAGTGATGGTATTAATAAGATAACAGTTAATTGGCAAGAAACAGGTGCACATAGAGTGAGTATTACGACAAATACTATTTGTGATTTTGGATCTAGTTCTGTTATGGATGTTTTTGTAAGAGGCCGCACGGATGCAAAGTTTGTAGAAGATATTGATAGGACTACAGTCAAGTTCACTAATCTTTCAGAATATGCTAAATCATTTTTGTGGATTTTTGGAGATGGCGATAGTAGTAGAGAAGAAAACCCAGTGCATAAATATCCAAGTCTAGGATTTTTTCAAGCAAAGCTAGTTGCAGACGGTGATTGCGGTAAGGACTCTATCCTCAAAAACTTTAATTTGAATAGATTAGTCAGTATTGACGAGTTTAATGATAAACACTTTGTATACCCCAACCCAGTTAAAATAGGTTCCGACCTTACAGTGGTAGGAGAAAAATTTAGTTCGTACACGATTTTTAGTTTAACAGGTGCTATAGTAAAGGAAGGGGAACCACTATTTGGTAAGGTGCCTTTAGATAAAATAAGCAAGGGCTCATATATGCTTTTTTTACAGAATGAAAAGGAAAATACACACTTCAAAATAGAAGTGGTAGAGTAATGTTTTGATTGATCAGAATACCCCTATGGTTTTTGTCATAATAATCTCTATGCATTGCAAATGTTAATAATTAATTGGACTACGGTCCTAAAGTTTTTAATTTTGTGAATAGAATTAGCTTATCCAGCTATAGTCAATTAATAAAAATCACAATTTATGAAATCAATCCTTACCGCTATTCTCTTTATTGGGGCCCTTAATTTAGCTTATGCTCAGTGCATGATAGAGCCTTGGTCACTGCAGAAGCGAGTAGACAAAAGCTCTGATATAATAGAAGCTCGTGTAGTCAAGCAAGAAGGGAGATGGGACGCTCAGCGTAACAATATTTACACTATAAACACACTGGAGGTTTTTAAAGTATTCAAAGGAACCATAAGTACGCAGACTATCAAACTAGTAACTGAGGGTGGTATAGTAGGGAATGAAATGCTCAAGGTGTCTCCGTCTTTAGAGTTGAACAGGGGAGAATCCGGAATCTTCCTATTGGAAGAAAATAAGGTTAATTTGAATTTGGCGGGCAAGATGTATAAGCCATCCAGTTCTGTACAGTCCTTTGTGCTGTATGATCTTATCGCAGTAAAGGCCTATGACATACAGAAAACGTATACGAGTATATCGTATGATGTGTACCAAGATATAGTTTCCGCAGTAGGCACTAGCTACATTGAGCTAAAGGCTTTTGACCCTGAAAAAAACAACAAAAAGATAAAAGCACTTGCACCGCCGGTGATTTCCTCGTTTTCTGCTACTACAGTAACAGCGGGCACTAGCACGGAGATCACTATAAATGGCTCTAATTTTGGTTTTGGTAGAGGCAGTGGTAAGGTGGGTTTTAAAGATGCTAATTTTGGTGATGGGAGATACTATTATGTTCCTACAGATTGGGGCTATGTCTCTTGGAGTAACAGTCAGATAAAAGTGATAGTGCCTGCTAGGGCAGGTACAGGAGACGTTCAGGTGATAAACAACCTTGGCGAATCAGGAGTGTCTTCAGCAGATCTCACAGTAGACTGGGCACACTTGAATATCGTAAGTTACTCGCCCAGTAATATTGCGGACACACCGTTTTTTGAAATACAGCACATTGATGACAATAGTTTAGGAGGTTACACATGGAGAATGACCTCTAGTTTCGCCAGCGGTGCTGATGCATCAGCTTCTTTTCTACGCTCTCTAAACGAGTGGAAGTGTGAGACAGAAATGAACTGGGAGATAGGAACTAATACTACGAATCATGGTCTAGGAAATGATGGGACCAATACCGTACGATGGACGAGTTATACGGATAGTAGGCTAGGAGTCTGTTATAGTAGATATCTTGGATGTCAAATTAGTGGAAGAACCGATGCAAATTGGTTTGTAAAGGAATTTGACATAGAATTTGATAGTACTAGAAACTGGTATTTTGGCACTTTAGCCCCAGCTGCAAATCAGTTTGATTTTGAAAGTGTAGCCACACACGAATTAGGTCATGGTCATCAACTAGGTCATGTAAGGGCCAGCGAGAAGGTAATGCATTATAGCATAGGAAATGGTCAGCGAAAACCAGACCTGTCTACTACAGACATAGCTGCAGGAAATTATGTGCGAGCTAAAAGTGTGACCAATGCCATCTGTAGTAAAGGAAAAATGACTGCAGGAGCTTGTGTGACATCTCCACCAGTAGCCAATATAGGAAAGGACGAAACGAATGTATGTGAAGGCATTAGCATCACGTTTTCAGATCTTTCTACAGGGGATAATATAACTTCAGTAGCTTGGGATTTTGGTGAAGATGCATCACTAGATTCAGCTTTGACTTCTGGCCCACATGCGGTGAGTTATAGCTCAGATGGCACTAAAACTATACGGCTTATAACTGCCAATGCAAACGGAATAGATACTGCTATTCAAACGGTAACTATTAGGCCTGTAGTAGACAGTTTTCCTATATTCAAAAACGTGGACGATACGGCATGTAAGATATCTACGGTATATGAGGTAGAGTTTTTAGCAGCATCGTCAGACTATGACTGGACTATAAGCGGTGGAGGAGACGTAAGAGCACAAAACGGCAATAAGTACACTATAGAATGGACTGAGGAAGGAGTGCATTCTATATCTGTAAATGGAAAAAATAACTGTGGTACAGGGCCAGTACTTACTAAGGAAATAGTTGTCTTGGCAGATCCTGTTGCTGTATTTACTCAGATAGAGACTGGAGTAAACGTAGCGTTTACCAATGCATCTATATCCGCAGAATTATACCTGTGGACTTTTGGAGATGGAGCTACTAGTACAGAAGAAAATCCAAATCATAGGTTTCCCGATAAGGGAGAATTTACCACGACTCTAACGGCAGAGAATAGATGTGCGAATAACAGTTCTGACATCATACTTTTTCTTAACTATGGGGTAGGCATAGAATCTATCGCAGATAAATTGACCGTATATCCTAATCCAGTAAAAGTGGGAGGGAAAGTGTTTTTGGAAGAAGGTCAATTCAAGGCATACAGATTAATAGACATCCGTGGTGCGGTAGTGCAAGAGGGAGCATTAGAAAACAACGTGGTGAGCATAGGTGTTACTGCCGTAGGAATGTATACGCTAGAGGTAATCGCCACAGAGGGCTCAGCTAGCTATAGACTGCATATAATAGAATAAATAAAAAATGGCACGAGTAGTAGTAGGATTATCTGGAGGGGTAGATTCATCAGTGGCCGCATACTTATTACAGCAAGAAGGTCACGAGGTTATCGGGGTCTTTATGAAAAACTGGCATGATACGGGTGTGACCATCAGTGAAGAGTGCCCGTGGGAAGAGGACAGTAAAGACGCTCTTTTAGTAGCGGATAAGCTGGGGATACCGTTTCATACCATAGATTTCAGCAAGGAATACTACGAGCGTATAGTAAGCTATATGTTCAGAGAGTATGAGAGTGGCCGTACGCCTAATCCTGATGTGCTGTGCAATAGAGAAATCAAGTTTGACTCTTTTCTAAAACATGCCGAAAAGCTAGGTGCAGACTACGTAGCCACAGGCCATTACTGCAGAAAAAGAGAAACGGATAGTGGGTTTGAACTATTAGCAGGCAAAGACGGAAACAAAGATCAGAGTTACTTCCTATGTCAGATAAGTCAAGGGCAATTAGCCAAAGCACTGTTTCCTATTGGGGAATTAGAAAAACCGGAAGTAAGACGTATTGCCAAAGAGCAAGACCTAGTCACGGCTGAAAAACGTGATAGCCAAGGACTTTGCTTTATAGGAAAGGTAAAGCTTCCCGACTTCTTAAAGCAACAGCTAAAAGAAAAGAAAGGAAATGTGGTTGAGATTATGAGAGATTGGTCTGGTTTTGATAACAAGTTAGACGCTACCGAAGAATACCATTTTGAAGAGACTGACGGCAAGGTAATAGGTCCGCACGTTGGAGCACATTTTTATACCATAGGTCAGCGAAAAGGATTGAATATTGGTGGATATGTAAATCCACTTTTCATTATTCAGATAAATACGGATACCAATACGGTGTATGTGGGAGAAGGTGAAGATCACCAAGGACTCAATCGGCCAGGACTACTCATCCAAGAAGAGGATATACACTGGGTGAAAGAGGCAGACAAAATGGAAGTGGGAGAGAGTAAGTCTTTCGAGACCCGTATCCGTTACAGACAGCCACTCTTTGGTGCTACACTCATAAAGTTAGAAAGTGGATTGGAGATAAAATTTGATTCAAATCAAAAAGCTGTAGCCAAGGGCCAATTTGCTGCTTGGTATACTGGTGATGTATTGGTGGGTAGTGGTGTGATTTCGTAGGGAATATGGTTTTTGCGAACGTAGGAACTCGCTTCAAAAGCGAGTTCTTACTGTAGCCAAGGGTCAATTTGCTGCTTGGTATACTGGTGATGTATTGGTGGGTAGTGGTGTGATTTCGTAGGGAATATGGTTTTTGCGAACGTAAGAACTCGCTTCAAAAGCGAGTTCTTACAGGTTCCGAAAACAAAAACGAATGAATAAATAAACGGTGTACAAGAAGAGAAAACAATATCGACTACCTGATTTCAATTATGCTACGAATGCGGTCTATTTTGTTACAATTGTTTGTTCAAACAGATCTCATTTCTTTGGTGAGGTTGATAAGAAGTCTATGTGTTATTCAGTGCTAGGGGAAATAGCCTCAAACGAAATAATAACAGCTATTGAGTTCAAGAAAGACATAATAATACACGAGCATGTTATAATGCCTAATCACGTCCATATACTTGTGGAGTTGAGAAACGAGTCTATTACAAATATACCTGAGGGGGCCATATTGCCTATGGCTGACGGTTCCGACAGAAGAGGACGGCTTAGTCCTCTACAGAAAGGTTCTTTAGGTGCGTTTATAAACAGGTACAAGGGTCGTGTAACAAGGCGGTGTAGAGACGTTGGTTTTGTAGATTTTGGTTGGCAACCAAAGTACCATGACAGAGTTGTTAGAAATCGGAAGGAGTATGATTTAATGGCAGGCTACATAAACGAAAACATTTCAAATTGGGACAATGACCAGACGAATTGACGAACCGATGCGTGTATTATGAACATAGGAATTCGCTTTTGAAGCGAGTTCTTGTGTATAGTGTACGCACAGATTTTTGCGTTCTGAACGTAGGAATTCACTTTTGAAGCGAGTTTTTGTGTATAGTGTACGCACAGATTTTTGCGTTCTGAACGTAGGAATTCGCTTTTGAAGCGAGTTTTTGTGTATAGTGTACGCACAGATTTTTGCGTTCTGAACGTAGGAATTCGCTTTTGAAGCGAGTTTTTGTGTATAGTGAATTAAATCGCAGTCTGTGTAAGATTTTAATTAAAAAAAGGGGACCGGAATTTTTGAAAAAATTCAAAAAAAAGGATTTGGCCTCCGTGTCGTCACGAACTTCCAACGTTCTTTCCCGATAAATCGGGACGTCATTACCGACAAGTCTGGAATTTAAGGCCTGTTCTTATACGCATTGGTACAGCCGGAAAAGTAATCGGTGTAAATTTTTCAAATTGACCAATCCCCTTACCTCAAAGGAACAACTCTTTTCTCGTAATAGTTTCATAAACTTGCGTCAAATTGAAGTCCTTTTGATAAGTATACTAATGCCAGTGAAAAATGCTGGTCCATATCTAAAATCGTGTTTGGATTCTATCTTGGCACAGACGCAAATTGACTGGGAGTTGATAGCAGTGAATGACGGCAGTACAGACGCTTCAGAGGCCATATTAACAGAATATGCGGATAAGCATGACAGTATACGTGTAGCTAGAAGCGACGGAGTTGGAATAGTAGCTGCTCTTCAAAAGGCGTATGAGTTATCTAATGGCGATTTCATACATAGAATGGACGCAGATGATCTGATGCCCGCAAACAAGCTAAAATGTATGGCCGAAGGAATGACAGAGGGTTCTGTGGTGACAGGGAAGGTGAGTTACTTTTGTGATGAACGAGAAGTGGGCAAAGGTTTTCTGAAATATACAGACTGGCTCAATGGTCTGATGGAAGAAGGTGACTTTTGGCGAGACGTATATCGCGAGTGCCCTGTACCCTCATCTGCTTGGATGATGAATCGTTCTGATTTCGAACGAATAGGAGGCTTTACTTCTGGTTTTATGCCAGAGGACTACGATTTGGCTTTTAGAATATTAAAACACAAATTCAAGATTATAAGGTTAAACGAAGTGGTCCATCACTGGCGAGATAGTGAGACTAGAACATCTAGGAATGAGGAGCAGTATTTCCCAATTGCGTATTTGCCCCTCAAGATGCATTATTTTTTAGAACTTCATAGAGATAAGACAAAAACAGTAGTCTTGTGGGGAGCAGGCAAAAAAGGAAAGCTAGTTGCTAAAGAGCTTTTGGAAAGAAATGTTGCTTTCACTTGGATTACCAACAATAAAAAGAAGATAGGAAAAGATATCTATGGAGTAGTATTAAAGTCAGATAATGAGCAAGACTTTCTTGGTGCTCAAATCATAATAGCACTCTCCTCCCCCGAAGAAAAAGTAGAGGTACAAACTCGATTAAGTGACGAAAGGCTAGTGAATAACCAGGATTACTATTGGTTTTTCTAGTACACTAATTACTGGAATTTGTAATTTTACTTTTTGATTTTTAGTAGTTAATCTACTTCCTCATAGTCAACGTATTCACCGCCTTTAGAATGATCAATATTAGGCTTCTTGTTTGGCGGTGGCGGAGTATTGGAGTCGTCTTGTGGTGGTTTCCCATCTCGCTTTACAGCATCTGCTACTTTGAATATTCGCTTGAATACCCAATACGCCACCAACCCTATTAAAAGATACTTAAACATTATCTACTTAGATACATTGATTTCTGATTATACAGTTCTCTAAATACAGGATCTTTAGTGTCTTTTACAAAGAGAATTTCTTCGCCTGTAGACTTCATTTCTGGTCCTAACTCCTTGTTTACATTTGGAAACTTATTGAAAGAGAATACCGGTTTTTTAATGGCATATCCTTCATGTAAAGGTTTGATATCGAAATCTTTAAGCTTCATGTCACCAAGCATTACTTTAGTCGCTATATTGACATAAGGTACTTTATGTGCTTTGCAGATGAAGGGCACAGTTCTACTAGCACGTGGATTAGCCTCTATCACATATACTTCTTCTTTTTTCACCGCAAATTGTATGTTGAGCAAACCTCTTACGTCCATAGCCCTGGCTATTTTCTTGGTATACTCTTCCATTTTATTCATTACGTTTTCTGATAGACTGAACGGAGGAAGCACAGCGGATGAATCGCCAGAGTGAATACCAGCGGGCTCTATATGCTCCATCATACCCACGATTAACACATCCTCACCATCACAGATACTGTCACTCTCAGTTTCTTCTGCTCTGTCTAAGAAATGATCTATTAAGACCTTGTTTCCAGGTAAATCGCCTAGTAAATCGATTACTGCTTTTTGCAGGTCTTCGTCATTAATTACTATCTTCATTCCCTGACCACCAAGCACATAGCTAGGTCTGACGAGTACGGGATATCCTACTTTATGAGCTACTTCTATAGCTTCGTAAGCATTCTCTGCTACACCAAATTTAGGATATGGTATTCCCAATTCTTTTAGAAGAGTAGAAAAGGATCCTCTATCCTCAGCTAGGTCCATGTTTTCAAAAGAGGTGCCTATTATTTTGATACCGTGATCTCTCATACGCTCGCTTAGTTTTAGAGCGGTTTGCCCACCGAGTTGTACGATGACACCTTCTGGTTTTTCCAATTGGATGATGTCCCATAAGTGTTCCCAGAATACAGGTTCGAAGTATAGTTTATCTGCAGTATTAAAGTCTGTACTTACAGTTTCAGGATTGCAATTAATCATAATTGCTTCATATCCCAGTTCCTGTGCAGCCTTAATTCCGTGCACACAGCTGTAGTCAAATTCGATACCTTGGCCAATTCTATTTGGCCCAGAACCGATTACTATAATTTTCTTTTTGTCAGAAGGTTGACTTTCGTTTTCTCCGTCAAAGGCGGAATAAAAGTAGTTGGTAGGAGAAGTGAATTCTGCCGAACAAGTATCCACCATTTTGTAAACTCTATGGATACCTAGTGAGGTACGCTTATCGTATACATCCATATCTGTAACCCCTCCGCCTAGCAGATGAGCTATTTGTGCATCAGCAAAACCTTTTGTTTTAGCAATCCTCAGAACTTCTGGATCTATATTGTCTAGTGTGAACTTCTTTATCTCCTTATCCATTTTTACGAGTTCGTAAATTTGCTCAAGGAACCATCTGTCAATTTTAGTGATCTTCTGGATGGAAGTGATAGGAACGCCCAAGGCCATTGCATCTTTAATATGGAAGACCCTATCCCAGCTTGGGTTTTCTAAACTATGAATGATTTGCTCTAGATTCTTTAATTCGTACCCGTCAGAACCAAGACCTAAACGTTTGATTTCTAGTGATTGACACGCTTTTTGAAGTGCCTCTTGGAAACTTCTGCCAATACTCATTACTTCTCCTACAGACTTCATCTGAAGCCCCAGCGTAGTATCCGCACCTTTGAACTTTTTGAAATCCCAACGTGGTATTTTCACGATAGTGTAATCTATGCTTGGCTCAAAGAATGCTGAAGTAGTTTTAGTTACAGGATTCTTTAGCTCGTCCAGGTAATAACCGAGTGCAAGCTTTGCTGCTATATTTGCTATTGGATAACCAGTAGCTTTAGATGCTAAGGCAGAACTGCGTGATACTCTAGGATTTATCTCTATGGCTATAATATTTTCATCGTCTGGATTTACAGAAAACTGAACGTTACATCCTCCTGCGAAAGTTCCTAAATTTCGCATCATATCAAAAGCCATATCACGCATTTGCTGGAAGCAGGTATCGCTGAGTGTCATAGCTGGAGCTACGGTGATACTCTCTCCAGTATGGATGCCCATAGGGTCAAAGTTTTCTATAGTACAAATTACGGCTATGTTGTCATTGGCGTCTCGGAGCAGCTCTAACTCATATTCTTTCCAACCTAAGACAGCTTCTTCTACCAATACCTCATGAGTAGGCGAAGCTTCTAACCCTCGTTTTACTGCTTCGTCAAATTCTTCTTTCTTGTGTACGAATCCACCACCGTATCCACCCATAGTAAATGAGGGTCTGATTACGAGTGGGAAACCTATTTCTTGTGCTACCTCTTTTGCTTCTAAGTAAGAGTTGGCTATTTTAGATCGTGCTATAGGAATATTAAGCTCTATCATAAAAGAGCGAAAAAGGTCTCTATTTTCGGTCTTTTCTATGGCGTCTATGTCTACACCTATTATCTTAACACCATACTGTTCCCATAGGCCCATTTCTTCCGCTTCTATTGCTAGGTTCAGAGCGGTTTGCCCTCCCATAGTAGGAAGTACGTGAGTAAGACCAGGCTGTTCAGTAAGTATTTGTTCTATACTGGCCATATTCATAGGAAGCAGGTAGATATTCTCTGCCATGCTTGGGTCAGTCATTATGGTAGCAGGATTAGAGTTAATCAGAGATACTTCTATACCCTCTTCTCTAAGACTTTGAGCAGCTTGACTACCAGAGTAGTCAAATTCGCAGGCTTGTCCGATGATGATGGGTCCACTACCGATGATGAGGACGTGCTTAATACTACTATCTTTTGGCATTTTAGTTTAAAATTGGGCAAAGTTATTTCATAAAAACGAGCCAACAAGTGTTGTGGAAAATGTGAAGAGCTATAATATGTTACTAGACCACAGTTTATCTAATATTTTTCGCTAAGTGAGTATGTATACATCTCCAACTAGCCGAGTATATGGTCCCTTATAACCCACGGTTTTCATTGGTATAGTGTACTCCTCATGAAAGCCTTTTAGTCCTTTTAGGTGACGGCTGCTTACATTATTGGAAGACTTCACCTCGATAGATACTTGATTATCACGTGGTATAAAATCTATTTCATATCCGCTGGAGGTACGCCAAAAAGAATATTTAAATGCTTTCAGGGGTATTCACGGTAAGCGGTCAGTCCAAAAAAACTAAGAGTTCGCTGTCAAACTTTAGTTTGTTCGTTTGCGTAGTTGGGTGGTTATTCCAAAAAACATACTATTGGGGAATAGGGTGGTTGACTTATGCCCCTGTTGCGACTATAAACAGTATAAATCAAGTCCGACATAGTACATAAGTAAGCAAGTTCATGTTGGATTTAGAACCCCTTAAACTTAAGTTTTGACTTAATCTTGCCTGTGGCTATATCAACTCCTCCTCTTCAAAATAATTAACAATGTGATGTCTCATATACATCTCTTGTTCCATCATATCTTGGTTAGGTAGTTTTTCTACGAGTTCCCACACCGGCCATTCGTTTTCGTCTTTGCCGACCAGTCGGTAGTGGCCAGACGTACTCAATATACGACAGGTAGCGATGTGCATGAGTTGGACTTTTTCCTCTTTTTTAAACTTATCCTGATGCATGCCCAGTTCTCGCATACCTACTACATATAGTATGGCACTAAGATCAGGTGTCTTACCAAATCTGGATTCAAACAACTGTCTTATTTTGAACCACTTATCTTTTATTGTTTCTTCTTTTAATTCACTCATCTTAGATTTATTTATAATTGTGTTTAGTTGTCTGTAGGTATTCTATGCGCATTGCGTTCAAACTGTTTTTCATTTCATTGAAAAATTTTGAGTTTGATTTTTGATGTTGCACTTGAGTTTGTGTTTACCTTTGTCTCATGCCTACAATGCTGCAAAGATTACTCACTGAAGCCAAAAATCGTGGTGTTTTCTCAAAAGTTAATATAGAACAAGGAGAGGCTATCCAAAAAAAGACGCTGACAAAGCTTTTGGATAGAGCTCAAGATACAGCTTTTGGTACCCATCATAGGTTCAGTGAAATTATGGGTAGTGATACGTTATTGTCTGATTATAAAGAGTGTGCAAGTATGGGAGATTATATTCATATGCTACCTTGGTGGACTCGTGGGCGTATGGGTGAAGACAACGTGACGTGGCCAGAACCCATTAAAAATTATGCAGTAAGTTCGGGTACCTCAGACGGTAGTAGTAAATATATACCCGTAAGTGAACAGATGCTCAAGCACATTAGAAGAGCAAGTATGCGTCAAGTACTGAGTATTATACAAACAGATGTACCCAAAGATCATATAGCCAAAAAGTGGTTGATGATAGGTGGTAGCACAGAGCTAGAGTATAATGGGGTTTACTATAGTGGTGATTTAAGTGGTATCACTACAGGAAGCCTTCCTATTCTTTTTCAAAGATTGTCGAAACCGGGAATCCATATTCGAAAAGAAAAGAACTGGACAGAGAAGATAGAAAAAATAACAGATGAAGCGAAGGATTGGGATGTAGGAATGGTAGCCGGTGTTCCCGCTTGGATCAAGCTACTAATGGAGAGCATTATAGCCCGTTATGGCTTAGATAATATTCACGACATGTGGCCTCATTTTGAAGCCTATGTTCATGGAGGAGTATCATTAAGCCCGTATAAAAAATCGCTGGATGGCTTGATGGGAAGACCTATCAAATATTTTGAAACTTATCTAGCTTCTGAAGGTTTCATCGCCTACCAGACCAGAGTGGATAATGAGGACGGTATGAGACTGTTGATTAGAAATGGTATATACTTCGAGTTTGTGCCTTTTAATTCGGATAATTTCACAGAGAGTGGCGATTTAAAACCGGCTGCTTCAGTGGTGACATTGTCTGAGGTAAATCTAAAAGACGAGTACGCCTTACTTATCTCTACGTGTAGTGGTGCGTGGCGTTATTTGATAGGAGATACTATTAAATTCACTAACTTAGATAGGTGTGAAATCAAAGTCACTGGACGCACGAAGCATTTTCTTTCTTTATGTGGAGAGCACCTGTCCGTAGATAACATGAATAAGGCTATTGAGCTAGTTTCTAACGAGTATGATATAGCCATGGATGAGTTTACAGTGTGTGGTGTTCCATACCAAGGGTTCTTTGCTCATGAGTGGTTTATTTCTTGCGAAGACAGCAGGTTGTATGGCAAGGAACAAGAAATAAGAGATAAACTGGATATGACTCTCAAAGTGCTAAACGATGATTATAGAGTAGAACGGTCTGCAGCTTTAAAAAACGTGATGGTAAATCTACTGCCTAGCAGTCGGTTTTATGATTGGCTGCGTATAAACGGAAAGGAAGGTGCTCAGGGAAAATTTCCACGAGTGCTTAAAGAAAAAATGCTAGAAAGCTGGCGTAGCCATTTAAATAACTAATGAGGATGTATATTTATCTTGTTATGGCAATAGTCATAGCTTTTTTAGTAGGCAAAAACTCTAATGATACCGGACATGGGTTTTGGAGGAGTTTCATTTTTGTCTTGTTGATTTTTATGTTAGTGTTGGCTTTTTTAGTAAAGCAGTTCAAGGGATCATAGCAATGGTTCTTCATTCTCTTTTTGGTGTTTTACTTTACATTCTACTATTTTCTTTGTTAACCGGAGCTGTAGCTTCTGGTGTTGCTAAAATTAAGAAAGCCCCAATGATTCCATTTTTTATGCTTGGATGTGCAAGTGGGTTTTTCCTGTTTATCTCTGTAATGATTCTACTTCTAGTTTTTGCTGTGGTAGGCGGAGTATTCCGCCTATGCGAAAAGTGTCATTAAGTTGGCGAGTATTTTATTGTGGTCTTGAAATATCGAATGTTTGCCAACCTTTTAATATACCAAGGAATATAAGTCCCTACGCGAACTCATACTGAGAGAAAGTAGCTTCAACCTCCGCTAGGATTGAATAAATCTCGTTTTCATCCATAGTGCTGACTAGTCTTGTGCGGTATTCTTTAAAGTGAGATACACCTCTAAAATAGTTGCTGTAGTGTCTTCTCATTTCTACG
>Ga0306865_1000329_pt1 | contig 21144 bp, 12 predicted proteins | sample AntRauTorckE5431_FD_190441 | JGI IMG/M metagenome (GOLD analysis project Ga0306865, IMG submission 190441) | Saline lake microbial communities from Rauer Islands, Antarctica - Metagenome Torckler E5 #431 (v2) (version 2) | ecosystem: Environmental > Aquatic > Non-marine Saline and Alkaline >... | reverse complement strand
AAAGGTTTCAGGTTTCTTTTCCTTACTTATTTCTGTTGTAGTTGCTTCGGCTAGCATATTGAGTACCAGTTCTAGGTTACTCATATTGTCTCGGAGATTTTCTTTTTTGAGCCCTTTAAATTGCTTGTAATTCTTAATTGAAAAACCACTCCAAGCTTTTGTAATTTCATCAGTTAGTATGGCATACTCCATTCCTTTTTTCACTCCTCTTTCGTCCCACTCGTCTGTGAGTTCCTTGCAAACCTCTATACTTTTGAGTCGTTGATTTACCCATTCTTTGGTATAACCTTTTTTGAGGTAGGTTTCCATAGCTCTATCAAAAGCTAGCTCTGGATCCTCCATTTCGTCTATTCTCTCCTTTGCTACTTTGGCTATCCAGAGTTTAAAAGGTTCAGCTTTTGGTGAAGGAACAGACTGTATCAAACGAAACAACTGCTCGGTATCAGCCACATCAGATTTATAAAATTTGCCGTCATCTGACTGTAATTTCAGTTGTCCGATATTTTCGGACAACTCACTTCCTTCTTTTTTAAGCTTGGACTTTAAGTCGCTCCAATACTTTCTGGGGCGGTCTGAATCTGTCAAAACAGCAATCACATCCACAATAGAAAAATACCACTTCTCTTCTTCTTCATCCCACTGAGTACGTACTTGTTTTTGTTCAAACAGTTTTATGGCGGTTTCTTTGGTCATTGGGTAAAATCGTTATCTAAGAATATGATGTCAATATAGCTATTCTATCTAATAGTTACACGGTAAAGAAACTCGGATTGTACTCCTTGTAGCCTATTTCCGCTAGTACTATTGCTATGAAGGAAACTTTTACCCTCAATTATTTAACTACCTATAAAAAACTCAGTCTGATCTTCTCCACCTCATTAGCCCATACTTTATCGCCATCACTAATGTCTGCTATGGATTTAATCTTAGCTAGAAGTTCTTCTACTTTTATAGATGATTTCAGTGGTCTACGGTATTCCAATGCTTTGGCAGCGGTAAGTTGCTCTATAGCTTGTATGCGTTCTACGTTTTCTACTACACGCAAGCATTTAGTTGCAGCATTAGCTCCCATACTCACGTGGTCTTCCTGTCCGTTACTACTTTCTATGGTATCTATACTACTAGGCGTACAGAGTTGCTTATTTTGACTTACGATACTGGCAGCTAGGTATTGTGCTATCATCAATCCGCTCTCTAGTCCTGGATTACCTGTAAGAAATGCTGGCAAGCCTCTTTTACCTTCTAGCAGTCTGTAAATCCTGCGTTCTGCTATACTGCCTATCTCTGCTATGGCTATAGCTAGATAGTCCAACTGCAAGGCTAACGGCTGTCCGTGAAAGTTGCCTGCACTCAGCACGAGGTCTTCATCAGGAAATACATTTGGGTTATCTGTCACGGAGTTTATTTCAGTCTCAAAAACTGCTTTCACATGGGCTACAGCATCTTTAGTAGCTCCGTGTACCTGTGGTACGCATCGCATACTGTATGGATCTTGTACGTGTATTTTATCTTGTGCTAGTATTTCGCTTCCTTCTAGATGTTCCAGTATCGTTTTGGCAGTCTGTAGCTGACCTTTATGCGGTCGGATCTGGTGACTATACGCCAAAAAAGGTTCCTTTCGTCCGTCGTATGCATCTAGGCACATAGCAGCATTAAGGTCTGCACGAGCTAGAATATCTTCTGCTTTGAATAAGCACTGTAATCCATAAGCCTGCATGAACTGTGTACCGTTGATTAGAGCAAGTCCCTCTTTGGGACCTAAAGACAAATTAGACGATTGAGATTTCTTGGCCTCACCCCAGACCCTTCTCCCCGAGAGAGGGGTTTGAGTTTCCCAAACCTCTCCTTCTCCTATGAGCGGCAGAGCCAAATGGCTCAACGGAGCTAAATCTCCACTAGCTCCTAGGCTACCCAGTTCGTAGATCACAGGAATAGTATCATTATTATAAAACTCTAAAAGTTTTTCTACCGTGGCTAGCTGTACACCACTGTGTCCGTAACTTAGGCTTTGGGCCTTGAGCAGTAGCATCAGTTTCACGATACCTTTAGGCACATAGTCACCAGCACCACACGCGTGAGAGCGAAGTAGATTTATTTGCAATTGAATAAGGTCTTTCTTATCTATCTCTGTATTGCACAGCGAGCCAAAACCCGTATTTACACCGTATATAGGAGGTCCGTCTTGACTTACTTTAGTTAATAAATAGGTATTGCACTTCTTTATCTTAGCTATAGATGAGACAGAAAGGGATACTTCCTGGCCACTTGCTACTATTGCTCGTATATCTCCTATGCTATGATACTCTGCTAATTCCATTGGGTTGCGAAGGTAAAATGATTTTTTTAATTTCGATTTCTATCATGATGTTTTGTTAACAGCATATTTTCAGTTTAGCATCTTAAAGTCTACAAAAGTCAGAGCAGTGACTCTTTGGTCAAAGACTAAATCTGATTCTTGCCTGCCTCGAGCAATGCAATTACAGCTAACAGATACACGGTATACTTGGTCGAGTCTAAAATTTTAAACACTAAGTGTGTAAGAAAAGGTCAGCCAAAGCAGTTTAATGTAAAAGAAACTCGCTGAATACTATCTCCATATTTTAAAAAAGCTCTTTAGATCTTCGCGTCACCTATCTAATTCTTTGGTTACACAAAAACAATAGGACATCACTTCCCAAAATGTACCTTTGTACCTCCTTTTTAAAAACACATAAATGAGCAAACCACAATTTAATAAAAACCTCGTACGATCTATTATTCTTGGTGCGGGGATAATCCTTCTTGGTTGGTTACTACAAGAGCTACTATCTAAAAAAAACGACAAAGCTGGACCAAATATCTCGTTCCAATCTAAAGTAGTGGAAGCCATAGCAGCTTCACCTGCCACTATACCTATACAGATAGCCGTAAGCGGCAGACTAAAGGCCACCAATAGAATGGAGCTTTTCGCTGAAGTAACTGGGATATTAAAAACCCAAAATTTTAACGCGGGACAGTCCTTTGGCCGTGGTCAAAACATAGCATCTATAGATGACAGTGAGTACAGAGCTCAACTAATAGCTGCACGCAGTAACTTTATGGGTCTTATCAGTCAGTCCCTGGCAGATATATCTATAGATTATCCTGCTGAAGCCAATAAGTGGAAAAACTTCCTGCAAGAGATAAAGCCTAACCAAAACTTACCAAAACTACCCGGGATAGATAACCGACAGTTGAAACAGTTTCTCAGTGGTAGAAATATATTAGGCAACTACTACACCATCCAAAGTCAAGAAGTACGACTCGGAAAATACCAAATATCTGCCCCGTATAGCGGCACACTCAGCGAAACTGCTATAGATCCCGGCACACTAGTACGTGCAGGACAAAAGATAGGAACCTTCGTACAACAAGGCAGCTACGAACTAGAAGCAGCTGTGATCAGAAACAACCTTAATTTCCTGAAAAAAGGAAATAAAGTCAAGCTCAAATCTGCAGAGCTAGACCAAGAGTATGTGGGTACCATAAGCCGTATCAATAGCACTATCAACCCAACTACGCAACAGGTTAGCGTATTCATCACAGTAAACGGAAAAAATCTAAAAGAAGGACTTTACTTAGATGCTATGATAAACGCTGGAACTGCAAATGAAGCCATCGCCATAATTAGAAATACACTTGTGGATGGCAAAGCTATTTATACAGTATCTGAGAAGGACTCTACCCTTCGTCTTCAGCCGATAGTGATAATATCCTTTGCTGAGGATAAAGCTATTATAAAAGGAATAACTAAAGGTACTCTCCTACCAGTTACGCCAATAAGCGGAGCCTTTGAAGGAATGAAAATCGTACCTCAAACAAAACAATAAGCAATGAAGAAAATTATAGCTTACTTCATAAAATACCCAGTATCTGTAAATACGCTGCTAGCGATCATCTGCATCTTTGGTGCTCTAGCTTATGTGAATATGAGTGCGAGTTTTTTCCCTCTCGTAGATAGCCGTATTATCAATGTACAACTTATCTACCCAGGTGCTGCTCCAGAGGAAATGGAAGAAGGCGTGGTAGCTCTAATAGAAGAAAAACTAGAAGGAGTAACTGGAGTAGAACGCATCACCAGTAGTAGCAATGAAAATGCCGCAGCCGTAAAAGTAGAGGTAGAAAAAGGCTACGATACTAAAGTAGCTTTAGAAGATGTGAAGAATGCTGTAAATGCGATTAACAGCTTCCCATCAGGACTAGAAAAACCTGTAGTAGCACTCCGGGAAAATGTAAACTTCACTATAAACTACGCTATCACAGGTGAAACCATAGACCTCACAGCTCTAAAATCATATGCCCGTCGCATAGAGAAAGACCTTCTCTCCCACGATGGTATATCCAAGGTAGAATTAGCGGGTTTCCCTGATGAAGAAATAGAAATCTCCTTAGACGATGAAGCACTTATAAAATATGGTATCACCTTAGAGCAGGTGGGCATCCTCATACGCAGTGCCAATATAGACATCACCGGAGGTAGCATAAAAACGAATACAGAAGAACTCCTCATACGTAGCAGAAATAAGGCCTACTATGCCGCTCAGTTAGAAGACTTAGTACTCAAAACTACTGAAAATGGTGCCGTAGTAAGACTGAAAGACGTAGCCCAAATTAGAGATCAATGGGCGGATGATCCTAACCGTATCTACATCAATGGAAAACCTGGCGTAGAAATACTCGTAAGTAGCACTGATAAAGAAGACTTGCTGAAAAATGCTGCGTATGCACGCAGTTATTTTAAAAAATTCAATGAGCTAAATCCGCAACTCACAGCCACTCTCATCCGAGATCAAAGTGAGACGCTAGAAGAGCGTAAGGACCTACTAGTCGAAAATGGAATCATAGGAATGCTTCTTGTCCTTCTTTTACTCTCTTTATTTCTCAATATTCGAATTGCTTTTTGGGTAGCGGTAGGCTTGCCTGTTTCCTTCTTGGGAATGTTTGTCATAGCCCTATACGCTGGAGTTACTATCAATGTGATCTCACTCTTTGGGATGATAGTGGTAATTGGTATATTGGTAGATGACGGTATTGTAATTAGTGAAAATATATATAGCCATTTCGAAAAAGGGAAAAGTGCCATCCGTGCAGCAGTAGACGGCACTATGGAGGTATTGCCAGCTGTATTTAGTGCGGTAATCACCACTATGGTAGCCTTTAGTTTCTTCTTTATGGTAGATGGTGTAGCAGGAGACTTTTTCAGTGAGTTAGCCTTTGTGGTCATAGCTACTTTAGCAGTTTCACTCATTGAAGCACTGATCATTCTGCCAGCTCACTTGGCACACAGTAAGGCACTAAAAGAAGGTGAGAAAAAGAATAAACTTGAACTATTTACCGATAAGGTAATGTATGTACTTCGTGACAAGATTTATGCTCCTGTTTTACGCTTTTCATTGAATCATAAAATATTCACTTTTTGCATAGCTGTGGCATTAGCTATTATTACTATCGGTGGTCTCCAAGGAGGCCACATACAGTTTACCTTCTTCCCTGTAATAGAGCGAAATGATGTACCGGTAAATCTTAGTATGGCTAGTGGTACAAGAGAGACTATTACCAATGGCCGCTTAGAAAAGATAGAAGCTGCTATATGGGCAGTAAACGAAGAGATAAAAAAAGAAAGTGGCTCAGATATAAGTATAGTCAAAAACCTAGAGCGGAAAGTAGGGCCGCAATCTCATGAAGGCAGTATCAATGCTAAGCTAGTAGGAAGTGAACTACGTACTATTAGCAGTATGGAGCTGGCTTCTCGCTTTCGCGAAAAGGTAGGTGCTATGGATGATGTAGATAAACTCACCTTTGGCAATGCCAGTGCCTTTGGCAAGCCAGTATCAGTCACTTTCCTAGGAGAAGACCAAGCAGAACTAGATGCGGCTAAAGCTGAACTAAAAGCGGCAATGACCCAACTCCCTGAACTAAAAGACGTAGTAGAAAACGTACAACCAGGCCGCAGAGAAATAAACGTACAACTCAATGATAAGGCCTATATCCTAGGACTTAATGAGGTGATGGTACTCAATCAGATCCGGCAAGGATACTTTGGGTACGAAGCTCAGAGACTACAGCGAGGTAAGGATGAGATAAAGGTCTGGGTACGATTCAATGACGAGCAAAGAAGCTCACTTTACGACCTAGAAGCCACACGCATACGCACAGCTGATGGCAAGCGGGTGCCTCTCCGCGAACTAGCATCCTTCACTATAGAACGAGGAGTGGTAGGCATCAATCACTTAGATGCTCAAAAACAAGTTACTATAGAAGCAGAAGTAAGTAGCAACAAAGTTTCAGCCCCTATCATCATTGCTCAAATAAAAGAAGAGATTATACCCGGTATACTAGCAAAACATCAAGGTGTTACACCACTCTTCGAAGGGCAAAATCTTGAAGCACAAAAGACCCAAGAATCTGCAAAATTCGCTTTCCCCTTTGTGATATTCTGTATTATCGTCATTATTACTTTCACCTTCCGTTCGCTTGGTCAAGCAGTTATCATTCTGATACTCTTAGTACCCTTCAGTCTCATAGGTGTGGCTTGGGGGCACTATTTGCACGGTCAGCAGATGAGTATTCTAAGCTTTCTAGGGGTCGTCGCATTGATAGGGATTATCGTAAATGATAGTCTCGTATTGGTGGAAAAAATGAATATCTATCTCAAAGAAGGGATGACTTTCGAAAAAGCAGTTTACACAGCAGGATATGTAAGGTTTAGAGCCATATTCCTCACCAGTATGACTACCATAGCAGGATTAGCTCCGCTTATTTTGGAGAAGAGTTTTCAAGCTCAGTTTCTTATCCCTATGGCTATAGCAGTAGCTTATGGTATAGGAATAGCTACCGTACTTACGCTTATACTGCTTCCTGTATTCCTGGTAGCTTGGAATGAAGTAAAACGAGGCAGTGGATGGCTTTGGAATGGAGGAATAATGCCAACAGCAGAAGAAGTAGAACCCGCAATACAAGAACTAGAAGCAGAAAAATATGAATTGGAAGACTAGTATATTATTCCTACTTTCATTCGCTACGAGCGGATCACTAGTAGCACAAGAAGACCTAAGTCTACAGCAGATTATAAGTAGTGCATTGCAGCAAAACTTTGACATTGCGATAGCGAATAATAACACCACTGCTGCAAGTAATCAAGCTACCAAAGCACAAGCAGGATATTACCCAAGTGTAAATCTAAATGGCAATGCCAATTATAGTATCAATAATACTAAACTGAAATTTGGTGGAGGTTTCCCAGACGCAGAAGTGGATGGTGCTCAAAACACCAACTTAGGTGCTAATATCGGGTTTAATTATATAATTTTCAATGGGTTTGGGCGTGTACACACGTATCAAAACCTGATGGGTACACAGCGACTAAATGAGGTACAGGCCAAGGTAGTAGCAGAAAACTTGGTGCTGGATATCGTAAATAGATACCTAGACATACAGCAGAGTAAGCTTGATCTTACCGCTGCAAAACAAAACCTAGCTATCTCTGAAGACCGAGTACAGCGAGTGAAACTAGGCAATGAAAACGGAGCAACAAGCAAGCTAGAGGTACTCAGTGCAGAAGTAGACCTCAACAATGATAGTCTGGCAATAGAAAACCTTATAACCGCCACGGAGAAGCAAAAAGCAGCTCTTAACGTATTGATGGGCAGAGATCCTAAAACCTCGTTCAATATCTCTACCAATATAGAGGTGCCTGCCGAAATCAGCATAGCAGATACAGAACGTAAAGCCCTACAGAATAACAGTAGTTTACTTCTCGCTCAGGTGTCTCAAACACTGGCTGCTAATCAAGCAGCTATAGCCAATGGTGGAAGAATGCCAACGCTATCTGCTAGCGGTGCTTACGGTTACAGTACTGCTCAAAACGGTGCAGGAATAGTGCTCTCACAAAGCAATCTTGGTTTTAACGGTGGACTAACACTGAGTATGCCTGTTTTTAACGGAAACCAACTTACTACAGCCATGAAAAATGCTGACATAGCAGAGCAAAATAGTGCACTGGAACTAGCTAAAGCAAAGCTCACTATTAGAAATCAGCTATACACAGCAGAACTGGATAGTAAACTGATAACCCGCACGCTAAAAGCACAAGAAGAAAATGTAACTCTTGCTGAACTGGCACTGCAGAGAGCACAATCCAATTATAGCAATGGACAGGTAAGTTTCAATGATCTACGTGTAGCTCAGCTCAATGTATTGATAGCAAAGAACAGCGTAAACCAAGCCAAGATTAATCTTGTAAAACTGTACTACACAGTGAGTAGACTAGGTGGTGGATTATTAACTAATTAGGGATATACAGGCAGTACACTTGATCTACCGATCTGAAGAACACTCCAATGTTTAAGAACATTAAGAATTCCTACTCTCCAATGCCAACTTAGTAATCACCGACTTGGTATTTTCTGGGAAGTCACCTTTCATCATCCAGTCGTAATACCCTCTGTTTTCTTTAAAAACATCCGTGACTAGCTTGTCTTTATACTTTCCAAAATTGAATAAAGCTTCTCCATTTTTACCTTTTTTTATGCGTCTAGCGAAATCATAAAACTCACTCTCTCCGCTAAAAGCATTTAAAAAGTCAATATCGCCCTCTATCTCCTCGTAATGATCTACCTGTGCTTTGATTATTTCCCAAGTAGCAACAGTATCGGCTTTGGCACTATGGGCATCTACGAGTTCTTTACCGCAATACTTTTGGTAGGCTGCTCCAAGGTTACGTGGCTCCATTTTATGAAATATACGTTGAGCATCTATGAATTTCCTATTGGTATCAAAAGCTACTCCTGCTCTATAAAACTCCTCTGCTAGCATCGGAAAATCAAATCTATTGCTATTGAATCCACCGAAATCACAATCTCCTAAAAACGCCTGTAACTCCACTGCAAACTCTTGGAAGGTAGGCTTACCCACTACATCTTTATCCCATATACCGTGTATCTCTGATACTACTTGAGGTATAGGAACAGTCGGGTTTATCACCTGGTGTAGATGCTCCTCTGTACCATCTGGCTGTATTTTGATACAGTATATTTCTACTATCCTGTCTGCAGCTACCTGTACACCTGTAGTTTCTAGATCAAAAACTACCAGCGATTTAGTTAATTTAATGTTCACTTGGCAAAAGTAATTGAGCAAACTTGTGATTTCTATGCAAGATGCAGTAGGTTGTCCACTAATTATGGTGGTAGATAAAAAACAAACCGTCCATCCATTTAAACATTACTTCTCTGATACCCGCCAAACAGTCTTACTTTTGACCTATCAAAAAGAAATCAAATATATCAATCATAGGAGGAGGTGCAGCATCACTTATGCTCGCAGCACAGCTAGATACGGATAAGTATCAAGTGACTATCTATGATAAGAAGAAGGCCGTAGGTCGTAAGTTTTTAGTGGCTGGAGAAGGAGGATTAAACCTAACTTTTAATGCTTCCTTAGATGAACTGACAAATCAATATCATCCCAGTGATTTTATAGCTCCGATCCTTCAGCAGTTTACCAATGAAGATTTGAGAAGCTGGTTTAAGAGTCTTGATATTCCAACATTTCTAGGTTCTAGTAATAGGGTATTTCCTGCCAAAGAACTTAAACCAATAGATGTACTCAATAAGATAACAGAGCATCTCACGGCTAAGGATGTACACTTTAAACTAAATACTCAATGGACAGGCTGGAATACCAACGGACATTTATCCTTTAATGACTCTGAGGACACTGAGACAGATATTACGGTATTTGCTCTAGGTGGAGCGAGCTGGAAGGTGACAGGTTCTGACGGGTCTTGGTCTGATGCATTCATAGAACGAGGAATAAGCGTACTACCATTCAGAGCAGCTAATTGTGCTTTTGATATAGATTGGGATAAGAATTTTATCAATACACACGCGGGAAAACCACTGAAGAACATTGCTTTAAAATATAAAAAACAGTCCTCCAAAGGAGAATTGGTCATTTCTAAATTTGGACTGGAGGGCAATGCTCTTTATGCACTTAGTCGCAGTATTCAAGACGAACTACTCACTAAAAAGAGTGTAAGTATAAAACTGGACCTCAAGCCAACGATGACCACGACTCAACTCAAAGCTAAATACAAGAAATCTAAACTCACTAAGGTGACAGACATTTTAAAAGAGGATTTAAGTCTAGACCGTACAGCGGTAGCACTCATAAAGCAATACTCTGATAAAGAAACCTTTATGGATATAGATCTATTGGCAAAAATTATAAAAGCCATTCCCATTACACTAACAACAGCTGATGATATAGATAAAGCCATATCGACCTTAGGTGGTATTGCTTTGGATGAAGTAGATGCCAATTTTCAGTTGAATAAAATGCCTAATACCTATGCTATTGGCGAAATGCTAGACTGGTATGCACCTACAGGAGGCTACTTGCTCCAAGGCTGCTTTAGTATTGGTTTTGCTTTGGCTATACAGTTGAATGGATTAGAGGTGGAGTAAAGGTGAAAATGTATAAACCTGAAAAACCTATAGTAGAGAACAGTCGTGCTATACACTTCACTGCTAGCTGGTTAAATATACGCAGAGTAGCAGAGGTGCTTGCTAATGGAAGAGTATAGGTAGAGCACTACTCTATCCTATCTTATGTATATTGAAAGAAGAGTCCGATACTGTGCCAATCAACCTTCTTTTGATTCAATCGTTTGATATTCATATTATAAATTAAATTTGAGGCTTATATATATTAGACGATAATGCCAAAGATTTATTGAAAGAAGAATAATGACAAAGGAAAACCAAATAGAAGAAAACCTTATCAAGCAACTAACGGAGCTAAAATACACTTATCGACCTGATATTGTTGATAGAAAAACGCTTGAGCAAAACTTCAAAAATAAATTTGAAACGCTCAATCGTGTGAAACTGACAGAAAACGAATTTTTACGCTTGCGTGAAGATATTATTGAACCTGATGTTTTTGCTGCTTCTAAAAAACTTAGAGAAAGACAGTATTTCCAGAGAGAGGATGGAACTCCACTTCATTACACGTTGGTCAACATTAAAGATTGGTGCAAAAACGACTTTGAAGTTATTAGCCAGCTACGCATCAATACTGAAAATAGTCATCAACGCTATGATATTATTCTGCTAATTAATGGTTTGCCAGTTGTTCAGATAGAATTAAAAAAATTGGATATTTCGCCTCGTAAGGCAATGCAGCAAATTGTAGATTACAAGAATGAACCAGGTAACGGATATGGTAATTCGCTCTTGTGTTTTATGCAGTTATTTATTGTGAGTAACCGAAGTAATACTATTTATTTTGCTAATAATAAAACCCAACATTTCCAATTTAATGCAGAAGAACAATTTTTGCCAGTTTATGAATTAGCTGACATTAAAAATCAAAAAATTCGGGGTTTACACGATTTTACAGAAAAATTTCTAACCAAGTGCACACTTGGCGAAATGATTAGTAAGTATATGGTTTTGGTAGAAAGTGAACAGAAATTGCTCGTAATGCGACCTTATCAGATTTATGCTGTAAAAGCCATTGTAGATTGCATCCACCAAAACAGAGGAAACGGCTTTATCTGGCACACTACAGGTAGCGGTAAAACTTTGACATCTTTCAAAGCTTCTACCTTATTGAAAGATAATCCCGACATTGAAAAATGTTTGTTTGTGGTTGATAGGAAAGACCTTGACCGACAAACCCGTGAAGAATTCAATAAATTTCAGGAAGGTAGTGTAGAAGAAAACACCAATACCGAAACTTTGGTAAGGCGTTTATTATCGACCGACTATGCCGACAAAGTTATTGTTACCACCATTCAAAAATTAGGATTGGCTCTTGATGGTACCTATAAGAACCCTTCGACTTCGCTCAGGACAAGAAACTACAAAGAACGCTTAGAACCATTGAGTAATAAACGAGTGGTTTTTATCTTTGACGAATGCCACCGTTCGCAATTTGGAGAAAATCACAAAGCGATAAAAGAATTCTTTCCAAATGCACAACTCTTTGGTTTTACAGGCACACCTATTTTTGAAGACAATGCAACTTACAAACAAATTGATGGCGAAGAAAAAACACTAAAAACCACTGCCGATATTTTTGAAAAACAATTACACGCCTATACCATTACCCACGCCATAGAAGACCGAAATGTGCTGAAATTTCATATTGATTATTTCAAAGGTAAAGGCAATCAAGACCCCAAGCCTGGTGAAGCCATTGCACAACAGGCTGTAGTGGAAGCTATTTTAGACAAGCATAATGCCGCAACCAATTCCAGACGTTTCAATGCCGTATTGGCATCGGCTTCTATCAACAATGCTATTGAATATTATAGACTTTTCAGAGAAATTCAAACAAAAAAGAAAGCCGAAAATCCTGATTATGTAACGCTTAATATTGCTTGTGTGTTTTCGCCTCCTTCTCAACTAATTGCTAAAAATGGGGACCAACAAAGTCAAAAAAATGCTGCTGATATAAAACAACTACAAGAGGATTTAGCACAGGAGAAAGAAGACAACAAACAAAATCCTAAAGAAAAGAAAAAAGCCTTAATGGAGATTATTGCCGACTTCAATTTACAATATGGTACAAATCACAGCATCAATGAATTTGATGGTTACTATCAAGATGTGCAAAGACGCATCAAGGACCAAAAATACACCAAAAAGGAAGTTCCCTTTAAAGATAAAATTGACATTACCATTGTAGTCGATATGTTGCTCACAGGTTTTGATTCCAAATACCTGAATACGTTGTATGTGGATAAAAATCTGAAATACCACGGATTAATTCAGGCATTTTCCCGAACCAACCGAGTATTGAACGAAACCAAACCCTACGGAAATATTTTAGATTTCCGTTCGCAACAAGAGTCGGTAAACCAAGCCATTGCAATATTCTCGGGGGAAGACAGTGCACGTGCCAAAGAAATTTGGATGGTTGACCCTGCTCCTGTGGTAATTGAGAACTACCAAAAAGCAGTACAGGCTTTGGGAGTTTTTATGCAGGAACACAATTTGGTTAACGAACCGCAAGCAGTGTATAACCTGAAAGGTGATGCGGCACGTATTGCTTTTGTTAAAAACTTCAAAGAAGTTCAAAAACTAAAAGTAGAATTAGACCAATACACTGACATTAACGAAGAACAAGAAGCCCAAATTGAAGCCATTTTGCCAAGCGAAACGCTGCTAGAGTTTAGAAGCTCTTATATAGAAACCGCCAAACAATTACGGAAAATACAGCAAAAAGAAGGCGATGATGCACCAGAGAATATTCAGCAATTGGATTTTGAATTTGTGCTTTTTGCTTCTTCCGTGATTGATTATGATTATATAATGGACTTGATTGCGGACAGCACGCAACAAAAACCTGCCAAACAAAAAATGACCAAAGCACAGGTGATTAGCTTATTGAGTGCTAATGCCAATATGATGGATGAGCAGGAAGATTTAACGGACTACATCAATAGCCTTGACTGGAACAGCGGACAAGATGTTACTACTTTACGCAGCGGTTATGAAACCTTTGTAGTGGAGAAAAATGAAAAAGAATTGGCAGCCATTGCCCACAAATACGGCTTGCAAACGGCAAACTTAAAAACGTTTGTAGAGAAAATAATGAGCCGAATGATTTTTGACGGAGAAAAACTCACCGACTTGTTAGAGCCACTAGAACTAAGCTGGAAAGAACGCAGGGTAAAAGAATTGGCATTGATGGAAGACTTAGTACCGCAATTAAAAAAATTAGCCCAAGGGCATGACATATCAGGATTAGCAGCTTATGAGTAACACTTCGACAAGCTCAATGCGAGCGACAAATAAATTGATACCCGAATTGCGTTTTCCTGAGTTTGAGGCACTTTGGAAAATCATCACTTTATCAGAGGTTTGTGATGTTTTCAGAGGCGGTACATTCTCTAAAGCAGATATGGATGAAAATGGTACTGAACCTTGTATTCATTATGGTGAGTTGTTTACAAAATATAATGAAGTGATTTCATATATATTCTCAAAAACAAATAAAAGTGATGGTTTTAGAAGTCAAGCTGGTGATATTTTAATGCCAAGTTCTGATGTTACTCCTAATGGATTGGCAAAGGCTTCTGCAATAATTATTGATGATGTGGTTTTAGGTGGTGATATGAATATTATTAGACCTAAAACCGATATCAATTCAATCTTTCTTAGTTATTTACTAAATCATTCGAAAAGTGAAATTATCAAATTAGTTTCGGGGACAACCGTAAAACATATTTATCCAAGCCAAATTATCAATTGTCAAATACCAATTATTAATTGTCAAAAAGAACAACAAAAAATCGCCTCCTGCCTTTCTTCCTTAGATGAAGTGATTGCTGCCCACAGCCAAAAATTAGATACTTTAAAAGACCACAAAAAAGGCTTGATGCAAAACCTTTTCCCGCAAGAAGGTGAAACCGTGCCCAACTATCGCTTTCCTGAGTTTTTGAAGGATGGGGATTGGGTGGAGAAGAGTTTGGATAGCCACTGTTTAAATTTATCATCTGGTAAAGATAAGAACACCCCAGATGGCAATTATGCATTATATGGTTCTACAGGTATTATTGGTAAGGCTTCAGATGCAAGTTATGATGGAGATTTTATTTTAGTAGCAAGGGTTGGAGCAAATGCAGGTTTATTAAATCGAGCTAAAGGAAAGTTTAGTGTGACTGATAATACATTAGTGATAGACTTGAAAAAAGAAGAAGTAATCGATTTCGTTCAGTATTCTCTTGAAAATATAGGATTAAACAAATTGGTTTTTGGTTCAGGTCAACCATTGATTACTGGTGGACAATTGAAAAGTTTAAATCTTATTATACCATCAAAGCCCCAAGAACAACAAAAAATCGCTTCTTGTCTTACCGCTTTAGATAATTTAATCACTGCCCAAGCAGAGAAGATAGAGCAATTGAAATTGCATAAAAAAGGTTTGATGCAGGGCTTGTTTCCTAAAATTGATAAAGTTAATTAGAAGTCAAATGAACATATTAATAGATAAAATACGAGTTAAAAATTTAAGAGCACTTAAAGATGTTGAAATAAATTTGAAAACTATTACTATTTTGGTAGGGGCTAATAATTCGGGAAAGACTACTTTATTACGGGCTTTAAATAGTGTATTGGGCATCACCCGAAATCAAATCAATCAAGATGATTTATTTATAGATAAAGATGGAATCTTTTTAATTGACAAGGAGGGAAAACCATCTAAAGAAATTATTATTGACATTAGAATTATTCCCACGGATGAAAATGGAGATAGAATTGCCAATTTTGACTTAAAATGGAGCTCAAAATTAGGAACTGGTATTCAGACCGATAATGATAAAGAATTTTTAGCGATAAGAACAAAGTATAATTTTGGTATCGAAGACACACCTGTAACCAGCTTTTTTCATTTTGCCAATTGGGAAAATGAGCAACTAAATGCAGAAGAATTCAAAGGCTTTAACCAAATCCGTAATAATATCAAAATGTACTTTATTGATGCTCAAAGAGACATTTTAGAGGATAGCAAACAACGTACTTCATTCTTTGGGAAATTAGTTTCTCAGTTAGATTATGGAGATAATTTGGAAGGTTTAAAAGGGCAAATTGCTGAATTGAACAAGGAAGCCATTGACAAATCAGAAGTGCTAAAACACCTAAAGGAGGAACTTGAAAAGCTAAATCAAACAACACAAACACAAGGCGAAGGGGTGAGCCTTAATCCCTTTCCCAAGAAAATTAGTGATTTGCACAAAGGAATGAAAGTCTATTTTCAAGATAGTAAATCTGATTCATTCAGTATGGAAAATCACGGAATGGGCACTCGTAGCTGGGCATCTATTATTACAGCTGGAGCGTTTTCATCTTGGCAAGTAAAACAAATAGATAAAAAAATTGAAAAGGGAGAGGAAACAGATTTGCTTTTTCCAATTTTTGCCTTAGAAGAGCCAGAAGCACATTTACACCCCAATGCACAACGCACCTTGTATAAGCAACTCAAAGGCTTTAAAGGGCAAAAAATTGTGAGTACGCATTCGCCTTACATAGCTGGACAAGCAGAGTTAGAAGAATTAAGACATTTTTATAAGGATGGAGATTCAAGTGTGGTGAGTGAAATATTGTTTGATAACTATGATAGAGAAAAAATAAAGCAATTGGACGGTTCTATTAAATCAGAAGGCAAGACACCAGAAGCTTACAGAAAATATAACCCCGAAATTATTGAACTTAAAAAAATCGCAGATACCAAACTTACTGACAACGATAGACGGGATTTAGTAAGAGAAATTTTTTTAAATAAAGGCGAGTTATTGTTTTCAAAAGCGTTATTACTGTTTGAAGGACCAACGGAAGAGGCTGCTTTACCAATTTTCTACCAAAAGCACTTTGGCAGAAGACCTTATGAGGATGGTGTTACATTAGTAAGTGTGAATGGGAATAAGAATTATTCACCTTTTTTGAAATTCTCTAAATTTCTTAAAATACCTGTTTTTATACTTAGCGATGGAGATGGTACTACCGAAAAAGAGGTAATAAATCAAATTAAAAAAGTTTATACTGAACTTGAAAGCGTTCCACTTTTCGTATTACCCAATAATGCAGATTTTGAGCAATTTTTATTTGAATCGGGATTTAAAGATGAAATCCTTGTGATAATGGACAAAGTAAAGAATGTTGAAAACTCTATCAATGAATATATTAGGTCATTAAATAGACAAGAACTAAAAAAGGGAGAAATAAGAGATTACAATGGAGAGGAAGGAATAAATAGGGCAATTGTAGATTGTATGCGTGGAAATAAAACAGATTTTGCAGAAGAAATCGCTTTACAAATTGATGAATCAGGAAAAGAGTTGCCTACTAAATTAGTTGAACTTTTCAACAAAATTTCTGAGCAACTTTATTTAAAAATAGAATAAGATGAGCAAAGCAATACTATCTAAAGAGCAAGAAGTTATTGTTCTATTTAATGAAGGGGAAGGAGCTGTTTTAGTAGAAGCTGCTGCCGGAAGTGGTAAGACTCGTATTTTGGCTGAGAGAGTACGCTATTTGCTTACGGAGAAAAAAGATAAATTCTTTTCAGTGCTTTGTTTGACTTTCACCAATAAAGCAGCCGAAGAAATGAAAGACCGATTGGTGGGCATTCCCAAACTAAGTGAAAGGGCTTTTATCGGCAATTTTCACGAGTTTTGTTTAGCAATTATTCGCTCGCGTTATGCAGATATTGGTTTTGCTTCTCCCCCACACATTTTTGACCAGAATGACGGTAAGAAAATTTTAGAAGAAGTTTTATTAAGCAATCCAATTTTAAAAGAGATATACTCCTTTCCCAACGAAGAAAGCGTAGAAGAAAGAAATAAAAAACAGCGTGCCAAGCTTTTTGAATGTGCTGATTTTATTAGTACTCAAAAAAGACAGTTGATTGAAATGATACCGGAATTTGAGACCAATTACAAAAACTGGAACGAAAAAACCACATTGCTTTTTCAAGACTATAACAGAAGATTGAGAGAACAAAACGCAATGGATTATGATGACATTCTATTATATGCTCACCGAATTCTGTTAAAAACTTCAGTTGCCAATATATACCGCAGAACATATCAGTACATCCTAATTGATGAAGCACAAGATTTGAATTATGCTCAGTATAACATCATCAAAGCTATCTGTGGTGCAGAGCATAAAAACGTTTTAATGGTAGGAGACCCCAAACAAGCGATTTATGGTTTCAATGGCTCAAGTCCTGAATTTATGCAAAAAATCTTTTTAGAAGATTTTTGTGCTGTTAGAAAAGTAATCAATAAAAATTATCGTTCATCAAAAGCAGTTTTATCATTGGCAGAAAAAATACAGCCAAATGGAGGTGTAGGTTCAAACTTTTTTGAAGGATTAGCTGAAATTACTGCTTTTGAAAACGAACAATCAGAAGCTGAATTTATTATTTCTAAAATAAAATATTGGTTATCAAAAGGCTTCTATCAGGAAGCAAATAATGAAATTAAAGAGCCTATTTCTTTTAAGAATATTGCTGTATTAGGAAGAAATAAATTTGTATTCTCTTCTTTAATTAAATTGCTTGAAGAGGATTCAGATTTAAAAAACCGTTATTATCTAAAGAAAGGGTTAGAAAAATTTGAGCCTGAATCTGATTTTTTTAAGATTTTTGACTTAGGCACAAGAATATTGGTCAATCCAAAGGATAATCTTCATTTTAGACAAATTGAAGATTTAATCAAACTTCAAGGACCAAAAAAATCAAATAATCTTGAAAGTTTACTCACCTTTTATCAAGATGATAACGACATCACAGACCTTAATCTTCATTTGAAGTTTTGGAATCATTTAAAAAACAATCCAAAATCATTAGGTTGGGTTTTAGAGCAATTTAATCAGGTTTTAAAAAGTGAATCTATTTCATCTTCAGAAGTTGAAAGCAAACAGATTTCATTTGACTTGAAACAATTAGAAAAATTATGGAAGAGTTTTGTCAGAAAGGAAAGCCCTGATAACCAAACACTAACTAATTTCAGATATTTTCTAGCCTTGAACAATAGCAAAGAAAACAAAGAGGAAATAACATTAGCCACTGTTCATACGACCAAAGGGCTTGAGTTTGAAATAGTGTTTTTGATAGGAATGAATGACGGAGTATTCCCAGATTACAGAGCAAAAACAGTGGCAGCATTAAAAGAAGAAAAAAATAATTTATATGTGGCTGTGACTAGAGCAAAAAGAGCCTTATATATAACATATCCCAATATGCGTAAAATGCCTTGGGGAACGGAAAAAGAACAATCTATCTCAAGGTTTTTAAAAGATATTAATTAATAATGACACAAAAAGAACAAACACAACTAGGCAATACACTTTGGGGCATTGCAAATGATTTAAGAGGAGCAATGAATGCGGATGATTTCCGTGATTATATGCTTTCTTTTCTTTTCCTTCGGTATTTATCCTACAATTATGAAGAATCTGCCCAAAAAGAATTGGGTTCAGACTATCCTCAACTAGAAGAAAATGACGGTCAAACCGCTTTAGGTGTTTGGTATGCCCAAAACGAAGCAGACATACCCGAGTTTGAAAAACAAATGCGTAGAAAGGTGCATTATGTAATACAACCGCAACATCTTTGGAGCAACATCAGCGAAATGGCTCGTACCCAAAACGGGGAGTTGTTGGTTACGCTTGAAGCAGGTTTTAGATACATTGAAAACGAATCGTTTGAAAGTGCTTTTCAAGGTTTGTTTTCAGAAATTAATTTGAATTCTGAAAAATTAGGCAAAACCAATACCGATAGAAATAAAAAGCTTTGTACCATCATCCAAAAAATTGCAGAAGGCATTGCAGATTTCTCAACCGACTCAGACACACTTGGTGATGCTTACGAGTATTTAATAGGTCAGTTTGCCGCAGGTTCGGGCAAAAAAGCAGGCGAGTTTTATACGCCTCAACAAATCTCTACCATTCTTTCAGAAATCGTCACCTTAGACAGTCAAGACCCAACCACTGGGAAAAAGAAAAAACTGGATAAAGTATTGGATTTTGCTTGTGGTTCGGGTTCGTTATTGCTAAATGTTAGGACTAGAATAAAAGATGCTGGCGGTAACATTGGCAAAATATATGGACAAGAAAAAAACATAACGACCTACAATCTTGCCCGAATGAATATGCTTTTACACGGAATGAAAGACACCGAATTTGAGATATTTCACGGTGACACCTTACTCAACCATTGGGATGAGTTGAATGAAATGAATCCCACTAAAAAACTTGAATTTGACGCTATTGTAGCAAATCCGCCATTTAGTTTACGTTGGGAACCCAACGATACAATGGCAGAAGATTTTCGTTTCAAGAGTTATGGTTTAGCACCCAAATCAGCAGCCGATTTCGCTTTTTTGCTGCACGGTTTTCACTTTTTAGGCAAAGAAGGCACAATGGCAATCATCTTACCGCACGGAGTTCTATTCCGTGGCGGTGCAGAAGAACGCATCCGTACCAAGCTTTTAAAAGACAATCATATTGATACGGTAATTGGTTTGCCTTCTAGCTTGTTTTATTCAACTGGTATTCCTGTCTGTATATTGATTTTGAAAAAATGTAAAAAAGAAGATGATGTATTGTTCATCAATGCAAGTGAGCAATTTGACAAGGGAAAAAGACAAAATACACTAGCCGAAAACCATATTGATAACATTGTAGAAACTTACCAATTTCGCAAAGATATAGAACGATATTCTCGTAAAGTTTCAATGGCAGAAATTGAAAAGAACGGTTATAATTTGAATATTTCACGCTATGTAAGTACGGCAGAAGACGAAATCCAAATCGACCTAAAAGAGGTTAACACACAACTGATAAACATCAATGAGACTATTAAAACGAACACGGAGAAACACAATGAATTTTTAAAAGAATTAGGGTTAAAAACGATATAACAACAAAATAACCAACCCTAGCATGTCTGCGGAAAGAAAAGCCAGTACACAATCGAGTAGACTGCCCCACTAACTAAATAAGAAGGGACTTCTCCATAGCCGAACACGTCTCGAAGCTCTGCTGAACTAATGTATAAAAACAAAACCACTGGATTTTGCAGATTTGGGGCATTTAATAATAAGCCTCATTTTGATGAGCCACACATGAGTATAGGTTTTAAAGAATTCATAAAATTGAGATTGATGTGGATACCTTAACTCATAGAAATGACTCTTTAATTTTGCTGAATAGTACATATAGAAGTCACTTACAACGAGAAGAAACACAAGACACTCTTCTAGTAATTTACATTTCCTTGATTGTACTATTGCTGGAGTTAATATTCTACCGCTAAAAAAAAACATAAAAACCCACCATTACTATTACTATTAATCTATAAATGAAACAAATCATTCTTCTTCTACTAGCGGTTTTTACTACAAGCACCTCGGCCTTTTCGCAAGAAGAAGCGACGACTACAAGTGGAAATAAAGTTCTACTCTATGAGGACGGCTCTTGGACTTATACCGACTCTGTTCTACTCGACAACATTCACCCGACAGAAATTAGCAGCCTCGAAATTCCTACAACTCAAACAAATGAAGTTGTGATAGCTCATACAGGCTATTCTCTATCTTACAGCGAA
>Ga0306865_1000327_pt1 | contig 21384 bp, 15 predicted proteins | sample AntRauTorckE5431_FD_190441 | JGI IMG/M metagenome (GOLD analysis project Ga0306865, IMG submission 190441) | Saline lake microbial communities from Rauer Islands, Antarctica - Metagenome Torckler E5 #431 (v2) (version 2) | ecosystem: Environmental > Aquatic > Non-marine Saline and Alkaline >... | reverse complement strand
GTGCAAGCTACCCTGGATGGTACCATCAAAACAAAACCTTGGAACGGTACATACAACGGAAATCTCGCTCAGCAAGATGTATACGCTTACCAACTCGTAGTCACCGCTCTAGATAATGAAGAGTATGAATATAGCGGCACAGTAACCTTAATACGATAAATGAGAAGTTGGTTCTTGTTTGTGCTGGCCATTTTTTGTACCTCTATCTTCGGTCAAGTTACGGAAGAACTCGTCTATCCTGTAGTACCCATAGCAGATGAGTGCTACTATGCTTTTGATAATCTCGACTCCATACAAATCATCTCTATAGCTGATTTTCAAAAAATAGACAGCATATGGACTACCTTTAATACCTGTCTCGGATATACGGAGGATAGACAAAATGCAGCTTCCTTTACTATTAGGTTTAAGCCGTTGGGTAATGAAAATGGACCACATTTTTTTGTGAATGATGGCTACTTAAAGACAGAATACCAAAGTTCTCTAGTCTACAACATTAAAAACCTAAAGCCTTATGAGCACATCTTATTTACTGACATACACTATGAAAGAGGTGGAGCCATGTACCAAGTACCTGATGTACATATGGTCATAGACTCTCTTGTAATTCTAGAAGTGGATACTTGCTGGCAATATTTCCCTATGGATCCAGCCGGACCTATGGAACCTATCAATATTACGAAAGAACGCTTTATCGGTCTTCTTACCGACTCATTTGGATACAATAGGTGTGAGAGCAAAGTGCAATGGCTTGACTCTAGTGTAAAAGTAAACATGTGGATAGCCCCTCGGAGCTTAGATGACCACTACAGCATTAATACTTTTATCAATAATTATACTATCAATACAAGTTCGAACTTATCACGACCAATACAAGAAATTAAAGCCCTTAATTATGCTGACATCATTGCTCTAAGAAGCTCTATTTATAAAAAGAATAATAAATACTACTACGCCTACGAGTATCGGTTCAATATTATAGACCCACCCATATGCGAGTCTACTTTCAGCCTAATAAACCCAGACCTCAATTCGCTTACTTCATTATTTTCCAAAGTTCAAAAAGGGGAAACAGATATTGTGCCTTGCTTTGTAAATGAAAATGGAAATCCGATTTCATTTAGTCTTGTGTTAGAGCCTAAAGGTGGAAGTGCCAGTGCCACTGGTACTTCAGACGGCACTATTTCACCAAACATAATCACCCTCCTCCAAAAACTACATTCAGGGGACACGATTTCCATAGGTAACATTCAAAACACAAATCCCTATGAAAACAAAAAGAGTAACTACAAATTAATTGTAATTACTCTTCCTTAATGTGTTTTATAAAAAGAACTTATCCGTTCATACTTACTAAGAACTCATCATTATTTTTAGTTCCTTTCATATAGTTAAGCATAGTACTCATGGCCTCTTCTGGATTCATATCTGCTAAGTGATTACGCATAATCCACATTTTCTGAAGCACCAACTTATCAAGAAGTAAATCCTCTCTACGTGTACTAGAAGATATAATGTCGATAGCTGGATACACACGCTTGTTAGATAGTTTTCTATCTAACTGAAGCTCCATATTACCTGTACCTTTAAATTCTTCAAAGATTACCTCATCCATCTTAGATCCTGTCTCCGTAAGAGCGGTTGCTATAATAGTCAGTGAACCTCCGTTTTCTATGTTACGTGCAGCACCAAAGAAACGTTTAGGCTTCTGTAATGCATTGGCATCTACACCACCACTTAGTATCTTACCACTAGCTGGCTGTACCGTATTATATGCACGAGCAAGTCTTGTGATAGAGTCTAGTAAGATCACTACATCGTGACCACACTCGGTAAGTCTTTTGGCTTTTTCTAATACGATATTAGCAAGCTTCACATGCTTATCTGCTGGCTCATCAAAAGTAGAAGCAACAACTTCTGCTTTCACATTACGTGCCATATCGGTTACCTCCTCTGGACGCTCGTCTATGAGTAAGATAATCATATACACCTCTGGATGATTAGCAGATATCGCATTAGCTATATCTTTTAGTAAGATCGTTTTACCTGTCTTTGGCTGTGCTACTATAAGTCCACGCTGGCCTTTACCTATAGGCGAGATGATATCCATAATACGAGTACTATAGTTGTCATTTTTATACTCTAGGTTAAACTTCTCGTCTGGAAAAAGTGGAGTAAGGTGATGAAACGCTACTCTGTCTTTCACGAACTCTACCGTTCTACCATTGATACCCAATATATTGATAAGTGCAAAGTACTTCTCACCTTCCTTTGGTGGTCGAATATTTCCTTTTACCGTATCTCCTGTTTTCAGGCCATTCTGACGAATCTGATTAGGTGCCATGTATACATCATCCGGTGAAGGCTGATAGTTGTAATCTGCAGATCTTAAAAATCCATACCCATCAGATATCACCTCCAGCACACCCTGTGTAGTTACTACACCTTCAAGCTCTAGATAGTTAATAAGCTTGTCTTCAGCTTCACGTTTTGCTCGTTTTGCTTCGTCAGCTTTTTTACGTTCTGCATCTCGCTCTACACGCTCTGCTTCTCTATCAGCTCTTTCCTTATCTCTCGCTTCTTTCTCCTCAGGAGTCAGTTGCTTATGATTAGGGTTATTACTGTTCGCTTTTTGATTGTTATCTTGTGCTGGGCGATCGTTAGGCTTTCTGTCCTCTTTATTATCGTTACCACCACGATTGGCCATACGGTCATCTCGGCTTACACGCTCTTTATTTTGAGGCTTTTCCGTCTTGCCGTCTTCCCTTTCCGGAGTCTCTCGTTTAGGAGCATCTTTGCGTGGACGGTCGTTTCGAGGACGATCTTTGTTGTCCTCTTTCTGTCCATCCTTAGGAGCATCCTTGCGAGGGCGATCTTTATTATCTTCTTTTTGCTCGCTTGCAGGAGCATCAGTAGTCCTTTCCTCTTTTGGCTTACGGATAGGAGCTGCCTTTTTAACCCTAGGGGGCTTAGCCTCTAGTTTTTCCTTAGGCTTATCCTCTGAAGAGGATTTTACTCCTTTAAACTTTTCAGGATTTACCGCTTGGTAATCCAGTATTTTGTAGGCTAGGTCTTGCTTCTTTAGCCCTTTGTGAGCTATATCATGATCATCTGCGATCTTACGCAAATCAGGAAGGAGCATCTCTCCTAATGAAAGAATATCGTACATGTATTATTAAGAATTAAATGTTTTTACTGTGTTCTAGAAAAAAATTTGAAATTTTCTTGAGAAGTGCCTGAAAGGCTTTGCAAGTATAAAGTATTCTTTGGAAATATGCAAATGGACCAAATTGATGCTTGTTACTTAATATCGTTCATCCCTTTGCAGTGACCAAAGAATATATAATTAAGAAAATGATCTGCAAATGGAAGTAAAGGCTTAGTGTTTTGTAAATTCCTTAACCAATCAAAAGAGTTTACTTCCAAGTCTGAGATATTCATCTAAGCCTCTGGATATTTAGAAAATCTCCTGTCTTAACTTATTAGAACAAAGTTGAGTTCTTGAAAACTTCAGTTCAATCAACTAAAAAAGCCCAACTCTTTCGAATTGGGCTTCAAAATATCTATGCCATTGGCGTTACACCAATAATCTCACAGGCTCCTCCAGCAGGTCTGCAAAGGTCTTTAGGAAATTAGCTCCAGTTACGCCATCTACAGCTCTGTGATCGCAACTCAACGTAACTTTCATCACGTGACCAGGTCTCATTTCACCATTTTCTACTATAACCGTCTCCTTAGAACTTCCTATAGCTAGAATACATGCATCTGGTGGGTTCACTATAGCAGTAAACTCATCTATACCAAAAGCTCCCAAATTAGAGATAGTGAAGGTGTTTCCTTCCCAGTCCTTTGGTTGTAATTCTTTCGTTTTTGCTTTACCCGCTAGTTCTCTCACTTCTGCTCCTATCTGAGAGAGTGACTTACTATCTGCAAAACGCACTACAGGAACTAGTAGTCCATCATCTATAGCTACTGCTACACCTATGTGCACGTGGTGATTTCTTCTTATCTTATCTCCGAGCCAAGATGAATTTACATTTGGGTGACTCTTAAGAGCTACTGCCGTGGCTTTTATAATAATATCATTGATAGAGATACGGTTTTCCGTATACTCATTCATACGCTTGCGTGCAGCTAATACAGCATCCATTTTTATCTCCTTAGTAAGGTAGAAGTGTGGTGCAGTAAATTTAGACTCTGCTAATCGCTTAGCTATCGTCTTACGCATCTGTGAAACAGGCACTTCATCATAGCTCTCTACACCTACCGCTGCAGTACTAGCAGCTACAGCTGGAATATAGTTTTCTATGTCTTTCTTTATAATACGGCCATTATCTCCAGATCCCATCACGTTTTCTAGATTGATGCCTTTCTCCTCAGCCATGCTTTTGGCTAGCGGAGATGCAAATACACGTCCATTGTTAGAAGTACTTACTGTTGGTGTACTTGGAGTAGCTGGTGCTACCGGAGCAATAGGTGCTTCTTCTACTGCTGGGGTAGATACTACTGGTGCAGCTACTGCTTCTGCCACTGGCTCTTCTACAGCTTCGGGTGCTGCCTTTAGCAAGTCTTGAAAATCTTCACCTTTCTTGCCTATGACTGCTATCACTGACTCTACAGGTACTGTAGCACCTTCCTCTAGCAGGTAAAGTACTTCACCCTTTTCAAAGTTCTCTAGCTCCATAGTGGCCTTATCGGTCTCTACGTCTGCTATCATTTCACTCGACTTTACGGTATCTCCTACTTTGACGAACCAAGATACGATAGTACCCTCCTCCATCGTATCACTCATTCTAGGTAATTTTATTGCTACTGCCATTTTAATGTTTCTAAAGCTCCGCAAAACTAAACATCCAAGTTTAAATATTGTTGGTAACGACCAATAATACAGTAATTTATTTCACACAAATAGAGCGTGCTTTGTAACATAATGAGACAGTACGAAGATTTCTTGAAACATGTGTTCGAAAATGGCACCAAAAAAACAGACAGGACAGGCACAGGTACCATCAGTGTTTTCGGTGGTCAGTTACGTTTTGATTTAGCAGAATCTTTTCCGCTTATCACTTCCAAAAAAGTACACTGGAAGTCTGTGGCACACGAGCTTCTATGGTTTCTGAAGGGAGATACTAACATACAATATCTCAAGGACCACAAGATAAAAATATGGGATGCCTGGGCGGATGAAAATGGTGATCTAGGTCCTGTATATGGCAAGCAATGGCGTGAGTGGGAAGCTCCCAATGGCGAAAAAATAGATCAGATACAATACGTACTAGATACCCTAAAAAACAACCCAGATAGCCGTAGAATAATCGTAAATGCTTGGAATGTAGGAGAACTAAACGATATGGCTCTTACTCCTTGTCATTGTCTTTTTCAGTTTTATGTGGCAGATGGTAAACTTAGCTGCCAACTCTATCAACGCAGTGCAGACCTCTTCTTAGGAGTGCCTTTTAACATAGCCAGCTATGCTCTGCTTACACTTATGATAGCTAAGGAAGTAGGATTAGAGCCTGGTGAGTTCGTTCACACTTTTGGTGATGCACACATCTACAGTAATCATTTTGAACAGGTGAAGGAACAGCTCAGCCGCGAGCCACGTCCGTATCCTACTGTGAAATTAAACCCGGATAAGAAATCTGTTTTTGATTACCTGTATGAAGATTTTGAGGTGGAAGGATATGATCCTCACCCAAGAATAAGTGCTCCCATAGCTATCTAAAGCAGCAGCAGCGTTTTGAGCGTTCTTTTATCGCTCTTCATCACATTCTTGTCTAGTTTTCCGCTATATCCCCATAGTCTACCCTTAGCGGTGTGCTGCCAGATAGCCCAGTCATGCCGGGGACTGTTTCTATAGTCACAGATCCAAAGTGGATAATCATCAAAGGTCCCTTTTAAATACGTAGAGTATAAATGAGGGTGGGTGTAGATAATAGGTTTCACTCCATAGTGCTTCTCTATCACAGAGCAGTAGTTTCTAATCTCACGTAGTACTTTTCTCTTGTTTGGCATTCTGCGTCTGGTGTATTCTATATCCAATACTGGCACCATGTTTCCTTTTTTTAAGCCTGCGTGTTTTATAAATTTTTGTGCTTGTCGCCTTCCGCTGCTACTGAAACTCATAAAGTGGTACGCTCCGTGTAGTATGTCGTGCCTCTCCAGGTTTCTTTTATGTGAGCGGTACATTTTATCAACTATGGTAGTTCCCTCAGTCACCTTTACAAAAACAAAATCTGGCTTATTTTTTTTGACCATCAGTTTCCAATTGATATTGGTCTGATACTTAGAGATATCTATACCCCACAATTTTCTTCCTGCTAAACTAGAGAGATAAGTGTCCGCTATATCCTTTTGGATTTTATCTAGTGCTATCTTTACTATGGCTGCAGTATCTACCAGCGGCTCCTCGGGCTCGTCTTCAGCATAGTACACCGCTTGGCACTCTATTCCTGGTGCGTTGCACACTGTGTGCTCAGCTGGCTCTGTTTTCATTAGCTGAAAAAAAGCAAATACAACAGCAAGCAGAATTGTCGAAACGAATATTTTTCCTAATATTTTCAATGTAAATGTATACTTCAAAGTTAACGCGGTGTGCTGTGTACTTAACTAACAACTCACAATGTGCTACACTAATTGTATAAGAAGGTGGAATATATCGTTCTGTGCCAATTAGAAGATTATCCCAAAACCAATGCTTCCTACCCTAACTACGGTGTACGGTTCTAACCTATAGACGCTCGAGGTGGTCAACCCATTGTTATAAATAGATGTGGCCTTCTTGGCTCTTAGATTATAATTGATAGAAAACGGGATAGCTGCCAAAATTAATCCCACTCCGGAGAGCACCATCTCTATATTTAGAGGGACGTCAGAGCTAGCCGACTGACCCAATGGAAAACCAACAAGCGATCCGCCTGCTGCCCCAAAGAGCATAGTCAAATTATAGTTTCGTTTTGCTAGTCTCATTTCTGTCGTAGCTTCGGAATTGCCTTGCATTATTTTTTCCATTTGTCTAGGGTTTAACTGCTCGCCTTTATGTAAGTAGACTGTCCCAACTCTTTGCTCTACTTTGATAGAGTCTAAAACTTGCCCAGAGCAACACACTACAGAAAAGGAAAAAATGAATAAGGTGATTGATTTAATGTGTGTCATTTGTCTCAAACCCAACGAAGAGAGGCGTTTGTTTAGTGTGTCCTTACTTCTCCTTATTCAGGATAATAAGAGCACCTATAACTCCAGGCACTCCTCCTAATATCCTTAGAATAAAAAATGGAACCACAACCTTTGTCATAAATAGCTAAAGGTGGAAAAACATTGATACTATTACTCGCTAGCCGCTCACGGCTCCGAAATTGTCACATTTATAATCCGTAAGTATTCAAGGTTTTCATAGCCAAGGAATATTTTAGTGCATTCTTGAAACCTTTATGGAGATGTATAAACCGTGCCCGGGATTGTTGTTCCACACTGCATTTCTTTTGCTTCTATATATTGAAAGTAGAGGACAGATGTACCTAAAACATCGGAATAAACTTCCATGCTATCAGAGTCATTTAGCCATTTCCAAGTACCATTTCCATTCCACGTGCCATCAGTACTAAACGCATGCCAAGTTGCACCATTGGCATTCCAGTCCTTATCATACAGTAAAGCTTTGTTTACGGTTTTAGCAGGAGTCACATCTGGGGTTTCATCCGTCCCGCAGGCTTGTAAAAATGCTCCTAGTGTTAATCCGATTAATACCAGTAGAGTTTTGTTCATTGTCATTGTTCTTACGTTTTTCATATTGTGTTTTGTAGGTTTTCTAAAGAAGATTTTAGAATTCTTTCTCCAAAACTATAAACTATAAACTATAAAAAAGTTGTAAAAATATTTTTACTCATAGCCTAGTAAGACTCGAAATATTTGCGACAAAAATCCTAGAAATGATTTAGTCTTTGGACAACTTCTTCAAGACATCTATGGCCGCCTCTGCTATCACCGTACCCGGACCAAAAACGAAGTCTACACCGCTATCATACAAAAACTGATAATCTTGCTCAGGAATCACACCTCCGGCTACTACTAGCACGTCATCCAGTCCTTGCTTTCTAAGCTCGCCTATCACTTCTGGCATTAATGTCTTATGCCCTGCTGCTAAGGATGAAACGCCCAGTACATGAACATCATTCTCCATAGCCTGCTTAGCTACTTCCGCAGGTGTTTGGAAGAGTGGGCCTATGTCCACATCAAATCCCAAATCTGCAAATGCAGTTGCTATTATCTTAGCTCCTCTGTCGTGACCATCTTGGCCCATTTTGGCTACCAAAATCCTTGGTCTACGTCCATCTTTCACCGCAAAATCATCTGCTGCTTTACGAGCTGCTATTACCTTCTCATCGTTTTGCACTTCTTTCAAATATACACCGCTTATCGTTGCGTTCTGTGCTTGGAAGCGTCCAAACACTTTTTCTAATGCATACGACATCTCCCCAAGAGTAACTCTGGCTTCTGCTGCCTCTACACAGATAGCAAGTAGGTTCGATTCTTCTTTTTTCGACCCTTCGACTAAGCCTGTGCTGAGCGGAGTCGAAGTGCTCAGGGTGACAGAAGAATGTGCAGCATCTTCTAGTCGCTTCAATATCTCTTGAGCAAGGGATTCGTCACGTTCCGCTTTTACCTTATTGATTCTATCGATTTGACTTTTACGTACAGCGTCGTTATCTACTTCTAGTATATCAAAATCTGCTTTCTCAACTGTCTTATACTTATTTACCCCAACTATGATGTGTTTTCCTCCGTCAATATTTGCTTGCTTTATGGCTGAACATTCCTCTATTCTCATCTTCGGAATACCGCTGTCTATGGCTTTTGCCATACCACCGAGTTCTTCTATTTCTAGAATATACTCCCACGCCTTATCTGCCAGTTCCTGCGTATATTTTTCTACGATTTCACTACCACCCCAAGGGTCTATCACTTTCGTAATATCTGTTTCTTCTTGGATTATCTTCTGCGTGTTTCTAGCTATTTTAGCACTAAAGTCCGTAGGTAATGCCATAGCCTCATCAAAACTATTGGTATGCAAACTCTGCGTTCCGCCAAATACGGCTGCTAGACCTTCTATAGTCGTGCGTGCCACATTGTTATACGGGTCTTGCTCCGTAAGACTCCATCCACTTGTTTGGCTATGCGTTCTTAGTGCCATCGACTTTAAGTTTTGTGGATCAAACTTGTGAATCAACTTTGCCCACAGCAATCTTCCTGCTCGTAGCTTCGCTATTTCCTTATAAAAATTCATCCCAATACCCCAAAAGAAGGATAGTCTAGGAGCAAAATCATCAATGGCCAATCCTGCTTCTATTCCTGTACGCACATAGTCCAGACCGTCAGCTATAGTATACGCCAACTCTAATTCTGGTGTGGCACCTGCCTCCTGCATGTGGTATCCACTGATGCTTATACTATTAAACTTAGGCATGTTAGCAGAGGTATATTTGAATATATCTGAGATGATTCGCATACTTGGAGCCGGAGGATATATGTAGGTGTTACGCACCATGAACTCTTTCAGAATGTCATTTTGAATGGTTCCTGCCAGCTTAGATTCGTCTACTCCTTGCTCTTTTGCGGCAGCTATATAAAATGCCATAATAGGCAGCACGGCCCCATTCATAGTCATACTCACAGAGATGTCCCCCAGCGGTATTTCATCAAAAAGGATTTTCATATCCTCAATACTATCTATAGCAACTCCCGCCATTCCTACATCGCCAGTCACACGCTCGTGGTCGCTATCATACCCTCTATGCGTAGCTAGATCAAAAGCTACGGACAGCCCTTTTTGGCCTGCGGCTAAATTTCTTTTGTAAAATGCATTGCTTTTTTCTGCAGTACTAAATCCTGCATACTGACGTATAGTCCACGGGCGGATAGCATACATGGTAGAGTATGGACCACGAAGGTAGGGTGCTAGACCGGGCTGGTGGCCAGACGGTGTTTGGGTCCCAACCCTAGCCCTTCCCAATTGGAAGGGAACTCCTTCACCCTTTTGGGGAAGGTCGGGTTGGGGGACCTGAACCACAATTTCCTTCAAAACCTTCTCCATACCTCCCAAGACCTCTTCATTCGTAAATCGAATTACCCGAAAGCCTTGTTCGTTTAGTACCCAAGTTCTATAGGCGTCATGCTCCTGTTGCTCTGTGGTGCTATGATATCCGCCATCTATTTCTATTACTAGATTGTCTTGTAGTGATACGAAATCGACTATAAAGTCGGCAATAGGATGCTGTCTTCTAAACTTGGCTCCTGTTTTTTTACCTCTTAACTCTTGCCAGAGTTTGTCCTCTGCTTCTGTAGGCTCTTTTCTGTTTTGCTTCGCAAATTCTAGATGATATTTTATTACCTCAGGATTACCTGTTTCCCAACCAAATTTCGTTCTTAGCTTGTTGCTGTATGCCCTGGTCAACTTCTCCAGAAACCAACTACCACTAGACGCATCTTGGATCTCAGTCATATAGCTTTCGCTCTTGAGCAGTAGTAATATATTCTTAGCTAGTCTTTGACTCTTAGCACTATCCTTTTTATTAAATGGTAAAATGCAAATGTGCTTAGCACCTCCTATGATCGCTGATAATGCTGAAATAGTCTGCCTTGCCAGGTTATTATGCACAAACTCATCGTCTGATGCAGGAATCACTACGTTTATTTCTGTAGTAGAAAAAGCTAATCGAAGAGCCCGTAGTTTTGCTATATTTTCATAAAACTTAGTTCCTAACTCAAAGTATACAGCTGACTTACCTTCTGCCTTTGCAAGGTTGTCTAAGCTTAGTTTCCCGCAGTTTTCACCAAGTTCCTTTAAATCTGTTATAGTTTTGTCTACTCCTTCTAGTTTCTCAGAGGAGAGTAGTGTTATCTTCCAATCTGTTTTTTCTATTTGGTTTGTTGTAGTGCTATTTTCCTCCGTATAATAAAGCTCTAAAGTGACTCCATCAGAGGTAGTATATGCTAAGTCTTCTATTGATATCCCCTTGAGATCATTAGTTGCTTTTGCTTTCCAATCTTCTAAGCTTGCTTTCGCAAACTCATCAAACGCCAGTGTTTTATCCAATTGCATCGGAGCAAAGATAAAGAAGTCGACGTTTAAGATACAGTCTAAACTTCAGTCTTCCCGTTTCTTTACATTCAAGAAGGTTTTGAATTCAGCAGCCAACTGATTGATAATTCCTCTTCAGTGGGAAATACATATTTATATTCGCACCAATGTACAACAACATCATATCAGAAAATAAAGGCGTAGTGCAAGTTATCACGCTAAATCGCGAGGATAAACTCAATGCCCTCAACATAGAACTTATACAAGAAATAGGACAGGAAATTGCTCGCCTGAACAAAGAGAAAATTGTACGTGGTATTATCCTAACCGGCAAAGGACCTAAAGCTTTTGCTGCAGGAGCAGATATCTCAGAGTTTGCCAATTTTGATGAAGCTAAGGCTAAAGAAATGAGTGCTGCTGGAGGAAAGATATTTACCAGCATAGAAGAAAGTGAGATACCAGTAATAGCTGCAGTAAATGGCTACGCCCTTGGTGGCGGATGTGAGCTTACTATGTCTTGCCACGTGAGAATAGCCAGTGAAAATGCACTTTTTGGCCAGCCAGAAGTAAATCTCGGTGTGCCTCCGGGATATGGTGGTACACAGCGACTAGCTCAAATAATAGGAAGAGGTAGAGCACTAGACATGCTTATCACTGCTAAATCTATAACTGCCGCAACTGCTCTAGATTACGGACTGGTGACGCAGGTGGTGACACTAGAAGAATTAATGCCTACATGTATAAAATATATAGAAAAACTAGTCGGCAAATCGCCTCTAGCCATAGCAACAGTCATCAAATGTACCAATGCCTTGTATGAAAACATAGACGGTCTACAATACGAAATAGACAGTTTCTCCAAGAGCTTCGAGACCAATGATTTCAAGGAAGGAACGACTGCCTTTATCGAAAAACGAAAACCTACCTATTCTTAGTATCGTAAAACCATATGCCTTTTATTTTGGCATTCTATTTGTTATTAATGTAACGAACACTAATTTTGAAATAATTATTAAACATAGAAAAATGAAAAATTTAATCTTACTAACTGCCTTCGTATTCGGATTTTCTGCTATCACAGTAGCTCAAAGCGACAAAATAACTTTGTCTTCTGAGTCTACACCTAAAATGAGTCTTGAGAAAAATTCTCATGATTTTGGGTCTATCCAAGAAGGTGTGCAAGCCACCGTTACTTTTACCTTCAAAAACACAGGTAACGCCCCTTTAGTGCTCAATAGCGTAAAAGCTTCTTGCGGATGTACTACACCAAAATGGACTAAAGAGCCTATAGCTCCAGGAACAGAAGGTGTAATTACAGCGATCTATAATTCTAAAGGAAGACCTGGTAACTTTACAAAAACTATAACTGTAAAGCACAATGGTGATGGAGGAACAGAATTCCTTACTATCAGAGGTGTAGTTGATAAGGTTGCTGTGCCTTTAACTCCTACAGTAGTAGCTCCTTCAGAACAATAAAACATTTAAGACTACCCTAAAAACCCTTTGCATTGCAAGGGGTTTTTAATTTAAGTCAAGATTTAGAAAGTGCAGCCCCTTCTTTATGTAGAGTGGCTTAAGTTAAAGCTTCAACGCCAAAACATACCTTTTCGATACAGGCATAGATAATCTATTTTCATGCATCTGGCCGCAAAATCTAGTTGTGCAGACCTCAACGAGAGTCGGTATGACTTTTTAGAGATACGAGGGTTTATAGCTCCGAGGCTTTACCAAACCAGCCCGTAAGTCCTCCCGTGTGTATGGCGAGTATTTTCTCGCCTTTTTTTATAGTTTCATTTTCGCACAGTTTCCGGATTGCTAACATCATTTTGCCAGTATAGATAGGGTCTAAAAGCACACCTGTCTCACGAGCAAACTCTTTTATAAATTCAATCAGTTCTACATTCGTTTTGGCGTATCCACCGCAGTGATACTGATCATAGATAACCACATCTGTAATTCCATACTCTTGCTTTATATCTTTAGCTATGTAGCCCTCTCCTTTAAGCACCTGTATGCCATAAATGGTAGGTGGATTTTCTACTTCTAGTAGAGACTGACTCATCCCGCTAATAGTAGTCCCTGTGCCACAGGAAACAAAGATTTTGTCTGTGTACGTGAGATCTATTTCATTTAAAATTTCTAGGCAGCCCTTAGTACCTAGTTTACTCGCTCCCCCTTCCGGTACATGCAGCACACCGTCTCGTATTCCTTCTGTCCTATTGACCTCCCTATAGGCTTCTCTGGACACAAATCGAAGATTCATACCATAGAGTTTACACATTATTAATACTGGATTTAACGCCTTGGGCTCCTCTCCTCTAATGACTCCCGTACATACTAGACCCATAGCTGCACAAGACGCTGCAGTAGCTACTAAATGGTTAGAATACGCTCCTCCGTATGTTAACAAGCTGCTATATGCCTGGCTAGAGTAGTGTGCAAAGACTCCAGATAGCTTTCTCCACTTATTCCCAGAAATAATGGGGTGAATAAGATCATCTCTTTTTATGTGAAGCTCTATGCCAGCCTCTTCACTCCATTCTGTCCTTACCACTGTGATAGGACTCGGTATATTTAAATGCTTAAGGATCTCCATATTATCTATGGTCTGGGAAATGTGATTTAATTAACCCCCAAACTATATCTCCTTCATACCCTTTGTTCATTACGAATTGGGCTGCTTTATAATTCTTTTGATATCCTTTGATAGACTTAAGGCTTTCGATTTTCTTTTTTAAAAGCCCCACCAACACTTCTTCATACTTATCTCCATCTATTTCCTGCATCCCTTTCTTGATACAATAATCTGATATCTTACGCTTCTTCAACTCCATTCTTATCTTAACTCTACCCCATTTCTTGTAGATAAACTTCCCTCTCACATAGGAAATAGTAAAGCGTTCCTCATTCACAAAGTCATGCTGAATAAGCTCATAAATAAGCAGCTCTACGTCATCTGGCATAAGTCCATAAGAGTACAGCTTATCCCTAACCTCCTGATGACACCTCTCCTGATAAGCACAATACTTAGCTATCTTACTTTTGGCCTGATTAGGTGTGTATCTTATTTTACTATACTCTGTCACTCTGAGGCTGCTAAATTAGTGCACAATAACACTACTTTTGTAATTCCTTTGTACAGATTAAAAACTATAGCAGACATAGTAAACGGAAAACTTCATGGAAATGGGGCCTTAGAGATACTAAATATCTACACTGATACTCGAAGCAGCAGACAGCATTCTGCTCTTTTTATTGCCATAAAAACAACAAAAAATAATGGCAATACTTTTGTACCTCAGGCTATAAATCAAGGAACTAAAGCGGTACTAGTCTCTACAAAGCCTAAAATTGAATGCAACTATATTTTAGTAGAAGACACCCTTGATGCTCTTCAAAAACTAGCAACACATCACCGTAATCAGTTTGCAATACCTATGGTGGCTATTACTGGAAGTAATGGGAAAACCATAGTAAAAGAATGGTTAAGTACGCTGCTAAACGATAACCACACAGTCTGCAAAAGCCCCAAAAGCTTCAACTCACAAATGGGTGTGCCGCTATCTGTCTGGCGGCTAAAAAGAGACCACCATTCCCTCGGTATTTTTGAAGCTGGTATATCTCAACCAAATAAAATGGATAACCTCCGAAGAATAATACAGCCAACTATAGGCGTGTTTACTCATTTAGGCGACTCCCATTCTGCTAATTTTAAAAGTATTGAACAGAAGCTGAACGAGAAACTCCAGCTGTTTGTAAATTGTAATACTATCGTATGCTCCTCCTACCAACCAGAGGTGCTTTCTGCTGTTAAGAAGCTAGGTAAAAACACCTTTACATGGGGAAATGATGCTGAGTCTAATCTCCATGTGATACCATCTACTTCCAATGAATATACCGTCACCTACCTAAGCAAAAGTTATCAAGTAAAACTGCCTACTACAGATAAAGCTACCGTAGAAAACTCATTCACATCACTAGCTACTGCACTGGCACTGGGAGAAGAAATAGAGCCGCTCATTACTAAATTAGCTGTACTTCCTACCATAGACATGAGGCTACAGCAGGTAGAAGGTGCACAAGGGAATACACTAATCTTAGATTTTTATAACTCTGATTTTCAGTCTGTTGATATTGCATTTGATTTTTTAAAACAACAGAATACGCATAAAAAAATAACTGTAATACTCTCTGATATTCTGGAAAATAATCTAGAACCCTCAAAACTTTACGAAGAAGTAAATAGTGTACTTCAAAAACATGAGGTTAGTCAGTTAGTAGGAATTGGAAAAGAAATATCCAATGCACAAAGCGTCTTTGACCTGCCTAGTATATTTTACCCAGATACTGCTTCTTTTTTAAAGCAACATCCAGTATATGAGCTCAAAGATGAGTGTATCCTGCTCAAAGGTGCACGTATATTTGAATTCGAAAAAATAGCAGAAAGACTCCGAAAAAGAACGCACCAGACGTGCCTTGAAATAAACCTAAGTAGGATGCAGCAGAATATAGATGCTATAAAAGATAAAGTAGGAAACCAAACCAAAGTAATGGCCATGGTAAAAGCATTAGCATATGGAAGTGGTGATTACCAGATAGCGAAACTCTTGCAAAAAAACAATATAGATTACCTCGGTGTGGCATATACAGACGAAGCTACTCAACTGCGTGCTTCGGGTATCTCTACCCCTATAATGGTGCTAAATCCTGACCTGACAGATCTTACCCCTTACCAAGAAGACGATATACAGCCGGTAATCTACTCTTTTGCTAGCTTAGAAAAAGTAATACAGGAGGATATAGCGGTTCATCTGGAATTTGATACCGGTATGAGGCGTCTGGGTTTTCATATAGATGACATCCCATTGTTAGTGTCAAAACTCCAGGCAAATCCCAATTTAAACGTGGCATCCGTTTTTAGCCATCTAGCCGCCTCTGATGACAATTCTCTAGATGACTTTACTCAAGAGCAAATTACAGACTTTAACTACATAAGTGCCACTCTAGAAAACGAACTAGGTACACCTTTACTAAAACACCTAGCTAATACTGCCGCTATAGAGCGACTACCTTCTGCTACTTTTGATATGGTGAGAATGGGTATAGGTCTATATGGTATTTCTTCTTTAGAAAACGATGTCACACTGCAGCCAGTAGGGACTTTTAAGTCTTACATTTCTCAGATAAAAACAGTCCCTGCTAACACAGGTATTGGCTATGGACAGCATAGTAAGACTAGTACAGACCGCAGAATCGCCATAGTGGCTGTAGGATATGCAGATGGATACTCTCGTAGTTTCAGTCAAGGCAAAGGAGCTTTTACCATCCATAACAAGCACGCCCCGATAGTAGGAAATGTATGTATGGATATGTCCATGTGTGATGTGAGCCATATAGACTGCTCAGAAGGAGATGAGGTAATCATCTTTGGAGATAATCCACGAGTAGAGAAATTAGCCAAAACCATAGGTACCATATCCTATGAGATTCTGGTAAATGTAAGTGAGCGTGTCAATAGAGTTTTTTATCAAGAATGACCAAAAAAGAACTCATACAAGGAATACAAGCCGGAGACTCTAGAGCACTGAGTAAGGCCATCACTTTAGCAGAAAGTACGCTTCCTGAGAAGCGTGACCTGGCTCTGGATGTGATAACACACTTTGGACCACAAGACAATACCTATAGAATAGGAATAACCGGAACTCCAGGAGCAGGAAAAAGTACGTTTATAGAAGCTATAGGAAACCGACTACTCCAAGACCCTAACAGAAAAATGGCAGTCTTAAGTATAGATCCAAGTAGCGGGAAAACTAGTGGCAGCATATTGGGGGATAAGACACGCATGAATAAACTCAGTGCACACGACCGAGCGTATATTAGACCTACCGCTGCTGGATCACAACTGGGAGGACTAGCCAAAAACACACGGCTAGCTATGCTGCTCTGTGAAGCCGCTGGATACAATACCATACTCATAGAAAGTGTAGGTGTGGGACAAGGAGAGACCGAAGTAGCTCAACTTACAGATCTATTTACCCTCGTGCTAAATCCAGGAGGAGGAGACGAGCTACAGGGCATAAAACGGGGTATTATGGAGATGGCAGACATCGTAGTCATAAATAAAGCGGATGGTGATGCCGAGCGACAGGCTAATCTCACTGCCAAGGAATACAGTATGGCTCTGCATCTGATGCCTACTTCGACTCCGCTCAGCTCAGGCTCAGGTAAGGTATGGATTCCAAAAGTCATTACCTCCTCTGCTCTGCATGACAAAGGAATAGATACCTTTTGGGAGAAAGCCTTTGACTATGAAAAAGCGATAACTACCAATAACTGGAAAGCGGCACATCGAAATGAGCAAATGCACTACTGGGCACGAAAAAGTGTGCAAGATCTCCTCCTAGCCAAAATAAACGACTATAAGATGGCAATAGAAGAAGGGCTGGCGAGCGGCAAACTGCCGGAGATAGTGGCAAAAGACATATTAGGACTCTGAAATTTTTACTTACTTTCGTGAAGCAATGAAAAAGCTTCTTCTGTTACTATTTTTACTACCACTCCTTTTCTTTTCTCAAAAATCGTATGGATCTCATATGATGGGCTGTGATATTACGTACAAATGTATTGACACACTCAAGTTTGAGGTGACACTAACTTGGTATAGAGACTGCACAGGTATAGCTTTAAATAATGCTGGTCAAATGACCATTAGGTGTGGCAGTACTGCCAGGAGTGTTACATTAACACTCAATAGCATATCCGAAATCACTCCATTTTGTCCTACAGATTCAGCCAGATGTAACCCTACTAACATTTTTAATACCGGAAGCGGAATAGAGAAGCATATCTACAAAGGTATTATAGACTTCAATACTGCACCGTTTAGCACTCTAGCTAGCTGCTCAGGGAGGATTATTATAGGAGCAGGAATAAACTCTCGAAATAACAGTATAACAACTGGACCACGTGGCACATTATACAATGACGTAGAACTTGATCTCAATAAAGCACCTTGCAACTCTTCTCCTATATTTACGACTGAAGCTGTAGGACAGCTATGCTGTGATCAGCCATTCTATTACAATATAGGAGCAAGCGATACAGCAGACAGAGACTCTCTTAGCTATAGTTTTGCTCCGCCTAGACGCGGATATAACCAAACCACTTCATACTCTGGAGGTTTTAGCTATGCCAACCCATTTACTGCATACTACCCTGGACCACTATCATTTCCTTATAATAACCCAAATACAAACCCACCCATTGGAATCTATTTAGATGAAAAAACTGGAGATTTAGTATTGACGCCTACAGACTGTCAGGAAATCACTGTGTTAGTTTTGGAGGTTACCGAATGGCGAAAAGACACAAATGGCATCGCTCAGATAATAGGTAAGAGCAGCAGGGATATGCAATTTGAGGTGTCTACCTGTCCGAACAATAACCCACCTGCAGTAGCTGGTCCGTATTCGCACAGCGTGTGTGAAGGAGGCCAAATTTGCTTTAATATCACTACAAGTGATCCAGTATTTGTACCCCTCAGCGGGCTTTCGCCCGCACCTGACACTACTGAGCTAAGGTGGAATGAAGGAATCTTGGGTGCTACTTTCACTATTATATCTGATACAGTACAGCTAAAAACAGGACGTTTTTGTTGGACACCTCCTGCAGGTACTGCAAGCTCACTGCCCTACACTTTTACTGCTACTGTAGAAGATAATGCTTGTCCTTTAAAGTCTAGAACTTCTAGGCAATACAGAATCTCGGTAAAACAAAGAGCAGAGGCCACCAGTAACTTTACTGAGCTTAATGAGGGTAAATATGCGGTATCTTCCGAGTATGACACCTCTAGTTTCAAAGGCTTATTTTCCATACAACGTACATTCTTAGATAGTACGGGTAATGTTATTTTAGATTCCAAGGTTGCAAAATTTATGGCCACCAATGACATAGTCAGTGTGAAAGCTATAGACACATTAGTAGTCAAAAAAAATGGCCCACTTATAGTTAAGACAAGGGTGAATAATAATCCATTTAATTGTCCCGAAACGTATTTAGATACGCTACAAATAGATTCAATATTCGATGTTCTGATACTATGGCCCAATGACACGCTTCTCTGTGCTACAGAGAATTACACACTAACCTCATCAGCAGCATTCCCACAAGGAGCCATCAACTACCAATGGTATAAAAATGGTAATGCTTTGACAAACGATACGTTTAGCACTTTGATAATATATGCTATAGACTCCTCTAGCATAAATACTTTTAGTTTGTCAGCTCAAGACTCTGCTGGTAATACCAATGAGGACTATGTGGTGCTTCGTACCAAAGCAAATTATAAAAACGAGTTTTTAACAAGCTACAGTGCCTGCATAGGCGATTCTATTATCCTTACCATAGACTCCGCTTATGTAGATGTTATGTGGAACAGTAATCCAGATTCAGTACGCGTAAAAAACTTCTACGCTAGTGAAATAGTTGTAGTAAACTACACCGATACGGCTTTTGGTTGTCACTATATGGATAGCATTAGCATAGTGATAAATCCGCTGCCTACTCCTGAGTTAAGAGACACCTCCACGTGTGGTTCTAGTCTTCCACTTTTTGTCACTAATGGACCCTTTTCTTCGCACTTATGGAGCAATTATGCCATAGTAGATACTTTAGAAATCACCGCTACTAATTTCTATTATGTCACGGTAACAGACTCTAATGGGTGTCTAAACTCTGATAGTGCAGAAGTGTACATTTTTAATGCTGATACCGTGACACTAATTGAGGATTCTTCTCAGTGCGGTGGCATGATAAATCTCTCCTCTAATGTGTATGGATCCCACCTTTGGAATACAGGATCTACGAGCAGTGGTATTGCTGCTTCTCTGACTGGAACGTATACTGTTTCATCTACAGACATAAATGGGTGCAATAGCACAGACTCCGTGCAAATAGAAATATATACGGTGCCTCGAAATACTCTGGATGATACCTCAAAATATTGTACTGATGACTCCGCCGTATTAGTAAGTGCCACATTCTCCTCATATACTTGGAGTAATGGTGATACTACTCGGTCTACTACTTTACATTCTGACGGTATAGCTTCGGTCACCTTTATAGATGCACAAGGATGTCAAGGTGTAGACTCCACTTATATAATTCTGAATCCGCTACCTGTACAAACGCTATCAGATACAGCTATAATTTGTGACTTAGAATCTGTGTCTACTTCTCCTTTTGCAAAATACGTATGGAGCTCTGGTGACACCACTCGGAGCATAGTTCCTAAACTATCTGGCAATTATATCGTCAGCGTAACTGATGATAATAGGTGTAGTAGCAAAGATTCAATATTTGTTACCTTATTGGATTTGCCAAGCATCAATCTTGGAAATGATACAGGTTTCTGTAAAGATAGTGTTATTCTTTCTGCGGGGTCATTTACAAAATATCTTTGGAATACCGGAGATACTGCTAGCCAAATTACTATAGCTTCGAATGGAGAATACTCGGTGCAGGTCATTGGGACTAATGGGTGTGCAAAAAGTGACAGAATATCTTTACAGTTTTATATGGCTACACCTGTTTCTCTCGGCACTGACACCGCATTCTGTGGTGATAGTGCTTTACTCACCATACCCACTGGCAACTCCTATGTATGGAGTACTGGAGATACACTGAATTATACGAGTATCAATACTTCTGGAGACTACTCAGTTACTCTAACAGATACGAATGGCTGCAGCTCTAGCGATACGGTAAATGTCTCTTTCTATACCAATTTAAGCACGCCTATACTCACTAGATTTAGTGACAGCGTAAAATCAAACCTAACAGGAATACACTACTGGTTTTTAGATGATCTGCCTTCTAGTGATGCCAATACAAATAGTATATACATAAACAATAGAATAGGTAGCTTCACAGCTGTGCATCAAGATACCAATGGATGTATATCTGACACCTCTAATAGTATAACCAGAACTGCTGGAATACGAACACTCAGAAACTCTGCACTAAAAGTGTATCCGAACCCGAGTACTGGCAAAGTGACCATAGACTTAGTAAGACTAGGCACGTTGAAAAGTATAAAAATATACGATAATATGGGAACATTAGTAGAAAACAAGCAGCAACTAATTAGTAATCAAGCGGTCATAGAATGGACGGCAAGAAGTGGTGTGCTATGGATAGTAGTAGAGACGGATGAAGGGGTATATAGAGCCGAGGTCGTGAGTGTGAGGTAGTGCGTATACTAACTTGTCCTATATTTGTTTAACTTTATGAAAAAGCTAATCAAACTT
>Ga0306865_1000326_pt1 | contig 21424 bp, 16 predicted proteins | sample AntRauTorckE5431_FD_190441 | JGI IMG/M metagenome (GOLD analysis project Ga0306865, IMG submission 190441) | Saline lake microbial communities from Rauer Islands, Antarctica - Metagenome Torckler E5 #431 (v2) (version 2) | ecosystem: Environmental > Aquatic > Non-marine Saline and Alkaline >... | reverse complement strand
GGCCGCGTAGTTCAACTGAATAGAATATCAGATTTCGGCTCTGAGGGTTGGGGGTTTGAATCCCTCCGCGGTCACTTAAGCATTATTTAAACCTTTGTAAACACAGGGGTTTTTTTGATTTTTATACCTAATTTTCCCGACATCTTCCCAACAAATTATCTTCTCCTTGATCTCTTCATTCCAATCACGTCAAATAAAGCAACTACATCTTCAAGGGAAACCACGTCTTTTTAAATGTGGTTTCTTACTTACAAAATTGAACGACAATGTATAATCCTCCAAGGTTTCGACAAAATTAATCACCTATTTCTTTCTCTTGGTTTTGTGTTAAATCAAGTACATAGCCTTTTTGGAAAACCCGCAACCTTAAACAAAGAAAATTCTATTTGATGTAAAGTCAAATGATGTAAAGAAATATAACACACCCCATTCATTGAGTTACTCAATTTTTTATAGAAAAATTTAAATTCTAATTTTTCTATTATTATACTTTCACTATATTAGAACCTCAGCTTACAACAAACACCTCCCAATGTTGATTGGTACTATGGTCGTGTTTATCATGCTGCAAAACCTCTTCTTGTTTCTGCTAATTCATAAAAATGTCTAAACACTGTTTCTGTCTTTTCGGCAAAAATATTTCTATCGTAAGATTTAGGAAGGTCTTTGTCCAATATTTTTTGTGTCTCTCTTTTTACAGTTTCTTGCGTAGATTTTTCTTTATGCCATTCCTGGATCAGGATCTTGTTCTTAGCATCAAAAAGCATCGTCAATAAATCAGTAGCAGCAAGTTTAACGTTCTTCTCTTCAGCTTTGGTAAGTCTATCTTTCTTCAGCAAATTGCAAATGCCCATTGCTTCTTACCGAACAACATTATTCAATAAACAGGAAATAACTATCTGAATGTTGGTAATCGTTCATGGTTCGCTTAATTGTGTTATTATGATTGTAAGATTCTACGAAAATCTCTTTTGTAATTTCAGTACTATAATTTAATACACTTTCAAACTCATAAATTCCTTGTTTTGGTCGAGTGAAAATACCTGCTTCTAGGAACATAGGAACAACACTGTATATTCCATTTTCAGTAGCTCGATTTCCACCATAAATGTTAGAAACATTCTTTTTTATAGTTTCCGCATTAATAATATCTTGAACTGAGAAGAATTTACCCATTATTCTTAAAACATCAAAGGAGAATGGAAAAGCCGCATTGAGCAATGAGAGTAAAATCAAATTACAGTCGTTCTTACTTTTTATGGCTGCTTGAACCTTTACTTTGTTTTCATCTATAAATTCAATAATTGGATTTCGCTTGATAATTTTATTTACGATTCTTAAAGATTTTTTCAAACGGTTTTCACCATCATATTCCATACGCAACTGCTCCATAATATAGTCATTGGTGTATGTACAGTCTAAATAGCTCTGTAAAGCTACTTTGAGTATATCCAAAGGAATCCGCTGATTTATGTCTACGTAGTTACTCATTCGTTATTTTTGCAAAAGGGATTAACATTTCTAATATATGAGCACCACCATGTGTGACTAAAGATTCATCTCGGGAAAAACTCAGGTCATCTTTGAAATAGATCGATTGCTCTTCTTGTACAATAGATCCTTCTAATTCTTGATTGTTATGAATAAAATCTTCATATAATGATTTATCAGAATATTCTAAATGCCGTTGACTCTTACTCCCAGATTTGTTAGCACCTAGCTTCTCTCTTCCGGTTAAAGAACGCCAGCCACGAGCTTGGACATTTCCGTGATCTGTTGCTATGAATACTGTAAACTCATTACTTAATAAAGATTTCACATTATTCAAAATACTAGATTGCGTTAGCCAAATTTCTGTAGAAGACTTTAGGTATTGCAAGTCTTTTGAACCATGCATCATTTCATCAAGGTCTTTATATACCATGGCTAACTTAGTAACACCACCGTATTGTTCTATTTCTTTTGGCTCATACAGATATTGAATTTGTGGTTTAGGTATACTATTCTCCGACCAAAATTTAAACCACAGTTTCTCTTCATTTCTTGGGCCTTGTTTATAATCTATCTCAGGAATATCACCTTTGAATATAGCTTGCCTAGAAAGCTGTGTGATTGAAGGCAACCAAGAATTAATTACTTGTGTAGTAATCTTGCCACTTAGGTTTTCTTTCAATAATTCGTATTGCCATAATCCTAGTCCATCCACAACTATTAAAGCAACTTTTTCAGAAGCATACTTTATTTTTAGATGAGGAAGTATGTGACTTACAATTTTAGGTGACTTAATAAAACTAGAATTTTGAAGAGACATGACTCCTCCAAAACTTTCATGATACAGCTCGTTACATTGGTTAATGATTGATTGAGTTTCAATCCAATGGTCCGTTCCAATAGTATTAGCTATTAGCACTGCTAGTTGTTGCGATAGCTTAGTCCAATTAATTGGCGCAGCTTCAAGTAGTTTAAAGAGTTTATCTTTTTCAACGGAAACATTTATTTTTTTCGCACTCGTAGTGTTATCAATTGAGGCTAGTGCTCTCAAAGTATCCTGTTTGTTTAGAGTTCTTAGAGAAGTTTCAAGCTTATCCAAAACATTCAAAGGCTGACTTACCAATGTTGGTATATGATATCCACTACAATATTTACTAAGAAAGAATTCAAATTCAGATGCGACCTGTTCAATATCCTCTAAATATCTCTTTTTATTCTTATTGAGAAATAAAAAACCAGAAGACTTATCTCTTAATTCAAAAGCAACTCTTTGTGAAATGTTAGTTCCAGAGGCACATTCAATACTATTCTCCTTTAAAAATTTTTGGACATCTTCTCGAAATAGAAAACCATCGTTATTCTCCATCAACAACACCTTCTTTGGCTGTTGTTTGATATCTTTTATTATGCGTTTTAGTATACTCCTATCCATTAATTTTTATTGTTAAGAGTTGTTGAATGGACGGTATAATCTTTTGGTTAGAGTTAAATTCTCGTAACCACTTGTCATGTTCTCGTTCTAATCGCTGGAGCTTTGATTGTTTGATGTTTTCAATACCAATTTTAGAAATACGAGTCTTTTGGTATTCATATGAGTTGATCTTATTCTCCTTCTTGAATTTCATTTTATCTTGAACTGAAGCCTCTAGGTTCTGAAATGTGGTGAACAAGGCTTCGTCGAGTACTTTTCTAGCTTTATCAATATCCTCTACATACTCATGACTTAATTTGAAGTTACCTTCCCCAGAGACAAACCTATTCCAAAGGTCATTTGCATAAGCTGTGAATTGTTTTCCTTTATCTGAAACAAAATAACATTGGTAAGCGGTTTTCTTTTCAAACTGATTCTTGGCTGTGATTTGCCATAAACTCCAAATACCGGAAGTCTCCTCTTCAGATGCAGAGGTAAGCACTGGCAACTGTTCTGTCGATTCAAAAGAACCAATGTCATTTAAAAGTTGAACGATCCAATCGCTTTGAAGTGTTAGATGTTCTACATCTGGGTTATTTAAAGAAATTTCGGAATCAAATGTAATTCTTCGCTTTTCACCTGCTATATTGATATCCGTATAACCGAGTAAACTTTTAGAAAGGGAACCTTCGTGTAATTTGGTATGCTCTTCAATTAGACCTTCTAGCCACTGTGGCAATGGACTATACTTTATTTCAGCAGCCTTCTTTGCAACAATTTCATTTTCATCTACAACAGGTAAAATCCCTTCTGTTGATTCGAAATCTTTGAGTTTAGCCCTGATTTGATGTAGCCATTTGTCTCCTGCAAATTCAAATTTATCCGGGTCTAACAAGCTCTGCAAGTACAGTCTATTTATTTGCTTTAGGTCTATGGCAGAGTCTAAAACATCAGAGGTTTTATCTATACCTAACTGATCTATAATCTTATTTAGCTTCTCTTCAATTACTTCATAGACCCGTAAATCAACACTGTTGTTCGTAAGCATATTATAGGCCTGAACTTTGTGCTTTTGACCAATTCTGTCTACCCGCCCAATACGCTGTTCAATCATCATTGGGTTCCAGGGTAAATCATAATTTACAATGATGTGGCAGAACTGCATGTTTAATGATTCACCTGCGGCATCTGTTCCGATTAGTATTTGAGATTCATTCTTAAAGGCTACTAATGCTCTTTTTCTTTCATCAATATCCTGACTTCCGTTAATGGTTTCACAGCGGTATCCTTTTTTCTCAAAAACTGTTTTCAACATGTTTTGAGTGGTACGGAATTCTGTGAAGATTAGAATTTTCAAGTCATTATCTGATGCTTCTTGTTGAAGCTGATTGAATTTTTCTAATAATGCTTCGGATTTGGCATCTTGTTCTGTTTCTATACATTCTTTTGCTTTTTCAATTAGTCCGGCTAAAACTGATTCTTCATCTACAAGACCAGAATGATCGCTCTGCATAAATCCATCAAAGTCTATCAGTTCCTCTAATTCCTCTAACGAAGAAATTTCGTCATCATACAATGCACCATTATCATCTTCGCCATTTCTTAACCTTTCTAATCTACCTTCCATTGCTGACAGAATAGCTGCAGTAGAACTACTCGCCAAACGCTGGAACAACACCATGATAAGGCCAATAGCAGTGTTCTTCTTTTTTTTTGCGGCATTAAAACCTTTCTTTACATATTCTGTAACAGCACGATATAGCTCTATTTGTTTGGCATGTTTATGCTCATCTAAGAATACATCAAAACGGTTGGTGATTCTCTCATTGAACAGCTTATTGCCATCATAATCCACCGCTAAACGTTTCTCTGTTCTAATGACATAAGGTTCTAATTCCTCAATATCCGGTAGTCCTTCTCCTGCGAAAGCATCTGGATCTAGTAATTGTAATATTCTCCGGAAATGATCGGATTTACCTCTATGTGGTGTGGCGGTAAGTAATAATACATTCTCTACAGAATTACATAACTCTTGTGCCAATATGTATCTCGATACAGTTGAAGAACCACCACCCATTTTATGCGCTTCATCTATAATGACTAAATCAAAATCTGCATCCAATACCGCTTCCATACGGTATTTATTGTATTCATTAACCCGTTCTTCCGACCAACCCTGTCTTTTCTCCAAAGGTTTTAAAGCATCTGTAGAAACAATGATTTGATTGTGTTGTGTCCAAAAATTAAACTCCTCATCCGCATTGATGTTAGAAAAAGTCCTTGCCATGGAAGTGATTATCTCAGAGTCATAGAGATGAAAAATCTCATTGAAATGTTCTTTCAATTCGCTTTGCCATTGCATCATGGAAGACTTTGGAACAATCACTAAAACACGTTTGATTTCTCCTCTTAGTTTAAGCTCTTTTAATATTAGACCAGTCTCAATGGTCTTTCCCATACCAACTTCATCAGCTAAAAGGAAACGGTTTTGCCTGGACTGCATCACCTTCTCTAATACCAATATCTGGTGAGGAAGCGGGATTAAGCTGGACTCATATGGTGCCAGTATATTTTTCTTTGCTACCTCATCTTTAATTTTGGCTGCAATAGAAATGAAACGCAATTGAGCCAATGAGAAATTGGTGTCGTCTTCCTCTAGTTCATCATAGCATACTTGCTCGAAGCTATTCGTTTCAAGAATTCGAATCCAAGCTGTCTTCTGACCAAAGACTTCTTTTTCTCCTAATATTTCTACTGCTTTCCCTTTGTACTTCATAGTCTATACTCTAGTACTGGCTATATCATAAAACTGAAGTAAGACTTCATCTTCCATGAGTAGGTTGTTGGGTATCTTATCTCCAATAGTAATGATAGATTGGAAATCTTTGTCTTGGTAACACTGTTTAAATCCAGCTCTCAAGGCTTCTACACGAACTTCTTTTATTTTCTTGGCCTTCGGTTTAGCGGCTTCAGTCTTATAAGTCTCAAACTGTTTTAGCAAACGTTTGGTACGTAATTTTTCTAAATCTGCTTCGTTTTCTGGGTCAGGTGTATACCATTTCCCTTGGTTATCTTTTAAGAAGTTTTCTTCTAGAATAATACGCATTTCAGGCAATGTATCACCCTTCCTCATGTTTCCTACAACTTCTTTCATCCATTTAGGTTGAATATCATGTTCTTTGGATGAAGATTTAGTTAACAAGTCTCTTAACCAATAAATACTGTCTTGCTCATTGCCAACAAACATTCCTAGTTGAATAAATTCTGGATTATCCTTTTTCTTTTTATCATATTCTTGAACTTGTTCATTAGTAAAGAACATGCCATCTCTTTCTATAAAACGATCTCTTAAACCTTGTTGGAATACTCGAGCATCAATAGGAACTGGTAAGCCTTTTTGTACGTAAAACGCAATCAATCTGTCGAATAAAATCTTAGGGTTACGTTCTATAATTGCTGTGGTTGAATTCCCTGAGGTTAAATGAATAGGTAAATGATGCAAATGCTCTTCTACAAAACCCCAAACGGCTATATCTGTATTTTGGTGTTGTTTAAACTTTGCATCAAATTTTGACGATGGTTTGTAGCAAGAAATAACCAGATCTTGTTTTACAGCGGTTACCGTAGATACAGCTTTAAAACTTCCCTGCTTCTTATCTAAAGCAGATACATTTGCGACAATAAAACCTGAGTTCTGCAGTGCAGTTTGAATACCATTCCATATAGCAGCACTAGTATTACTGAATTCTACTGTCATCCACTTACCAGATTTAAGAATCCTATTATACTCTTTGAAGCATCGATACATAAGGTTTTGATAATCTAACATCGACTTTCCTTGAGCTTTACTCTCAATTGCCTCTGGACTTTGATTTGTTTTTACTTTCAACCATGATTCCCAAATAGAATTCAGTTCTGAATACATAATATTCGCTCCAAAAGGTGGATCAGTGAAAATATAATCTACAGAATTATCCTTTATTGGATTTACAGTAGCAGAATGTGTTGACACAATATTTTCGGAAATATTTTCTTTAAATGCCTTTTTTAAATCTCGTAATTTATTTTCAATCACATTTAGCACATTGTTTTCTTGATGCAGAGAAGCAACATATAGGACGCCATTCATTATACCTCCTTTACCACTTGTGCGCCATCTATAAAGTTTTGATGAATTCCACATTGCCGAAGTCAAAAGAAACCTGCCAAGATTGTTAACATTTAGTTCGTTTAAGATAGCCAATGATCTTTTGGTGAAAAAATCGCTAGCCCTCTCAAAATTATGCGACTTTAAAGGTTGATTAGTATTACCTCCTTCAGGCAATTTATCATTGATAAGACCATTAAGGTTATACTCAATTTCAATCTTTTGAATAAGAGCTATATCTTCTTGATCTGGTTTTTTTTCATATCGTTTTCTTCCAAGTGTATAATTTATTAGAACAGGTCGAGTCAATGCGACCTTCCTAACAACCTCATTTGAAACCACAGTCACTAAGACTCTATCCAATTCCTTTTTTTTGAAACTAGAATTACACGTTGGGCAACTAAATTTTTCCGAAAGTTTTGTTTTTTCTTTATTTACAGCCTGATTAAAATATACTATTTCAGAAGAACAGTTGATACAATTAAAAACATCACTGTAAATTATATAATTTATTGATCCAATGTCACCATTTGAATGTTTTGTATCGTAAAACCAATCATATGTATTACGTAACTTTAAAATTAAATTCTGAAAAAAAATAACATCATTGGCCAAATCTATATTACGATTATAATTTGATGCGATGAATGAGGCTATTGGGCTTAAATCACTGCATATTGTATTCCTTTTTCCCCAGTTTAAATCTGGTAATTCATTCTCCAGTTTAAATTTCAAATCACTATTTGTTTTTTTGCAATTAGAAGCAGCAACACCTGTCATGCCAGTTCCTGCAAAACCGTCAAACACAATATCCCCTGGTTCAGTATAATGCAATAGATAACGCATAATGGCAGGATGAGGCACTTTGGTATGATAAGAATGTGCCATGTAAATAGGATTGTTTTTCCCTTCACTCACATCAGCAGCATAAGGTTCATCAACTTCAAAAGCGGCATCTCTTTTCCCATCTTTTACTAATTGCTTTTTTTCTTCCTCCCATTCTGTAATAAAATCATTCAACCAAGGGTTCGGACATGCGGTATAAAAAGGAGGGTCAGAAAGGTTAAGGATATCCTCATCTTCTCCAATAGGGAAGCCTTCCATTTTTTTAAGCTTTGGTAGGTAGTTTCTTAACTCATCTCGGAAATATTCTCTGCGTTCCTCCTCTGAGTTAAAGGTTTTACCTAGAACGGTTACTTTTTGGTCTTTCTCTGTTTCCAACATATTCTGGCTTATTTCAATATGATTCTAATGGTATCTCTTTCTTTTCCTTGACTGATGGAGTCTACATACTTTTTAAAGGTTTCAATGGCCTCATCTGGTGTTAAGGGCTTATTAAATGTTTCTTTTAAGCTATCCATAGTCAGCTCTACTTTCGACATCCCTTTATGCAATTCCATAATGGCATTCTTGATAGCCAAGGCATTTTCTTTTACCAGTTTCGTGTCACCATTTTGGAAGCTTTTCAATAAAGCAACTTGATTTGCCTTCAATAGTGACATGTTCTTTTTCACCATGGGATCCTCCATAGAATTCAATAGCGTAGTTGTCCAATTTTCAAGTAGCGATTTTAATTCTTTCTGTAAATCGGAAACATATATTTCATCTCCATCTTCAAAATCAAGTGGGTTAAAATCATGATAAGGCGTTGCTAATACTGCTTCTTTGTTTACCGCAGGATCTGCTGGTTGTAACTTATTCAATTGGTTAAACCATTGATGGTATTGACCAGTAGACAAGAAATCCGCATCTTTCAGAATGTCACAAATGGCCTTTTCTTCTGAATCTTGCAAGGCGAACTTTTGGGTGTTGTCTGTATCACTAATTCTGTGCTTCAAATAAATTTCAAAGTACCAATCTGCATATTTGTTTCTTAACCTCTTTAAATCCGATTTATACTTGACTTTTTTAGCAGAATCATCAGATTCAAGTAAAGACTCTAATTGTCCAATAGCTTTGTTTATTTCTTCCTTGAAAGCATAATCACTCAAGTACTGTTTCGCTTGATTTAGATAGCTAACATCTTCGGTAAAATCAGCAAATTCTTTCAGTTTAGCTTCTACCTTTTCTATTAAAGGTTTGGCTTCAAAGACACCTTTAATTTGCTCTACGGTGAACTGGAAGTTTTTCATCTTTGCTTCCGTAGTATAAGAAGCCAATTTGTCGCAGAACCCAGAGAAAGCACTAAACTTTTGACGATAATGTGAGGCTTCCTCGACTGTTACCAGAGTGATACCTCTTTCCATGTATCCGCCCTGTATTTTACTAAGAAGAGAAACTGCACGTTTTGCCCAATCTTCAGCAGCAGTTACCAAACTGGTGTAGGTGTTCGGGTCTTTCAACTGTTTCGAAAGATCTCTACCCAATAATGTCACAAACATTTCCTTTAATGCTGCTTCATTTAATCCTTTAGGAGGTTTTACATGGGTAAATGAAAAGAAATCGTCTCGATCTAAATTTCTTAATTCAATGAGATTACTGGCGTTCAAACTCTGTCCGGAAGAAAGTGTTATTTCTATTTCTCCTAGAGCTGCCAACGTAGCTAAAACAGTAAATTCCAGTTCCGCTTCAATTTTATAATCATTAGACAGCCATACATTATCACTATGCTCCACATAAGTAATGATTTCGTCTTTGTTCAAGACTTTACCATCGCCTTTATCCTTTAATTGTTTCACAACATTCTTGGCGTATTGAGAATGACTGATATCTAGCATACCAGGCACATAACAACCAAGACCGCTCAAAACACCTTCACCATCTTTATTCGCCTGTTCAGGGTTTGCAACTTTTGTCAAAGCTTTCTTAATGAGTGTGTGGAAATTGTCCTTTGTAACCGGAGTCAATAATTGCGAAAAACTTGGATAATCAGGGTTTTCGTTATTGAACCAAGGTTCGAAAACATCAGAGGCGACATCAGAGAAGACTTGTTCTTTAATACTTCCAGCACCCGGTAATTGAAAACCACCAAGCGGCAGTTCTTTCCCCATATAGTCTACTTTGGTAATCTGTACATACTCTTGATCAAATAGATTTCTAGCTTTTTTATTTAATTCACTAATCTTTTGGTTGTAGATTGTTTTTTGAGAGGAATCAGCATGCCCTGCAAGTGCAAGTGCTGCGCCATATAAAGTCACAGCTTTCTTAAACTCTTCAGATAAATCATCGAATATAAAATATACCTCATCTTCTTCATGATTTCTGATTTTCTTAGACTCATCAAAAATCGGCATGAAGTACATGTAGAAATGTTGCCGTGGCTGTGTGGTCGATTTTTCATTCGGGTTTCCGAAGAAAATATACCCGTCTCTAAAAGTTTTATGGGATTTCCATTCAATGGGATGCGACCAGATTTTAAATCCTGTACGGTAGGTGCTGTCAACATCTAAAGGAAGGTTAACTCCTAAGAATTTAAAGAAATAATCATCCTTATTGGATTCCGGCATTTGATCAGCATAATCTTTTATTTTTTGGTCAAAGTTTATGCCTCCTTCGATACGTAAATGGTATTCACCGTTTTCATTATTCTTATCAAAGAACTGACCTGAAGAAGCTGTAATAATATTCCCAGCTGCACTTTCAATGGTATCAACCAATAGCTGTCGGTCTTTCTCCATCAATGCAATTGGATTGGTTAAGCAAAGGTCATCTACTAGATTCTCTGCATTAGTTCCATGCTGCTTGGTAAGTTCTTGTTGCAAAATCTTAATAGCACAAGCATTCGCAATTCTATTGGCAACAACTTTGTTTGCAGCCCTACCACCTGTAAAAAAGGTGTCTATCTTGTCTGATACAGTATCTGTAACTTCTTTGATTCTTCTAATATCCGGATCTGCCATTAAATCCGATTCACCTTTCATATGTTCCCAATAACTGTCGTATGTCAGAAGTCCTGGATTATCTTTAGGTATATCCTGTTCTAATATATTTTGAAACTGGTTGGAAAGTGTTTTAAGTATTTCACGTTGACTTTTACCAATTCTAATTTTTTCAAAATTCTCGAAGTAAGATGGATGAACAGGGAATAACTCGACATACTCTTGAGTTCTGGCATGTAAATCGGTAAAAAGAGCCAGATAAGGTTCTAAGTGTTCTTTTATCTTTTGCTTCTGATGTTCATCTTTACTCAGTAATCGTTTTTTTACAATAAAAGCAACATCCTCCTTATGAATCGTAATGTCTTTATATCGATCACTTACCTGTTGTAGCATTTTAGCTGCAAATTGAAACTCTGTAGAACGATAGATTAATTCTTGTACTCCAAAAATAAACTTAAATCTTGAAGAATCGCAAGCTTGACCAAGGTGTTGCAGAACTGCAAGATCAGTATTCAGTTTATCTGAAGCTCGGCCTTTTAAGTAGGCCAACATTTCATCGATGACAATTAAGAAGCCTTTGCCTGGAAACTTCTCTTCGAATTCCGACATCATTAGCTGAAGTTTCTCAAAATAGGTTTTAGGTCCGTGACCTTCGAAAGAGAAATCAACACCTATTTCTTTTAGATAATTTTCGATTTTATAGGTGATAACCTCCCAAAGACTTTCTGAATTCCCTAATTCAAAACGTAGCACTTTAAACTTTCCTGCAATTGCTTGTAGTGATTTTTTAGGTTTTTCTTCTTTTACTAGGTTTAACAGATCCGGATTCTCCGCTATTAATGAAACTAAAGACATTAAGTGAGATTTACCCGTTCCGTAATTACCTACCACCTGAATTCCGAAGGATTCCCCAGAATAATTAAAATCCAAGTTTTTTACCATTAAGGGTATCAAAATGTCTTTAAAAGTATCAGAAAACACAAACGTGCTAACTAGATTTTTTTGATAAGCTGCTTCAGATGTTCTACTAAATTTTACGACCTCAGTAATCGGTTCGAAATTCAAAAGTTCTTTATACTTCATGAATAGTATATGTTAAGTTTTTTAAGTCTGCTTTAAGTCCTTTCTCTTTAGAAAGAAAAAATAAATGATTGGATGATATTTCCCCTGGCCATTCAACGATTAATGTAATGTCAGAGGAGTAGGTTTTTAAGAAATGTTCAAAATTGATTTTTAACTCTGGCTCGAAAATAATTCCCAAATTTTTAATGGCAATGTGCTTTCCAATTTCAACACTAGATTGAATGTTAGATTGAATAAGCTCATCAATGAGATCTTTGGTTTTCATAGATAATCTCTTGTGTTCTAGATGAGGTTTGATTTGATTACTTAATTCTTTACCCAAGTCAATAGCGCCCTCAGATTGGTTGCAAAACACTATTTTATTATTTGGGGTAGTGTCCAAGAATTCAATGATATGTTGGTTCAAACTATTCATTCGTGTCTTCTTTTGTCTTAACCAACAGTTTTGTGATGTCAACATTTAATATATTAGCGATTTTATGCAACACCTCCAAGCGTGGTTGTTGTCTGTTTTGAACATAACCATTTACCATATTGTAGCTTTTGCCCAATTTTTCAGCCAACCAGGTTTGTTTGATGCCTTTCTCTTCTAGTACTTCTTTTATTCTATTCATTTTTGTTTCAGAATTGAAAAGACTAATTTAAGAATTTACATCTAATATATCGTATTTCGTGATATAAAATGTTTGAAATAGGTGCTAAGGCGGCGTTGGGGAAGTGAAAGCTCTTTTGATTTTGTGAGGCAAAAGCAAAATTAAATGTGCTTGAAAGTGCGGTGGGCTTTTCCTTTTTTTCAATGGCATATAACGTCTCCGTATATTAAACGTAGCGTGTAAAAAGACACTATCGTTTCAGATTATACACGAGCCGAATTTTTAAATTTTTATTTTACTTTTACTAAAAGCCAAATTTAAAAATTAGGCGACTTCCTGAAAACACCCAAACCTTTTTGATAGCAACGACTCGCGCTATTTTTCATATACGTTTTTGCCCACAGTTATTTTAGCGTAACATCTTTATTTATCAGTTTATCAGCGTGTTTATCTTTAACAGCTGCTACTATTCTTTTTAAAGTAAAATCATCTGGTGGTGTATTTGGTGAATCTTGTAATCCATAAATTCCAGTTTTCTCCTCAAATTGCCTTTCCTCTAATTTTTTAAGTAATGCACTTATTTTTTCTTTTGCAATTCCATAATCGTGCACGATTTCATCAATATTTTTAGTTTTTATATCTGTTATTATATATCGATGAACTACCTTATTTCTTTCGCTGTATAAATCGAATAGTTCATCGTATAATTTTTTATCAATTATTCCTTCGTCTAAAGCTCTTTTATAAACTGTTTTTTCCATTACAGGTTTATCAGTTTCTCCTTGGTGAAGCAATAATAAATCTATCTCAAAAGTTTTTTCATTCAACTGATAGTTTAAAATCAAGGACAATCGTAAAATGGCATCTATTTGATTTGCAAGTAAAATTACAAGTTCTATTGAAGAGTTACTTTTATAGGCACGATTTGATAAATCTTCAGAAGCCATTAGCGAACCCATAAATTTATCTATTCTATCGGAAGCTAAAAATGATTCCTTGTCTTCCTCGTGTACCACTAAAAAAGTCACCAAAGCAATTCTTGCTTTTTTAATTTCATCTTTGATTGGAGAAGATTCTCTTTTTAGCGCATCATAAATATATTTGCACATAATAAAATAGTCTTCCACTACAGCCATCCAAAAATAAATATCAAATTTTTCGGTGGGAACAAAACTATCTTGAAACTCAATATTAGCTTTACCGATTTCTTGAGATTTTAATTTTTTACTTTCAATAAGTTCTGGAATACTTCCTGTTGTTTTTAGTTTGCAAGTAATCTGAAAACATCCTACTGATTTTTCATAAAGTTCAAATGAATGAGGTTCATTTTCTTTAGCGTTAAATTCAGGATTTTTATAACCCCATTCAATCGGAATTTCAATTATAAACTGTCCATTGTTTTCGAGAAAGGTCTTTTTCATAATTAAGGCAACGTATGAATAACTAATATAAGAACTTTTTATTGTCATAAAAATCTTAACGTTAAAAACATGAATCAATAAACGGTGAGATCAATAAACGGTGAAATCTCGGAAGCAATTCATTTAATTTACTAAGTTCAGTAGCTTTTAACTTTTCCAAAATATTTTTTAAATCAATTTTTCTAAAGAAACATCGACAAAGCTTTCGCAAGTAGATTTAATTCATCTCAACAATTTATTTAATTTCTCCCTTCTTCTGTATTTTTTATGAGTTAAAGAATCCTCTCTTAATTTTGCTAAATCATTGAATTCAGTATTTGCTTCCCAAATCTCAACTTCTGTTTTAGCTTCCTCTAACTTTTTTCTACGATCACTAATTTCTTTACCTAAATCTTTGTATAAATCACCAATTTAGTATTGTAGATCTTTTTAAAATAAAGTTTTGTAATAAATTATATAATTTGATATATTTATATCAGCTTCTTTAAAACGTCCCTTAATTGGGGATTCTTAATTACCTCATATTTATTTCTCCTCATCTCCAAAAGCTTTTTCTCAATTGCTTTAAATTCTGTTTTTCTATTCTTTGAGATATAGTTGATGATTTCATTTTGAAAAGCACTGCTATTCTGAGTGGATTCTAATACTTGTTTCTCTATAGTTTTATAAAATCCAATGTGTTTTCCAGTTTTAATGCAGGTAAGACTTGTGAATAATCTAATATGATTCGTCAGGACGTAAATTAAACTAGGCTCAGCTAACTTTAATGTGTAAGAAGCAAACATTATGTATTGTAATTGCCTAGAGTCCTTACGGGCTTTAAATTGCTTTATAAATTTAAAATCATCCTCTTTAACTTGGTAACCGTTTATGAAAAGATGTGAAATTTCGTTTTGATAATTTAAATAGTTTCTACTAAGCTCTTCTAAGGGTAGGTTTAAAAAATGAGTAGTGAAGCAAACAAACAAAGTTTGATTAAGCTTAATTTCATTTACATCTACTCTTATCTTACTAAAATTTAAAAGATGAGAAACCAATCCCGTATAACCTTTACTCATAAGAAGAATTAAAGGGGTGTCCGTATCCAGAAATTGATCAAGATTAAAAAGGGAATTTAAGTAAGCTTGCTCTTCTTCGTTAAAATTGAAGTTTTTTACAAACCCATGATCATGGGGTTTGTCTAGTATTTTCAGTTTTAAATTATGGACATAATTCTCCACTATATATTTTCTCCATTTTATCAAAATTCGAACACGGGCTTTTCTATTATTTAATACTCAATTTAACAAACACAAGCTAAATATTTGCTGCTTTTAAATGTTGGTTAATACTACAATTATACATTTTCTACTACCAGTTATAAATTTTCAGATTATCTAAATTAGTCAAAAGACTTTTAAAGTTTGTTATAAACTGACACTGTTTTTTGGTTACTTATAGCTTTATTCAGTAATTCGCTAAGCTTGTTAGATGTTTTAAAGATCTAATTAAAGTATAATCTAGGGCAATACCAATGGCCAATAAAGGGGTTTTGCTAACCCTTTGGTGACCCATTAATGCCTTTTTGCTGACTTTTTGCTTATAAAGTTAAAATACTCTTTTTTAAATAGAAAAAAAATCAATTAAAAAAGCTTGGAAGAATTAGTTTTATGAATCTATGAGCCAAGAAAACTTGTTTCTAAAATTAAAGTAAAAAAGAGTTGTTTTTACCTCAGTTGTTTGTTGAACTTATTTATACTTGATTAGTTGACTGGTTTGTTGACTTGTAGATTATAATTTTTCTCTCTCTTTCCTGCTTCTGTCATCAATCTATTAAAATTATTTATTATCCAATACTGGTAAAAACATTATGTTTTTTAATTACTCTATTCATTATTTCAGTTACTATTCCCTCATGAGTTTGTCTACAATACAATGCATCGTAGACGTATAATACATGAATACCTAATCTGCTTAATTCATAAATTATATCTTTCATTATAGTCACCTCTTTTTCAAATAATCGTTGAGATGTTTTCTTGTAACCATGTATTTTTTTCTCTCGAATTATATTTTCCAACATCACTTTTTCTCTTTCATAATAAAAACCATAGAGGATGCTTTTTATCATATCTTCTACTCTCTTATTGAAAAAAGACAAATGTTCGATTTTTATCTCATACAAAGGTTTGTTTAAAACTTTAGCAATATATTCATGTGTTATTTGGTGTTTTGGTTCGCCATAAATAGAGAATGCTATATTTGGATGTAAAGCTTTAAAATCTAGCTCAATAATTTTTTCATTACTTATTTTAATCAAAGATCTTATCCAAGAAGGCATTAAATTGAAGCTATCAACTACACGACCACCTGATTTAGAATCACCAATTTTCGGAATCCTATAATTACTACATACCAAAAATTCATATAATTTGATATTATGTTCTACAAAGGACCTTGGTGTTGAACTTGAATAATAAGATTTGGATTTCTTATTTAGAAAAGTTAATTTTTTACCCTTTTTATTTTTGTAATTTTCTTTGACAAGCTTTTTTGCATGGTTTAAGATTTCATCCTTAGATGGTAAAGTTATTTGATCATAAACTTTAATTAGGTTTTGTCCTATTACATTAGAATTTGCCTTATTGAATTGTTCCAAACAATGATCTTTCCTAATAATTATGTTGTCTTCAAATTTAATTACATATGATTCTAGAGCTATATTTCTCGAACTTTTATTAAGCCTATATTGTTTTGCATGATAATTCTCACGATAAGTTTCTGTGTTGTAACTATTTTTTTTGCAGTCTATAATTGGACAAGTACCATTAGCCTCATATTTTAGAGCTTCAATGATGTTTTTATAGACAAATGTATTAGCAAACCCTTTTTTGAACTGCTGATTTAAATTTTTTGAAGACAATCCTTTCCAATAATCCTCATCTTTAAATACAGTATAAGTCAAGTTTGAAATCATGATAAGACACTTCTCAACTGCCACGTCTTTATTAAAGTCAATCTTTTTTAATATTTCTTTAGGTAATCTTTTAATGCGCCTTCTTATACCTTTAGGTATTTGAATTATTTTACAATTATCAAAAAATGTTGGTAAAGTGACATTGTTATCGACCTCTTTAAGTCTATCAAAATCTGCTGAATCACGAATGAGATTAAGAGTTTCATTATTTTTTTCTAACTCTGAAAAATCAGTAACATATATGATAGTTGCAGATGGATCAATAGTTGACGATAATTGATTAGTCTGAATTGGTTTAGATTGACATTCAAGTTCATTTAATCTTTCTTTCATTATTTTATTTAAGTTGTGTGCTCCCATTTAATTAAGTATTAGTTTAATACAAAATTAGTATAAGTTTTTAAAAACACAGTATAAAAACCTACTTTTTATTATCCGTGACCTTTTTTGGATCATTCTATATTCAGTAAAATATATCGGTAAAGTGACATTGACATAAGCCTCTTTAAGGCCATCAAAAGCTTCTATACTACGAGTATAATTAGGGGTTTCATTATTTTTTTATAACTTTTAAAAATAGGTAACATATATGATAGGAGATGATTAATTAATACGAGATAATTAATTAGATTAGATTGATTTAAATTAAAGGTTAAATTGATTTTGCCTTTAATTTTAAAAAAAAAGGTTATTTTCTGCTAATCAATGTTAATCTCGTATAATTACCAAAAACTACCTTTTTTTATTATCATCAACTTTCTTTAACGCCCTTAAACTGTAGAACTTATTGACCTACCTCGGATTTAAAATAAACCACCTAGAGTCTAAAGTAGCTACCAAATATCCCAATTCCACAAACTTTCTAATAGCCTCACAAAATACTGGTCTACTACATATATCTCCGTACTCATTAGAAACTAAATGAACACACCCACTATTAAATACATTGTCACTTCGCTTTACCCTAGAAATAATTGCCACCATTAACTTAACCTCACTCCCACTGCACTCTAACACCAATCCCTCCATCAAAAGATTACTCATTCCAAACTTACCAGCATTGCTACTATACTTGTAACGCCACTTAATACCATCGTAAACCCTATGCCTTTTATCCAGAAAATAATTCTCTATCATATCCATGCATTTTTTTTTCATAATCCAAATATTATACGTAAGCAAAATCAGTTCCTAGATGTAAATTAAATTGACAGTTAGTGCATTTCAATATTCATAAGTGTAAAATAAATTGACAGTTATGACTTTGGTTAACTGACTGTAAATCAATTAATCACAATCTTTTTACTGGGCTGAGAAGCATTTCAATATATATTGTTACTATGAAGAGCTTGGTTTTATGCATTTCTTATCCCCGTACAAAGAAAATATAAATATGTTACACTACCAAAATTTGTATATAAAGTGCTTATACGGTAAAGTTGTGGGGATGGAATACTATATATAGCGAGCTGCGCGCACGAAGGAAAACGGGAATATTTACCCCACGGGGCCTGATCCTAGTTTTTAAGTTCTGAGGTTTTTAACTTTTTTGTTCTCAACTATTTTTGAAATCGCAGCCTTAACTACCTCTCAATCTTGGTAGGGTAACAGCTTGAGCCCTGTTAGCCCTCACTAATGCTAGGAAACTTATAATTGTTAGCTTTATTTTCCCAACATACTCCCGACAGTATCAAAACTCCTAGTTAATTGTCGAGATCTCGCCAACAAATATTGAAGGACCTAAACCAAGTTGAAAAGCTTTTGAAGCTGCAACCGTAAAACGTTCACACACTCAGGCGTTCAGTTCAATCCTTTACCTTTCACCCTTTAAACCTTATTTATTATTCAATCCTAATATATTAAACTTTATCTTATTATTATATTTTAAAGTCCATCCACACAAAATACATACCCCATTAACCCCATAAGCATTGCGCTATAAGTAAAAATTATGGTATACTAAAACTATTATTATATATGCTAATAGCATACAAAATATATAACGTATTTTTAGACACATGAAACAGGCAAGCTCTTTGTTTATAGGGTCTAAAAATTAAGGAAAATGTCAGAAACAGAATATTTGGAAATAGAAAAAAATGATACGGATTTGGTTCAAAAAGTAGCTGCTCTAATAAGAACAAGGCGCGAAGAACTAGGAATGGGTCAAGTCCTTCTCTCACAATTAAGTGGAGTAGAAAGAGCTAATATAAGCAGGCTAGAAAGAGGCAAGCGCCCAGGGCTCACATTTTTAATCGTAGTAAAATTATTCACTGCTTTGAAAATTAACTTTGCTGAAATTGACGATTTGTAAAGTACAAAATATTAAAAAAGTTCCTCCGATTGTTTGGTAGGACCTTTTTTTATATCTAATAATTTTTTGAGCATGCCTTCGATTCGGTCCAACTGTTCAGGAATAACAGATATTTTATTGAAATCGATCAATGCAGGAGGAATTTCGGTTTTTGGCAAGGCAATATTCAATAAATTTGCTTGAGCCTGAAGATCACCACCAGTCAACAGGATTGGCAACTGTCCAAATTTTAGGAAATTCATGTTTACCTGCGGAAAAGTGTTGACGATACGCTCTTTTATTCCACGACTCAAGCTATTCCTGCCTTTTAAAATGTGAGGAATGGTTGATGGTGAATTGTACTCTAGCTTTGTGTTGAAACTATTTGGATTGTAGTCGAGTGACTTGAGTACTTCTTCCAAAATTTGTGCGTCTGTTAATCCCGATTCTTTTTTCATTATTTCTATTGTTTAGGTTTATTCATATTTAGTATTCCAATATTTCTTAAGCTCATCTGCAGACTCAGTTTTTGTTTTTTTGATGTAGTGCAGCATCATATCTTCTTTTGCCCATCCGCAAATATTCATCAGATCTCTATTGGAAATATGCCCGAATAAATTAGAAGCAAAACTTCGGCGACAAATATGAGAACTTACAAGCTTATACTTCTTGTGAAGGCCATAAACTTTCCTCTTCTCCTTAGTTTTTTGATCAACCACAATTACACCTCCTTTTGTTTTTTCGTCGATCTCTGCAAGCATACAAATCACCTTGATTTGCTCGTTGAAATGCTTGTCGCTGGTTTTAACTGGAAGATTGCCATGTCTTTTTTTAATCACTTCCCTAACCTGGGGATGAAGAGGAATTGTTACCCATACGCCTGTCTTTTGAGTTTTAATACGAATATAATCACCATCAATGTTGCTAATGTCCAGATTTTTATTAAAATCACTTATACGAAGTCCTGTCCATAGTCCAATAATAGCATTGTCTCTGATATTGTCAAGGCCTAGGTCATTGCTTAAGTCTAAAATGTAAACAGCATCAATTTCCTTTTCATTTAAATATGGGTGATTGATTTCCTCTTGATTCTTTTCAACAAAAACCTTGTCTTGATACGTTGGATTTGTTTTTATACCTTCGGTTTTAGCTCTTGAGATAAAGAATTTTGCTCTTGCTATATGCCTTTTTGTCGTGTTCGAGGCATAACCCTTTTTACTCATAAATGTAGTGAATTCGTCCAGTATTTCGCTGCCTATGTCTTGAATTTTATAAGCCTTATTGCCTTCGAAAGATTTCCAAATTTTTAAGAAGGATTGGTATTGCATCAAAACACGTCCAGAAATAATTTTATTTTTATCTGTTTTCCATATAGGAGCCTTATTTTCTATCCACCAAAGGGCAAAATCAGAATAGTAAACGTAATGTTTCTGAATTGAAAGCTTTTGCTCTTGCTTTGGGCGATTAAAAAATGAGCTCACAGCTTCATTTAACCAATTCTTGTCTATAATATCACCAAGCATAAAAGAATCGTTGTAAGCCTCTAAAATGCCTATTTTAAGTCTCTCAAATTTAACCTGCTTTTTTACTCTGTCTGTTATTGACGAGAGGTTTTTGTAATTCGATTTTTTACTATCCCATTGCGCAGGATCAACCACTAAATTAGTTGAGCAGGTAATATCGAAGCTCCTGCCGTTGACAAATCGAATGTATAATGTTGAAGGATTTTTAGTGCCTTTTACAAGTAGTTTTATTGTTGCCATTTTCCCCGACGGTTTTAATAATTATTTACTTTTCAATATTTACTTTTTAAGGCAATTATCCTATTTGCTTCCTTAATTTTTCTGAAATTATTTTAGCAGTATTTAGCATTATGCTAGCTTGAAGAACATTAGTAATTTCACTTCTAATTTGATACTGTTCATAAATTCCTCCTATCATCCTATTAAATTATTTAGTCTTTTGTTTCCCAACATCTTCCCAGCATGCTGATTGTATATTTATATCTAATATAACAAAAGTAGGAATAATAATTATATAAATCTACATTTAATATATAAATAAATATAAGTACAGTATAAATATTGAATCCCTCCGCGGTCACGAATAAGTTTAAAATAAAAAAACGCCAAATTGATTTGAGCGTTTTTTTTATTTAAACTACTTTCAAAGCGGAACGCTTAGGGATGCGCGGAGCGAATCCTATCACTA
>Ga0306865_1000314_pt1 | contig 22348 bp, 16 predicted proteins | sample AntRauTorckE5431_FD_190441 | JGI IMG/M metagenome (GOLD analysis project Ga0306865, IMG submission 190441) | Saline lake microbial communities from Rauer Islands, Antarctica - Metagenome Torckler E5 #431 (v2) (version 2) | ecosystem: Environmental > Aquatic > Non-marine Saline and Alkaline >... | reverse complement strand
ATTCACATATTGTGAACGCTGCGTCAACGGCGGACGCTCAAGTTCTACTCCTTTCGTAGAAAATGATTTTACCATCACAAATGCAAGCACCAATAAAACAACCGCTACAATCGCACGAGTGATAAATATTTTACGGTTAAATACTCGTTTTTCGCCCGTATAAATAATTGGCGAAGCCGCTACAACTTCTGGCCCTTCGTAATATTTTAATTGGTAAAACGTCTTTTGTTTTGGAGCTTCCGCATCCAAAAATTCAAAACCTTCTCCATCCGTTTTTTGTAATAAAATCTCTTCGATTACCTCAAAGTTGATTTCATCAGTCGAACGCTCAACCGTAATCGAACTCCGATTTTTAGCATTTCCAACCCATTTCAGTAAATTACCTTCAGGTGTATTTTCAATATAAAAGTTAATGATTGGCTTCATCTATTTTTTTTTAATAAGGTCTAAAGGTATCGAAGTATAAGAAGGTATAAGTTTTAATCGCCACAACGATTTCTCACCTTAAAACCCTAAAACGTCACCCCCTTTAAAAAATTTTGTAGTTGATAATGCAACTATATTATACTGCATTATTTTTGCGTAAGTTATTAAAAATTTGTTCCAACACTTTTTTGCAAATTTTAATTTCTTCTGTATCAATATCTTCTTGTGCGTCACTTAAGACACAAATAGCAACTTCCGATATTTTTTCCCGCAATGCTTTTCCACCATGTGTTAGGTAAATCAGCTTGTTTCTTCGGTCATTTTTATCTGGAACTCTAACAATCCAATTTTTGCGTTCCATATTGTCTATCAAGCGTTTAACACTTGATTTGTCTTTAAAAACAGCAGTTGCAATCTCTTGCTGCGCAATTCCATCTTTTTGATATAACGTCATAATCACAATTGCTTGTTCTGATGTAATATCAAAACCATTATCCGATAAACGCTGCTGCAAAATATTCAGCATTGTTCGATGCGTGCGAGCAATTATAAAACCGATTTCTTTAAGTGGGTTAAAACCTTTTATATCCATTTTTTCGATTTGAAATAAAAGTTGCATCTGCAACTAATAATGCAAAGGTAGAAAAGTTTATGGAAATAAAAAATGAGTCTTAAGGAAGTTGGATTTTTGCGTAGAAATGACGAATTTTATTTTTAAACGGTGTAGAAAACAGCTTTTTGTCTTGTTTTACAAGGTAAATCATACAAGAATTCGACGGACGATTCAAGGTCGAATATAGTTATTTGATACAGATATTAAACAGATGAAACCCTTCAACGTTAAAAGCGTGACCAAAAGAATCATTGTTAAACTTATTTAATATTGTAATAAAATGGAAAATTTATTGCTAATTGATATTCACAGTAAAGAATCAAGTTGGGATTTATATTCTGACCGCTCCGAAGCGAAACCAGCAATTACGTACACTTTTGGGTAGGAGCGACGAGAATATAAACTCTCCTTTCTTGAGCGATTCATAAGTATAGAATTTAGATTATTTTCAATAAAAGAACTTCACATTTGTTTTTCAATTATATGCTTATATTAGTACTAAAAAAATGAACGAAAAAATAAATCAATATTTAATAAAAATAGAGATAGAAAAAAATATAAAAATCCTTTTTGCTTGCGAAACCGGGTCAAGAGCGTGGGGTTTTCCTTCGCCCGATAGCGATTATGATGTACGGATGATTTATGTGCATCAAAAGGATTGGTATTTGTCGATTAATGAACGGACGGATAGCATTGAGCGGATGTTTGAAAATAACGATATTGATATTTCGGGTTGGGAACTTCGGAAGTCGTTGCGATTACTACGAAAATCGAATGCGGCTTTGTTGGAGCGGATTCAATCACCGATGATTTATCGTGCGGACGAAGCATTTGCTACGGATTTTTTGGCAGCAAGTCAAATTCAATATTCGAGGATTGCGACGATTCATCATTATTTGAGCATGGCAAAAAATTTCATTGCGGATTTGGAAGCGACTGAAGATTATAAATTAAAAAAATTCTTTTATGCTTTGCGGTCGGCTGCGGTTTGCAAATGGATTTTGCTATATGAAGAAATACCACCGATTGAGTTTGCCAAAATTTATCCAAATATCGGTCTGCATAACGATTTGGTGAGTATAATTCAAGAATTGATACGATTAAAAAGTACCATTAGTGAAGCCTATTTCCATCATGGCGAAGCGGATTTACTCGCTTTTATTCGAGATTGTATTCAAGAATCAGAAGAAAAAAGACATTCGTTACCCAGCTCAAAAGGAACGACAGAAACCTTGAATATTTTACTCCGAAAGTATGTGAAATAGTATGCGGTTATTGCAGACTACTATACATTTTGATAAAGACAAGGTTATTATTTTATTTCGATAAATCGAAATATGTATTTTTAGACAGTATTTACAGGATAAACAGGATATTTTTGCAAGCAAAAATTTGACGTATTACTACGTTTTATGGCTTGCCGTAAAAATATCCTGTTTGTCCTGTAAATACTGTCCAGAAAAAATGTTTTGCACTGCAAAATCATAAATAACTATTCCTTTTGTCAAAATGTGAAATAGTATGCGGTTATTGTTTAGATTATCGTCGTTGGTTATTTCCCTTAAAACCAAAACACTTTAAAAATGACTATCGAAGAACTTAAAAGTCGGAATTTAATTTTATTAGAATGTATAAGTGGTAGCAGAGCTTATGGCTTAAATACACCAACTTCTGATACGGATATTAAAGGCGTTTTTTTGTTACCAAAATCTGACTTTTACGGCTTGAATTATATCCCTCAAATCAATGATAAGACCAACGATACCGTCTATTATGAATTGGGGCGATTTATGGAATTATTGTCGTTGAGTAATCCGAATATTCTTGAATTATTGAATACGCCCGACGAATTTGTATTGTATAAACATCCGTTTTTGGGGCAAATTCAAGCCAAGGATATTTTATCAAAACAATGCAAAAATACGTTTGGGAAATTTGCTTTGTCGCAAATAAAAAAAGCAAAAGGTTTAAAAAAGAAAATAGTTAATCCTATTGATAAAGAAAGAAAAAATGTATTAGCATTTTGTTTTGTAAATTATCATAACGGCTCGATTCCGCTGCTGAAATATTTAGATATTAACGATTGGCAACAAGAAAATTGTGGTTTGGTAAATATTCCGCAAATGAAAAATATTTATGGCTTATATCATAGCGAAAATTTGAATTTTTCGGGGATTATGAAACAAGAAAATGCAAATGATGTAGCACTGAGTTCAATTCCAAAAGACTTGCTACAAAAAGGTTTGCTGTATTTTAACAAAGACGGTTATTCAAGGTATTGCAAGGATTATCGAGAATATTGGGATTGGGTCGAAAAGCGGAATGAAGACCGTTATGAAAACACCAAAAGTAGTGGCAAAAACTACGATAGTAAGAATATGATGCATACTTTTCGCTTGTTAGCCATGGCGACTGAAATTGCAAAAGAAAAACAAATTAACGTCAAAAGACACGATAGGGATTTTTTGTTGCGCATCAAGTCTGGTGTGTTTGAATATGATATTTTATTGGCTTTAGCCAAAGAAAAACAAAAAGAAATGGAAGCGGCTTTTGAAGCCTCCGACTTACCCGAAACACCTAATATGGAGTGGATTAAGAAATTGACTTTTCGGTTGAGAGAACAATTTTATAAGATGTATTAAATCAAAAAAAACTGCAGAATCAGCGAAATCTGCGGGAGAATTTTTTGCGCCTCTCGAAGATTCATACCCTCACCCGAAGTGAGGGTATGAATTATTGAACGAAATTCCCAAAAATCCATTTCCATACTTCCGAAAAAATAACCCAACCTATGATAACAAAAGCCGCCTGATTAAGATTTATAATACAGCGAATTGATTGCGAATACGATTAAGAATAGAACTGTTTATGAGTCAAGAAGTTAAGTCGTTTTTAGGAACGGGCTGGAGTTTTCCACCGATATTTGATAAGGGTATTCATGCCCTGAAAATGGTTTCCGATGAGGAGGATGTTGCCCAAAGTTTGTACATTATTCTTTCGACAACACCTGGCGAAAGGGTGATGAATCCTGAATTTGGCTGCAATTTGAATCAAATTACATTCAAAGCTTTAGACGAAACAACTCGTCAAGAAATCATTTCTTTGGTCGAAGAAGCGGTGCTAAATTATGAGCCTCGAATCTCTTTGGAACGGGTCGAAGTGAATTACGAAAAGCCGCTCGAAGGATTGGTACACGTCACTTTGCACTACCGAATCCGAACAATAAATGTACGAACAAACGTAGTTTATCCTTTTTATTTGATAGAAGGAACGAATGTGACGAATATGTGATTTTTTTGAATCCACCCAATTTTACGCGGCTGAATATTGAGTATGGAACTCGCAGATTCCAGCTTTTTAGTAACCTCTTCCCGAGTGTTCGGGAGAGAGAATTCGAATTGGTTTGACGCAAACTAAATAAAGAAACACCCAATAATATAAAAAATGAACCAAAATCAAAAAAGGGTATATGTAACGGATAAGACTGGCACTTCTCAATACACGAGAGCCTTGGATAGCTTATCGCCTAACTACGCCTTGATTGATGAGCGGAACATGAGTGATTTGCTTTCTTTTGCAGCAGAGTATAGTAAATTGCTGCACTTTTATAACGAAAAAAATACGATTGATGGTAATTGGCAGCCGTTCTGGTTAAAGGATATTAGCATCTTTTTGGCGGATTTAGCACATACCGATTATTTGCAATTTCAGCAACAATATAATGGCATTTTAGAGGAACTTTCGGCGGCTCATTCACTTAAAGAAAAAGCGGTGACGACTCGAAACTTGATACTTTTGATTCAATCCATGCAGCAATTATTGAATAATTGGTACGTACAAACGACAGCAATTAATGCTATCAAAACGAACAAATTAGAAGGTATTGAACTGGATTTATACAATATTATCAAGCTGACGTTGAGTAGAAATATTGAGCAGTTGCATGGTTATCAATTAGGTTTGCGAGAAGATAGAATTTTCCGTAAAAGTCAAATAATCACCGATTTAGGCATTTCAAAAGTATGGGGAGATTTGGAAAAAGTCGAGCCTACGGAATTGAACGGAGACAATAAAATAGAAAAGCTCTCTTCTGTTTTCAAAAAAATCGAATTGGTGTATAATTCGTTTTATAAAGCGATTATTCACATCCTTCATCGAATTCCAAATTATCTCGAAAAATCCTTGACGGAAGACGATACGCACTTTCCAAATACGAGTTTATATATCGCTTTTTTACGCCTTTTTGAAATTCAACAAGCGAACTTAAATAGCATTTCGGGACGACATTTAGATTATTATTATTTTAATATTCTAAAGGATAAATTGAAAGATGGAACGCCCGATAAGGCACACATTTATTTTGATTTGGCGCCGAATTCAAAACAATATGAACTACCTGCTGGTACGCTATTCGATGGTGGCACAAATGATGAAAACGAAGCGGTCGTCTATATTTTGGATAAGGATACGACGATTACGAGAGCGAAAGTAGAGGAATTAAAAACGATTTTTATTAGTAAAAATCTATTTTTCGGTGGTAGTGATTACCGATTGATTGCGAATATTTATGCTGCTCCAGTTGCTAATTCTAAAGATGGAAAAGGCGGTAGTTTTGATGGCGATAAATTGCCAGTTTGGGCGACTTTTGGCGAAGACCAATTTGAAAAAATGGACGACACCAAAAATATGGAAACCGCCGATATTGGTTTTGCGGTGACTTCACCGATTTTGTTTTTGGAAGAGGGCGAACGAAATGTGACAATAACGCTGAAATTCGAGGAAGATTCGATGGAAACGCATCGAAAATTGTTAGCAAATTTAGTGCAAAAAGAAAGAGAAAAACAAAATAAAACTTCTGAAAGCGATATTTTTCAAAAGTCGTTTAGCGATAGTTTTCATATCAAAATCACAGGCGAAAATGGTTGGATTGATGTTGACAAATATGAGGTTTTTCTGCCAAATGGAACACAAGGAACAGAAATTTCGATTGCGTTTCAATTGATTCCGTCCGAGGATTCAGTAGTAGCTTATAATGAGGCATTGCATCAGGAACAGCTGCAGACACACTGGGCAATGGCAAAATTCACTTTAAAACCGGGTAAAGCCACCTATTCGTTTATGCGAGATTTGGTGTTGGAGAATATTAATATTAAAGTAAAAGTCAATAACCTAAAAAACTTTGAATTATTCAGCGATTTGGGACGATTAGATGCAAGTAAACCGTTTCAACCGTTCGGCTCAACGCCTGTGCAAGATTCCAGTTTAATTATTGGAAAAACAGAAATTTTCAAAAAAAATATAACAAATTTAGGCATTAAAATAAAATGGCAAAATTTACCAAAATTAAAAGGTGGATTTGAAGAGTATTATCAAAATTATAGATTGCCAATTAATAATGATGTTTTTCGTGCCGAATTAACCGCTTTATCAAACAGCGAATTTCATCCAAAGGAAGGTGCGACGCCAATCGAATTTGGCTTGTTCAATACCGAACCCAATAAAAGTAATAAGAAGAAATTTTTACGTAAATCATTAAAAATCAGTAATTTAAATTTGGAAGATTTGAATATTCAACCAAATTTTTATTTAAACAATACTGATGACTTTGACCAAAATAAACGCAGCGGTTATTTTAAAATGACCTTGGCTTCGCCCGATTTTGGTTTCGGACACGATATTTATCCAAGGGTATTCACTAATATCGTCACCGAGAATGCGAGCGTATCGCCCAGAAACTTGTTTGGTGGCAACGAAAAGAAAAATAAAGAAATTCCGAATCCGCCTTTTATCCCCGTTATTAATGAATTAACGATGAGCTACGAAGCGGAAAGTAATGTGAGTTTGAGTGCAGGCAGTTCGAGGTCGGCACGTCGAAATACGCCCGAGGAAATTTATCACATTCATCCTTTCGGAAAAATGACGACTTTCTCAAAAGGGGTAGCGTTGAGCAAATTTATCATGCCGCAATATGACGAAGACGGTTATTTGTATGTCGGTGTTTCCAACGTTTCCGCTCCAGAACCGCTTTCGCTTTATTTTGAATTAATAGAAAATAATATCAATCTGACGAATAAAGAATTTCGTCCTCCGAAGGTAAAATGGAGTTATTTGTCTCGAAATGAATGGATTGATTTTGATAAAAATGAAGTCCTTGCGGATACGACTTTAGGTTTTACGAAGTCGGGAATTGTGCAATTGGATTTGTCGAGCAAGATGACAAAATCTAATTCTATCCTTTCGGGCAATTGTTATTGGCTGCGAATTGCCGTCACGGGCGATGTCGAGATTCTGTCAAAAGCGTTGGACGTAAAGGCTCAGGGGGCGATGGTCACTTGGCAATATAACGAGAACAATTTGGAACATTTGCATGAGCCACTTGCGGCAAGTCGAATTTCAGATACGATTGAGCCACATTCTGCAATCAATGAAGTTACGCAACCTTACGCTTCTTTTGACGGATATCCGAAGGAAAATAAACGACAATTTTACAGTCGAATCAGCGACCGTTTGCAACACAAACGGCGAGGTATCACGACTTCAGATATTGAACGATTGATTTTAGAGTACTTTTCGTTCATCCGTCAAGTCCGTTGCTATACCCCAATTTCACATCCAAAACTAATCAAACAGGGCGATATAAAAGTGGTCGTAATTCCGGTGAAAGAACGGAATATGACGTACAATCAACCGTTGGTAAATTATCGAAAAATCAACGAAATTCAAGCGTTTGTTCAATCTATCGCTTCCAGTTTTGTGAATATCGAAGTCATCAATCCGGTGTACGAATTGGTAAAAGTGAGTTGTGACGTTATTTTTAATAAAAAAGGAAGTGAAGGTGCTTTATTTAAACAGTTAAATAAAGATATTAAAAATTATATCAATCCATGGATTGAGAACGAAATTGCGCCCATTAATTTGGGTGGCGTGATTAATAAAGACAGCATTTTGGCATTCATCGAGCAGTTACCTTACGTCAATTTTGTGACTCGATTGTCCTTAGTGCAAGTCTTTCAAAATAGCCAATCTTCAATGGGGAATTACGAAATTGAAGATACCGCTTCGCCAACAAAAAGTACAGCAATCCTCAAAGCCTACACGCCGTGGTCGGTTTTAGTCCCCGTGGATACACATCATTTTAGCTTGTTGGATACGGCAAGTTATAACGCTCCTGTTTCGGCAGGTTTGGAATCTATGAGCATCGGAATTGATTACGTCATTAAGGAAATCACAACAGAAGAAGAAAAGGAGGATTATTTTCAAGAGATTATTCAAGGCGAACCAGAAGCAATGCAACGGTTTATTTTGGATATTGATTTAGATGATTGATATGAGAAAAGGAACACGGATTTGACGGATTAGGACAGATTTGACGGACTTATTTCATTTAAATTGTCAAAAAATCCGTAAAATCCCTTTTTCAATCCGTAAAATCCGTGTTCCTTTTTTTTAAATATGAATCAACGAAGGAAAAGGAACACGGATTAGGACAGATTTGACGGACTTGTTTTATTTAAATTGTCAAAAAATCCGTAAAATCCCTTTTTCAATCCGTAAAATTCGTGTTCCTTTTTTTTAAATATGAATCGACCAAGGAAAAGGAACACGGATTTGACGGATTAGGACGGATTTGACGGACTTATTTTATTTAAATTGTCAAAAAATTCGTAAAATCCCTTTTTCAATCCGTAAAATCCGTGTTCCTTTTTTTTAAATATGAATCGACCAAGGAAAAGGAACACGGATTTGACGGATTAGGACAGATTTGACGGACTTGTTTTATTTAAATTGTCAAAAAATCCGTAAAATCCCTTTTTCAATCCGCAAAATCCGTGTTCCCTTTTTTTAAATATGGATTGACGAAGGAAAAGGAACACGGATTTGACGGATTAGGACAGATTTGACGGACTTGTTTTATTTAAATTGTCAAAAAATCCGTAAAATCCCTTTTTCAATCCGTAAAATCCGTGTTCCTTTTTTTTAAATATGAATCGACGAAGGAAAAGGAACACGGATTTGACGGATTAGGACGGATTTGACGGACTTGTTTTATTTAAATTGTCAAAAAATCCGTAAAATCCCTTTTTCAATCCGTAAAATTCGTGTTCCTTTCTTTTAAATATGGATTGACGAAGGAAAAGGAACACGGATTTGACGGATTAGGACAGATTTGACGGACTTGTTTTATTTAAATTGTCAAAAAATCCGTAAAATCCCTTTTCAATCCGTAAAATTCGTGTTCCTTTTTTTTAAATATGAATCGACGAAGGAAAAGGAACACGGATTTGACGGATTAGGACAGATTTGACGGACTTGTTTTATTTAAATTGTCAAAAAGTCCGTAAAATCCCTTTTCAATCCGTAAAATTCGTGTTCCTTTTTTTTAAATATGAATCGACGAAGGAAAAGGAACACGGATTTGACGGATTAGGACAGATTTGACGGACTTGTTTTATTTAAGTTGTCAAAAAATCCGTAAAATCCTTTTTCAATCCGTAAAATTCGTGTTCCTTTTTTTTAAAAGATTAATAAAGAAAAATAAAAAATATGGCTCTGCAAGACCGTGATACGCTAAAAAATTATTTCAGACATGGAAGTGTTCCATCTGAAGTGCATTTTCAAGACTTGATTGACTCTGTGGTCAATAAGGTAGATGATGGCTTAGACAAAGACCTCATCAATGGTCTTCAGTTGTCGCCACGAGGTTCGTCCAAAAAGGTGATGAGCTTCTTTGAAAATATTAAGGATAAAACGACTTCCTGGAGCGTTGCCCTCAATCCTGATCCTCGCTCAAAAGGCTTAGGTTTTTCGGATGGTACTCGAAAGGAAGGGGCGGCTTTAGACCATTTTCCGTTGTATCTGAAAAAAGGTGAAGGCGTTGGTGTCGGCACGACGAACCCCAATTATACCCTTGATGTCAATGGTATGACGGGTATGCACGGGCGTATCGGAACGTTCGCTAAGGGTGCTGTTCCTGCTGATGGCAAATGGCACGACATATTGACCGACCTCGATCAAGTTCACGCTTTTGAAATTATGGCTTTAGCAAATGGCAAGAAGCACAAGGGAAAATACGCTATGTCGCACGCTATTGCAATGGCGGCGTATGGCGGTACTTGGTCTCGAAAAACGATTAAACACACGAAAGTTTATTACCGCTGGTTTTGGAATGCTATCCGATTGCGGTGGAAAAGTGACGATACGTACAAATTCCGATTGCAAATTAAAACAAGAAGTAATTACGGCTTGGGTAACAATGAAGAACAAGCACAAATTACGTATCGAATTATGAAATTATGGGACGAGAATGATGTTCTTTGGTGATTTTGTAATTCGTGATTTGCTATTAAAGGTGTATTTTGAGTTTGAAGTGACTAATATATTTTTTTTAGTATTAAAAATATAAAATAACGGACTTTAAACGCATACGCTACTAATCAAAAAAAATAAAAACATATGCCTCCTGCTGCAAGATTAACAGATATGCACGTTTGCCCGATGCAAACGCCTGGTGTTCCACCGATTCCGCACGTTGGCGGTCCCGTGGTTGGGCCTGGTGCCGCAACGGTTATGATTGGTAAAATGCCTGCCGCTGTGATGGGTGATAATTGCGTTTGTGTCGGGCCTCCTGACTCAATCGTGAAAGGCTCTGCAACGGTTATGATTGGCGGAAAACCTGCTGCAAGATTAGGCGATTCAACTGCCCATGGTGGTTCGATTGTCGCTGGTTGCCCTACAGTTATGATTGGCGGATAATTACTGATTATTGGTGATTGGTTATTAAGGGTCGATATTAAGTTTTAAATGTTGTTTTTTTTTAATATATTATAAAAGAATAAGCTTTGAAGCACTACTAATTAAAGGGTTTTCCTAATTACTAATTACTAAAAAGAACAAAAAATGGAAATTACATATAATTTGATTCAACCGCTTATCATCAAAGAAGATGCGAATGGTGGTAAGATGGAATGTGAATTTGAAGTACCTGAAACGGGGGAAGTAGTTCCTTCTAAAGTGAGTATTCGACGAGATAGAAGTATGGCTGGACAGATTAAAAGTCGGGTAACTCGGACGGTGACGAATCGGGCGAGGACTTCGGTTAGTCGTATGGTGCGAGGCTTTTTGGGCGGTGGAATGCTTGGCAGTATTGGTTCGCAGGTCGTGAATACTGGTTCGAGAGAGTTGACGCAAGATTTGACTCGTGGTTTTAGCGACGGCGAAAAACAAGCGGCTGTCGTGGAAGCTTTCAAAAAAGTGGCGAAGCATTTTCAATATGATGACGTTTTGGGTTGGCAAAAAGGAACTATCGCTGCTGCTGCTTCCAGATCGTCAAAACGAGAAACGCCGACGACTGAGAGAAAGAAAGTCGAAAGAAATGCGTCTGAATTTGAAAAATTAGTCCATAAAAATCCGATTACCAATAGTTTTGAACAAGACGTTTTAGGTCGAGTTTTAATCGAAATCGCACAAGCTGATGGCGGTATTTCGGCTGATGAAGAGGCATTTTTAAAGGAATTTATTCCAGATTATGGTACGTTTTCGCAAAAGCCTTTATTAACTCCGATTGAGTGCGAAGAGGTTTCTAAAAACAATAAATCGACGATTTATTTACTCGCTTGGGCGGTCGCTTTAGTTGATTTAGAATTGAGTCCATTGGAAGAGGGAAAATTATTTGAATTAGGCGATTGGTTTGAGTTTGACGATAAAACGATGGACAATACGGTTCGAGTTACCAAGTCTTTTATTTTGGAACAAAACCTTACGCTTACGTCTTCAAACGAAGAAGCGGTAACGATTGGTAAACTTTTGGGGCTTTCTGATGATGAGGCGTTAAGGACGTTTATTAAATTCAAAAAACGAATGGGATAGTTTTTAATATTCTGATTATAACAGATTTTGTTGATACGTAAAATTCGTTCTTTATTAAGATTGTGTTTGGTCATTAGTCACTGATCATTAGCCATTTTTTGGGTAAACTTATCATTTGAGTTAGTTAATATTTTATTTCGTTTTAATAAAATACCAAATGCTCCCGAATACTCGGAAACAGAACACCATCTTATAATTTTTTTTAAGTATTATCGTAATTTGTTACAATTAAAAAAATATTAAATAATTTTCAATTTGGTTGAATTTGATTAAAATATGGATATCCTCCTACCCTTCCGTCATGCTGAAATCGTTTTGGCGTTTCTTGTGGGCAATGATACAAAATTATATAAGGGACAAAATTTTAAATTCTAACTTCTTCAATATTAAGTCCTTACGTTCGGGAGATGCCGAATATGCGTCGGCATGACGAAAATTTAGGATTTTTTTATGCGAATCGCAAATTAAAAAACTCAAAAAAGAACCATGAAAAGATTAATTTTTACATTGACGGTTTTGTGTTGCTTTTTAGGTAATGCTGTTTTTGGGCAAGGGATTGTGCGGACGTTTATTAGTCAACAAACGTATAAAGTGACGATTTTCAAGAAGCAATTACTGACGCAATCTTTCTTAGCTGGTGATACCATTATTATTACGATTACGGAAAAAAAGGAAAAATCGTTGGCGAAAATCGTGATTGAAGATGTGAATTCGCCTTTCAAACGGGTAGCAAAATCGGTGGCTTCGATGGAAGAACGCATTGTGATTCCTGCCGATTCTGATTATAACATTACGCTCAAACAACGACCAACCCTCAAAAATCCTTTTGGTGTCAAACGGTTGGTAACTGTCAAAATTGAAAAAGAGCAATTTATCATTCCTGAAGTTGTTGTGATTAATGAGTTCGTGGAAATGGAAGATATTATCATTTATGATACAACGTTTGAGGTGACGCAATCAGATACGGCGTTTATGTCGATTTTTGATAAAAAAATCAATTTGGGTTCAACGATTCAACCCGGACAACAGACCAAAAAAGCATTTGAAATTACGCCAGTTCCCGGTGCGACTTATTACGTTTATTGGATTGGTGTTGGGAGAAATGCGGTCAAAGATTATGATTATTTAAAAAATAATATGCCGCCGTCATGGTTGGCGTTGGGAATTATGGAACCGATTGAGGCGTATGCACTCGGCAAATTAGCCAAAATGCCGACTCGCCCCGAAGGAGAGGACGTTATGTTTGCTTTAACCGATACAAAAAATAAAAATGACTTTTTAAATAAAACATCATTTAAACCCACTTTTAAACGGAAGGGAATTGTCACTTACGGCATGATCGACGCTTCCTATATTTCTGAAACTGCACCAACTTTTGTCTGTTTGCAAAACGATAATGAGGTCAGTTCGATTGATGTTTTAGTAAAAATGGTGGCGGTAACGATTAATAGCACTTCTGAAGAAATCATCACGGATTCAGTGATAACAATACGTAAAGTATTCCGATTAAATACGGACTTAATGTCGTATGAAGAGGCGAAAGCGGCTTTGAATAAAAACGAAAAAGAGTTGGCGGCGGCATGGATTCGCTCCAATAAAGAATTTGAATTAGCTCAAATCGCATTAGATTCCGCAAAGGCGGCTCGTGGTTTGGAATTGCAACAAGCGGCTGTAAACCTTGAAGCAGAACGACAAAAACTATCGGAAAGAGAAAATTATGTCAATGCGTTGATGGAAGAGCGGATACAACAAAAGATTGCCGCCTTGGACGATAGCGAAGCGGATTCCACGACAGTTGCAGCTTTGAGATTGGAGCTGGAAGCGATATTGATGGCTTTGCAACAAGCAAGAAAAGAGCTCAAACAAGTCGAGCAACAACGCAGTCAGATTACGAAATTGATGCAGCAAGATTTGAAAAAAACTGGTGTAAGAGAAGCCGAAAAAGTGGTGGACGATGCAACCAGAAAAGCGGCTGAGGAAGCAGGAAAAACGGTAAAAGAAACGATTCTTGAAGGCGTGGAAAAGGCAAAGAAAGTTCTGGAGGAAGGTGGAAATTGAAATACTAAACTAAACTTGAAAACAATTAATAATTAACTACGTGGCAAAAAAGGCAATAATAAAAATCGTTGTATTTTTTCTAATTGGAATAGGAATTTGGAGTTGCGATAAGCAAACCAGAACGACTTATTATTATCCTACGTCATTCTATAGAAGTAATCAGATTACGCCGGATACAATTGCCAAAAAACCTTACACGGCAGCACATCAACGAGATTCTTCAAATGTTACGATTGGTTGGCATCCTTATTATTTAAAAAATGCTTACGAAAGTTACGATTTTTCGATTTTGCATACCGTTATTTTTCAAGGTTATGAGTGGCGAGGAGACAATACGGACGCCGTAATTGGTGAGTGGTACGAAACGGAAATGGTAGATGCGGCAAAGGCTGCAGGGTGTAAAGTTTATTTTTCGGCATCGAATAACGGGGCATTGCGAAACAAGTATTTTTTTGATTCGCTTTCGTTGCAATATGAATTTATGGACGAGCTATTTGCTTATCTGAAAATGAAAGATGCGGACGGGATTGAGTTGGATTTTCCTGCCGTTGGAAAGGGCAACCGAGACGATTTTACGCAATTTATCAAGACTTTTTATATTCGATTAAAACAAATCAATCCCGATGCAGGGCTTTATTTGTCTTTGCCTTTTTTTGATAAAAATGACGCTTTTGATATTCGAGCAATAACCCCGTTTGTAGATTTGTTCATTTTAGGTGGCAATAATAATGCAAATTCCAATTATGATTTATTGGATAATGAGCCAGTTGCACCGATTCAAAATTCCTTTGGGAATGACAGTTCGAGCATCGCTGCGGCTTTCAAACATTATAGTGAAAAGGGAATTAATCCTTTTCAAATGATTTTGGAATTACCCTATTTTACAACGGTAAAAAGGACGGAAGCAGTCGATATTGAAATTCCAAAATTAAAAATTGTTACAAGAGAACCTTTGGTGATTGATACGATTCGATACGTTGATACGACGATAACAGAGTATTATCACACTTCTTTTGCTTACGCAAAATTTCAAAAGGAATTTGGCGAAAGAAAAGCATTTTTTGACGAAGAAGCAATGAGCAGTTATGTCAATATTGAAAACCCAAATGGTAGCGGAGATATTCGATATTATTTCGATGATTCGGTCAGTTTGGGAGCAAAATATGATTGGGCTTTGGAGCGAGGATTTAGAGGCGTTGGTATTTGGGCTTTGGGTTTTGACAATAGTTCTACGGAGCTTTGGCGAATGTTGGACAACCGAAGTCACCGGTCACCGAGCATTATCGCCGCAAATCCGCCTTTTTCAATAGGTAGTTATTTTAGTAGAAATCATAAAATGCTTCAGGTGTGGTTCAGTCTTGTTTTAGCAGTCGTTTGTATCGGTTTTTTAATCGCTATGCTGTATTGGAAATCACGAGATGGCTTGACAGATTTAAACACATTTAGGTTTTATTTACTCATTATTGGCGGTATGATTTTCTTTTTCATCTTGTCGAGGTTTTTATTCGACCTAAGTATTTTCAACGATTATCCAATCATTGCAACATTTATCGGTGTTTCGTTAGGTGTTACTTTCACTTTTATAATTAATGGTTTTATTGATAGAGAAATTAAGCGAGAGCCGTAATTTTTTCTAATAGTTGGCAGTTTTCAGTTGCCAGTTTACAGTTATCGCAATGACGAATTAACGAATTAACCAATTAACGAAAGCATGATAAAAAAATATTCGCAATTTTGTTTTTATTTTTTACTGATTTGTTCGCTTATGGTAAGCTGTTCAGACGGTGGAAGTGATGCGGAAAGTGAGGATGATTTATCGAATGCGGAGGCACAATATAAAGAACAACCGAGCTTATTAAAACGGTTTGTGAGTCGCTACACCAGCAAAGGAATTCGGGAAGGACAAAAAGCGGTAGTCGGTACACAGAATGTGAGCAAACTGCGAAAAATCAATCGGTATTACAAGCGAATTGGTAAACAAATCGATACTGGCGGCGATATTGTTGATTCAAAAATTAAGACAGAAAGTGTGTTGCGGGAGGGGTTTGAGGTCTTTGGTTGGCATCCGTATTATATGGGTAATGCTTATGAAAGTTATAACTTCAATTTATTAACAACGGTCGCTTATTTTTCTTACGATGTCAATCCCGAAACGGGCGGTTATCGCTCTGCTCAACCGATTGAAGATTGGAAAACAACTGCTTTAATAGACAGTGCACACGCCAAAGGTTGTCAAGTTTTATTAACCGTAACGAATCATGGCGGCAATAATAATCGAGCATTTTTGTCGAATTTAACGGCACAACAAAACTTAATTGACAGTTTAATCTCTTTATTGCAATATCGAGATGCGGACGGTGTGAATATTGATTTTGAGAACATTCCGAATTCAGAGCGAGACAATTTAACGAGTTTCGTTCGGACGTTGCACGCTGTTTTGAAGCAAGTTAATCCGAAATATTCGATAACGATTGCTTTGCCCGCTTCTGATCATTCCGATGCTTTTGATATAAAAGCGATATTGCCATTCATCGAGCGCTTTGTCATCATGGGTTACGATTATCATTCGGGCGTAAGTAAAAAGCCTGGCCCTATCGCACCGTTACCGCCGAAAGGCTCAAAAAAGAAGGGTTATAATTTGCAAAATACGGTTGATGAATATATCGCCGAAGGTTTGCCACAAAGTCAAATGATTATGGCTTTTCCTTACTACGGCAGGGTTTGGCGAGCAACAACGCCAGATTTTAGCGATGGCGAATTTACAGAATCTTTAACTTATCGAGCAATACGAAGTAGTTACGAACCGATGCACGAAATCATTTATGACGACAGCACAGCGAGTTCTTATTTTAAATATAAAGATGAAGAAACCGGTCAGTATGTAGAATGTTGGTTTGATAATGAAAAATCATTCGCTGCAAAATATGATTGGGTTGATGACCAAAAACTCCGTGGTGTCGGGATTTGGGCGTTGGGTTATGATAATGGTTATCCAGAATTATGGACGTTGATTGATACAAAATTCAGCGAACCGCCAAAAGAAATCGTAAAAAATCGTTCTGCGATTGCTCAATATTTAGTAAAAAATGGAACGTATGTCGGTGTAAGTATTGCATTTATCATCCTGTTTATGTTTGCAGGTTTTAGTTTTTCTTTTGCTCGGCAGCAAGTCAGTCACGGACTATTTACAAAACGCTTGTTTATCAGTAGTTTTTTATTTTGTTTTGTTTTTATTTTTTTAATTTGGCTACGTTTTATGGATTACGTGAATCCCTCAGTTTGGTATTATTTCATTGGCATTTGGATCGGTTATTTGATTGTCAATTATTTAGATAAAATTAAAATTAATACACATTCGAATTTACCGTGATGTTAATTAAGTTAGCGTTAGCAGTTTTCAGTTGGCAGTCTGCCGCCGACGAATCACTAATTACCAAAAAAGATGAAAAAGTTTTTTGCAAGAGAATTTATATGGTTTGTAATCGCCTTTATTCTGGCGTTTCCGTTGGGGTTACTGTTTTTGTGGCTCATCGGTTTCACGGTAGATACGACGGTTGTAACTGATGAAGATACGGCAATGCTAACAAACCTCTATATTTTAGGATTTATCTTAGGATTTATTGGCGTTTATATCGCTCGATTCGTCGGTGCGTCAATCAGTGTTTTGACGGCTCCGCCACCTCCTGTTGAGGAGTAGTTATTGATGATTGGTTGCGAAAGCTGAATATTAGAAAACTTCGTTTAAAAGTAGTTTTTCAGTTTTAATTTCCAATGTCAATACTTCGCAACTAATCACTAATAACCAATCACTAAAAAATGATACACGAAGTTTTACCTGCGGTAGTTTCTGAATTGAATAATTACTTATCTGCCAAATTAGATACGGAAGATAATAAGGTAATTATTGGAAATTTAATTGGTCAGGACGGCAGCATTAAGTTGAAGGAAGAAAATAAGGTGATTTGTTCATTGATTAATATTGAGCGAGATGGGACTCGGCAATTGTATAATCCAGGGCGAAATCCGCCTGTGGCGATTAATTTATACGTGATTTTTTATACCTATTTCGCTCCGAATAACTATTTAGAAGGATTGAAATTTATATCAGGTGTTATTTCTTTTTTTCAAAGTAGAAGCTCTTTTGATGCTTCGGATACGCCTTATTTACCGCCAGAAGCGGATAAAATTTTATTTGAAATAGAGAATATTCCGTGGCGAGAGTTGGGCACTGTTTTTCAATATTTGGGTCTGAAATATGCCCCTTCGATTGTTTATCGAGTCCGAACATTGAGAATGGAAGACGATACGCTCAATCCTGAAATACCACCGATTGGCGGATTTGATTTGTTTTAGGTTGTGATTCGTGATTCGTTGCGAAGTCTAAATATTAGAACGCCTCAATTTTTTATTTTTTTTGAATTATAAAAACATAAATTAGTCGATAATAAATAGGTGCCGTACACCAATTTATCCTGATTGCTCGGGAACACCGTTTTATAGCATAAAATATGAAAACAAGTATAGACATAGCTTTAAGGTATAATACGTTGTGTAGTGTGCAGGTTTCGCACGACTACTTTAAAGATGGTGAACTCAAGGGAATGTCTATTGAGCCGACTTTGGAAACGAAAATTTGGTTGCGGAATAATCGGTTTATTTATCGCCCAACGAAGAGCGGTTTTGTGATTGGTTATTTGGCGAAAGATGGTGGAAAACTGTTTGGGAAAGGTATTGATAAAGAGAAAATGAGTTTTTTAATTTCGACAACGGATAATTATTTCGATACTTATACGGCTTATGATTTTCGGAAAATGAATGAAATCATTTATTTGTGTAACGAAAATAAGGGCAATCATTTGAGTAAATCGGCGGTAATTTCTAATGAAGATAAGTGTCCTTGTTTGCCGAATAGTTTTATTTATAATTTTTCAAAAATTAATGATAACAAAGCAACGGTAATTAAGGATTATACTATGTCTGACGTCTGGGAAAGTTCCGAACATCAAGGCAAAACACAAATTAACTTATCTGCCGAAGTATCGGGTTTGTATCATGTTATGGAGGGCAAAAAAGAGATTCAATCTTTTTATATGTTGCCTAAGTCGCCACGGGGTTTGATTGCTGTGGTTGATTTATATGTGAAACATTTGCCGAAGGAAAAGGAAACGAATTATGAAATAAAATTCGGTGCACCAGAAGCGGTTTGGCGGTATTATTTTGTAAAATATAAGGCAAGTACGATTTACGAAAGGGTGAAAATTGAGGCAACGAAAAAAGATATTGATTTTTCTTTTTCTACGCCAAAACAGGTCACGATTCACACTGGCGATGAGGCAATTATGATTGAATCGAAAAAGCCAATTATTATAAAAGAAAACATTCCTTTTAGGTTTCAATTGAAGGCTTTTAAGAAGAATACACAGGAACGGGTCACGATACAGTTACCTAATCCGACTTATAAAAGTTTGACAGTCGATAAAGTATCGAAAAATATATTCGCTCAGATTTTTATGAAGATATAGATTATGTATCTAATAAAATGAAACTAAATAATAGAAATTAAAAAACTTACCGAACAATAAGATTTAATTTTTAGTTATCGAAATTATTTTTTCAACGTTACCAAATCGTCCGGTTGTTCAATCAAAACAATCTGCAAACTACACAATGAATTAGAGTTAGAATAGACAATTAAAATTAAAAAAGTACGAAAGCGTAATAAATTTTGATTTCAAGTTGTCCAGTTTTTTTTATATTACTAAGGAATAAACATTAAATAAATTGCTACTTTTAAAATGATAATATTCTGATAATCAGGCTATTTTAATTTTAATTAGGTCATTTTAATTTTAATTAATTCCTATTTGTACGAAAATAGTTTTTTAATGATTACAATCTGAAATTATGGCAAAAGTATTAGCAACTCCAGGTGTTTACGTCGAGGAGAAAAGTGCCTTTTCCAGTTCAATAGTGGCTGTACCTACCGCAGTACCTGCCTTTATTGGCTACACTCAACGAGCTTTAAGGGGCAAGAAAGAACTTACCAATGTACCAACCAAAATTGCGTCTTTAGCAGAATATATTGACATGTTTGGTGGTGCGCCAAAAACGACTTTCACCATTACTCCAAATGAAGAAACTGATTACACATTAGTGGTTGATAAGAATAGCCAATATATGCTATACAACTCCCTTCGTTTGTTTTTCGCTAATGGTGGCGGTAATTGTTTCATCGTTTCGGTGGGCAGTTATTCTGACGCAATTGGTGCAGGCGCATTAAATGGCGTGGAAAATGAAGGCGGTTTGACTGCTTTATTAAAAGAGCAAGAGCCAACAATGGTCGTGATTCCTGATGCAGTTTTGTTGGAAGTCGATGATTGTTACAGCTTGTATCAAAGTGTTATCAAGCATTGTGGCTTTGATATGCAAAGTCGGATTACGATTTTGGATATTCATGGTGGCGATAAGGCGAGAACACTTGACGATGAGGATATTGTCAATAAATTCCGTGAGGGAGTGGGCAGTAATTTCCTATCGTATGCCGCAGGATATTATCCGTGGTTGAATACAACTATCGTTCAATCGAATGAAATTGACTATTCAACGGTGTCAAATACGGAGGATTTAATCACTATTTTGAATAGTGAGGTAGATGCAAATTTAGCGGCTGGTCTTGTGAAAGATAAACGAGCAGACGATATTAAAGTAGAAATCGCAAAATTAGCAGATGCAAAATCTGGCGATACGACGCTTGACCAAACTTTGAAAGCGGTTAGTCCGACTTACAAAGACATTTTGGATAATATGAGAGATTCCTTGAATATTTTGCCTCCGAGTTCAGGTATGGCTGGCGTTTATTCAATGGTCGATAATTCAGTCGGTGTACATAAAGCTCCTGCAAATGTAAGCATGGGTGGAGTTGTTTCGCCAGTTGTGAATATTACAAGTGCGAATCAAGAGGATTTGAACTTACCTTTAAATGGTAAAGCAGTCAATGCTATTCGTTCTTTTATTGGTAAAGGAACATTGGTTTGGGGCGCTCGTACTTTAGATGGTAACAGTCAAGATTGGCGATACATTTCTGTTCGTAGAGCCTTGATTATGATTGAGCAATCGGTAAAAACGGCAACCGAGGCGTATGTATTTGATCCGAATGATGCAACTACATGGCTGAAAGTCAAAACTTCAATTGATAACTTCTTGACCGTTCTTTGGAAATCAGGAACTTTGGTCGGTTCATCTACGACAGAAGCATTTGAAACGAGTGTTGGTTTGGGTGTAACGATGACTCCAACTGATATTTTAGACGGTGTTATGAGAATATCTGTAAAGGTAGCTATCTCTCGTCCTGCTGAGTTTATCGTGATTACATTCCAACAAAAAATGCAAGAATCGTAGTTGATGATTCGTGATTGATTGTGTCGATTTATATTGACTTTTTAAGAGAAATTTTAGCATAAAAACTTATATATTTTTTATTAAAAAGTTAGAATAAATTATTATTATTATAAAATTAAAGTTGTAATAAATTAATTATCAAATTATTACAGTACTAAGAAAATTTTATAATTAGTAAAACAATCACGATAATCATTTTTTTTTAAATTAATAATCTAAAAAATATTGAATTATGGCTGATTTTCCAGACCAATGGCCGATAGCTGCATTTCACTTCAGAGTCACCATTGATGGTGAGCAAATATCTTTTCAAGAGGTTTCAGGTCTTGATCACGAAGTGGATGTAATCGAATATCGTCATGGTGATAGTGAAGTCTTTAGTAATATAAAATTAGCGGGCTTGACGAAAACAACAGATTTAACTTGTAAAAAAGGTGTCTTTAGTGACGATGAACGTCTGTTGACTTTGATGAACCGAGTGTATGAAAAAGAGTATTATTCCAATAATCCAGACTCTCGGATGGATATTTTGGTGGAGTTGTTAGACGAGACCGGGGAAACTCAAATGGTATGGAATATTACCAATGCGTTCCCGATTAAGTTAACAGGACCTTCCTTGAATTCCGGTAGTAGCGATGTTGCGGTCGAAGAAATTGTCTTTACGTATGAAGGTTTGACGACCTCTTTGACAGGATAATTTTTTGAATGCTGAAATTAATAATACAAAGGGTGTCTTTTCGAGTCACCCTTTGTAATTTCAAGTTTAGCGGTTAGAAGAAACCTGACGGTTTTTAAACGATACTCAAAGAAAAAATCATGATTGGATCAGCTTCTACAGCTTTAAATATGCTTACTGGCGGCTACAAACCTCCAGTTGGGTTTTATTTTCGTGCAGGATTGTTAGAACAAATGATGTTGGCGAAAGCGAGTGGTGCTATGAGTGCTGGTATGTCTTTAGAGAGTAAATTCCAAGAGATTTCGGGCATT
>Ga0306865_1000313_pt1 | contig 22507 bp, 20 predicted proteins | sample AntRauTorckE5431_FD_190441 | JGI IMG/M metagenome (GOLD analysis project Ga0306865, IMG submission 190441) | Saline lake microbial communities from Rauer Islands, Antarctica - Metagenome Torckler E5 #431 (v2) (version 2) | ecosystem: Environmental > Aquatic > Non-marine Saline and Alkaline >... | reverse complement strand
TTCTGTTACAGACTGAATAGGTCTAGGAGTAAGAAAACAATCTTCCATAACTTGATTTCCAGAATGGTTAAATCTCCAAAAATATCCCAAGCTCAACTAGTATGCTCTTAAAGGGTCACCTCTATAAACAGATTTCTGCTCTTCCTCACTTAAACTACTATGCTGATTAAAGGTTATATCAATTATCTTAGCGAGCCATTTAGAGTTAATCTCAATACCTTTTGCATAGTCTAGATTAAAACTATTAATGATATTAGTCTTTAACTCTCTAAGCTTTAAATTGAAACCGTTAGCAACTGAACCTGTTTCTGAAGAAATTTTCATTTGCTCCTTTGCAGCACTCCAATGAATGGGTTTTATATGCAGGTTAGTTTTCTTTTCAATATCTTCGTTAGCTCTAAATCTTACATATATTGATGTTAGTTTTAAACGTTCACTTCCTCTTATACGAAATTTTACAGTTGCCATTTCCCCGAACTTTCCCCAAAATTACAATTTAAATACCAATTAATACGATTTGTAGATTACTTGAATTCTATCGAAAACAATGGCAAACCAAGCATTTAAGCGTGTTGAGGCTCGTATTGAATTACTAGAATAGTAAAAAGTGAGCCCCGCCATCCCGACAACTTAAAAGGCCTGATTCTGAAATAGAATCAGGCCTTTTAAGTTTTTCTTCGTCTAAAAAATTATTGAAGAATATATCTAATCGTAATTCCGAAATCTGTCAATGCTGATGGGAATGAATTACTCGTCACTGGATTATTACTATTCCTATTGTAGAACATTCTAAGATTCAGTGCATCGTTAATCTTATAATCTATAGATGGACGGATACTCATAGTACGGATGCCTGCTGTAGGTATATAGCTATCATTCCCACTATTGCCTTCCAAGGTACGTACCACAGTGATCCCGTCTCTGATAGAGAGATCAAACCGTATATTAAGATCGTTTTGTAGTATGATTCGCTTACCTGCAAATTTAATAGGCAATCTCAGGCCTGTAGTACGAAATCCCCCACCTATCACTATTTCCTTATTACGTACTTCCACCATACTAGCGTTTACCACATTAAGAGTCAAGTTTCTGTCTATCTTGTATTCAAACTTCATAGTCAGCCCCTCCTTAGTAGTGACGTCTATACCGATAAGCGGTGTGAGTCTCTCTATAATAGATACTCCAGACTGAAACCTAAACTCCGTAGATAAATCAACACCTGTATCTAGCACCTCTGTACCATAATCTGGCGGTCTCTGAAATGAGCCAAGATTCAATGTACTGGAGTAACCGTGCGAAATGGATATGTTACTAAATATATTCTTAAATATATCTAACTGCGAAAGACCATTGTAAGACACTCGCCAATTTGGTATAGGTATCTTACGAAACGCTGATAAAGAGGAACTTACTACATTTTTACCGCTATATGCAGCTATAAAAGAGTGCAGCAGCACTTCTTGATGCTTATTACCAAACCCTTTAGGGAATCCAGTAGTAGAATCTATTTCATTTAACTCATTAGCATAGGTATCTGCATAGGCACCATCTCCTGTAAATTCTCGTGCCTGAAGCCTCTGAGCTACCGTATATCTATTGTTTTTAAATTGGTTAAACGCTTCAGAGGAGTAATCATCTTCTAGCTTATCAAACATAGTGGCCCACGTACCAAACGAGGTAGTAAATGTACCGACTTCTGTATATGCTAAATCTTCAAATGTACCTTCAGACTCTAGATATCTAAAATTACTGTTTGTACTAAAACTCTGTCTCTTATTAAATGAAAGGCTAATTCTGAAACCTTTGATAGGCTCTATAGTGGCGGATCCATTGATATCTAACGCATTTAAGTTTAAATACCTCGCTATCTGATTCGTATCTCTGGTTAAAAATCCGTTACGTGCTATCTGATTTCTGAAGTCCTCATTCTGAGCTCCAAATATAAATGGTAATCCTGGAGCGTTACTTCCAAAATTTTGGCCAATAGCATCTATGCTTTGATTAAATCCAGGTAGTGTGGTCCCATCTGTTAAGGTCACACCTACTTGTGCTTGCTTTAGCATCATCAGAAACTTAAATACTCCTCGGGTAGTTTTACCTATCTCTCCCTTTTTCTTCTTCTCCTCTTTGGAATCTTCTCCTAATTCGTCAGTATCTTTTTTAACTGGTCGTCTACTTGGTGGCCTATTTACTTTTTTCAAGAATTTAGACTTGTTGTACAAGGAGATGAAATTCAGATTACTATTGACACCTATAGTTCTAGAATTTTGGATAGTATTACCTAGCGTCTCATAAGCCGGAGGTGCATTTCTCCACTCATAGTTAGCACTATACCTAGTAGTCACGGTAGCCCAGTCTAATAGTTTTATCTTTCTAAGCGGTAAACTATAGTTGGCATTTACCGTTTGGTTAAATGTATTTAATCTACCTAGATCAAAGAAATTTCTCCGTAGTGTATCACGCTTTTCACGAGTATCTAGCTCTCCGAAAGGCTCCTCTACCCACGAATTAGCCGTGGCTGCATAATCTACTGAAAGGCTCTTAGTTAGGTTCCACTTCCAACCATACACTCTGTTTATACTAAAGGTCTTGTCATAGAGCACAGGTATTATCGACTTGAAGTTATCATTGTCTCTATTTTTTAACTCTGAGTATCTTCTATCTACGTCCACTCTGAAGTTTACATTACTCGGCAGTAGTGACAGATTAAAGTCTTTGATAAGCCGTAGTTTCTTAGATTTAATAATCTTGCGAAATGGCTCCCAAGAATTCGGTTTTGTGCTAAAATTATAGCCTAATGACGTCTTATACGTTTTGGCATCATTCATCTCTATGACCTGACTTCTTCTAAATAGTCGCTGGTATGAAAATGAGTAGTTCCAGTTTTCAACGTCATAAAACTGTGGCTTCCCTTTGGAGGTAGCAGTTCTATTTTTCTTTACATTTGTGAAGTTAAGGCTATACCTTGAGGAATAATCTTGTGCTGCTTCTCTTATCTGGTCTTTGTCTATGGCACTCTCTGCATTATTGATAGCAGTACGGAGCTCTATATCCGGATTTAAGGGGTAAAACTTAGGATTAATAATACTTTCACTATACCCTACGAACATAGGAACGGTAATTCCTGATTTTTTAGGAAAAAATTTACCTAGCTCTATGTTAGACGCTATGTCGTACTGTATCTGCTCATTTAGGTTACGCTCATTCAGTTTTTTATCTATGGCTCCAAACCCTATGGTCTGATAATTACCGGACACGGTTAGGTTAGCAAAATCTGCAAGTTTAGCTACCATTCGTGCATTAGCTGCATACCCACCTTTGTTAGCAAAATCGACTAATCTCAACTCGTTAAACCATACCTCAGAGCAAAGTTTATTCTGTGTACTATTCCCATCGTTTTTTACACCTAGGAGTATCGTACGCACGTTACTCAAATCTGGAAGACCTATGATACTAATGCGGTGACCATTCTCTAAAGTCTGCGAGTAGTATCCGTTGGGATTATCCCGTTGGTTTAGTTGCCTATTTAGCTTCAGGTTATAAAACTCCTCCAAGTCTATAATCATCTCATTAGCAGTAGGCCAAATAGACTGAGCATCTGCTGTACCATATGGAGACAGCACTAGAGGTACCTCGTACTGGTAATAGTTGTTTTCTAAATCTGTACCTATCCTGAGCATAGCTACTACATCTCCGTTTTGGGCAAACTCTGACTCTGCGTGTACAAAGAGTTTCATCGTCTTATAGTTACGGATATCAAAGTCTAACGTACGGTATGCACCACGAGCATCTTCTCTTTCCATATCACAGACTGAGATAGAAAGTGACTGCTCATTTTGCTGTACATTTCCCTGCTGTGTAGGGTCTATCTCTCTGCTAAAGCCTGGAGGGACTTTATACGGTATCGGACTTCGCTTACTATTTTCATTTACATTAACCGTAGATACTACTAACGTAGCATCATCGTTAGGATCTACCGGCGGACCTACTCTAGGCGGGAATTTTAGGGTCCTCAGGTATCTTCTCCAGTCCGCACGTACCAGTTGTAGATTACCGAAACGTAACACTACACTGTCTTGGAAACCTTTCATATACATACGCATAAATCGAATGGACTTGAAATCTTGGATTCCTCCTACTTGCTTTTCAAACTGGCGAATTGGAATTTTTAGCTGGTACCACGTAATCTCATTAGGCAGTGCTCCTGGATCTATCTGATTTGCGGTTACGCGTATAGAATCGGTTACAAAGTTTTGGCCAATTTTTAAGTCTTGTGGACTAATCTTAATTTTATACTGAAAGTACTCTTCATTGAGATTTACCGTATAATCTTGATTTATATCTTCATCATCTGGGATTACACTTGCAGACTGAGGCGTACCGTCAGCTAGGTTATTTAACGTACTATTCCCGTCAAAACCATTGAATCTTTTATACCGTTCTAATACTAATGCATTTTCGTCATCATACACCGGATCTCTAGGATGGAAATAATTGTCACCAGAGGGATCCGCTTGAGCTAACTGATATGCACGAGAGTTGACCGAGTGCTTTGCTGCTACAGAGTTAAGGTACCCTTCAAGCCTTTCTCTCTCCGTGTCATCACTCATGCCATCTAGTCCTACATCTTGTGAACCTCTAGCAGCAGGATCATTATCAAAGGCTTTATTAATAATCTGGCCACTAGGAGTAAGTGCATAGTTACCCTCACTTACACTTTGAGTACCACCTGGTACAGGTAATCCGTTTTCAGCTGACCGTTTTCTATCTGGTATCACATCCTCAGATACGCTACCTAGGTTAATGTACAAGTCTCCTGTATTATGAGCAGTATTATTAAACTTAGAGTATACGAATGGATCCATGAGCCAAATCTCTATGTAGTCTATGTTAGTAGCCTCAAAATCATTGGTCTCTATCCTACGCATTATACCTGCCCAGTTTTCTTCTGGGTTTTCTAATCTGCCATTTTCAAGTAGGTCTGTAGTATTAAAATTATACTGCCCTCGCTCACGTGGGTAATAGCTTAAATCTAAAGTAGGAAGCTGCTGTGGCTGACCCTGCTGCAGCTCTATGTCTGGAAATATCTCATCTTGAGTAATCGTACGGACCCAGTGACTAGACTGCTCTAGAGGTGTGATGTTTCCGGGGGTAAATTTACTTTGCCCTTGGAATACTGGATCTATATTGTACCAAGACAGACTAGCTCTCTTAGAGTTAAAGCTACTATCCTTATCTGTAATACTGACTGTCTCAGGAAATAAGTCTGGCTGGCCCTGTGGAGTACTCGCTATGTGCCAACTCCGCACATACTTAAGATCGTATGGAGTCTCTGCTCCTTCAAAATCATCTATGTATGAAGTACCATTATCTCCCTGAGTCTTAGCTTTATGCGGTATCAGATGGGCAAATTCTCCTGTGAAGCTTATTGTAGATACCTCTTTAGTCTCTACAAATGGAAGCTTATCCACCATACGAGTAAGAAAACGAGATTCAGTATTCCATGACCCATCTAATCCCCAGATAGAGTTTCTCAGTGGCTCATCTCCTATGTTTACCTTATTAGTAAGCGGTCTCTCTGACATATGCATAAAAGTACCTCCCACTACTAGCTTATCAGAAAACTTATAATCTAATCGTGTACCTACTAAAGACTTCTGCTGTATATTAATAAGTGAATTACTCTCACAAGTAGCTTTTATAGCTGCACCAGAATTTAGTATCCCTTGGTTTACTATTTTCACAGAACCTAGCGTATAGTCCACTGTATAGTCTGAGCCCTCCGTAAGTGCAGCTCCATTAGCAGTTACCCTCACACTTCCTGGTGATATATTATAGCATTGGAGTCTAATCTGATCTGAAGACGACCCCTTGAAGGTCCCTTTTAAGAAAAACTTATTGTGTTTTAAATCTTGCTCTGCATTCCACTTGGTAGTACGATAAAGCGAATCAAAAGCATAATAATCTGCATTTTCTTTGTCTACAAATTTAGATCTCAAAAACGCTCCAAAAGGCTCTCTCACTGGAAAAATTATTCTGCCTTTTAAGGCGTCTATAGTCACCCCATCTATGAGGTCAAATACCCCGTCTGGCTTAGCCTCCATCTGCTTATTTACCTTATCCAGGTTTAGCACAGTAATTAGCTGCTGCTCCCTGATAGCTGGCTCACTAGCATCCACAGGCAGATAGTTTAAGTTAGCACCACTCGGATCATCTGCATACACCACATTCATGGTAAAATCTTCACGCTGCAAGTTATACGTATTTAGCGAGTAGATATTTTTCATCATCAGATCCCACGCTGGTAAGTTAGTCTTTATAGTAGAGTGCTTTAGTAGTTTGAGATTCAGGTGATTATTATCTCCTGTAGTGATCGGGTTATCTACAGTAAGCTCCCCTACTTGATAATTAGCACCATTAGCAGTGTATTGATACGCCACCATAAGCACTTCGTCATTATTCAGTGACTGATTTAGGGAGACATACCCTAGTGTAGGGTGAAAGTTAAACTCATTTTCGTTCAGTCTTCGTGCATTACTCAGGCACTCATAATCTGCTCCTAGCACAAACCTAGGATCTGCAGGATCGCAAAAAGGCTGACCATCGACTAACTGAAATAAGTTTGTATTATTATTATCAGGATACTGCTCTCCAGTATTGAGCACCCATTCTCTATATGCATTTGACTCATTTTCACCTAAGTCCATCCAACCCATTATATTTCGAGAATTCCCTACTGCATTATTTCTATTGGTGACCCATACCTCTACATAAGTTACCTGAGTACTAGATGAGATAATAGGCAGTCTAGTGAGTGCATTATTATAATTATCTGCAAAATACTGAGATAAGAAATAATGTCTATTTACATCATAATTATGAGCTTGAATGTCATAATTAGTCACCTGTGCACCACCTGTAACTTCGGTTTCTTTAGTCTCTCCTTTGTCCTGAGTAGCTATTATCGCCACTCTAAGTTTACCAAACTGAAGCTGAGTCTTAGCTCCAAAAAGATTTCTACCTCCCTGTATAAGACTACCGTTAAGCGGAAGACTTACATTACCTAGTTCTATACTCTTTACTATATCGTCATCACTTCCTTCCCAGTTTAGCTTCATTTGGTTCTCAAACTCAAAAGTGGCTTCTGTATCGTAATTCCAATTTAATTTTAGTCTGTCGCCTATTTGTCCGGTCACATTTAACTGCATTTTCATGCCAAAATCAAATTGTCCGTTTCGCTGTTGACGCACTGGGAATGCTGGGTTTTCTACTTTGTTAAAGTTTCCTCCAAAAGTCACCTCAGCACTACCCGTCGGTCGTATATCTATAATACCTCCACCGAAAACTTTATCAAAAATCTCTGGAGTAACCGCTATCGGAGGGATCAGTCCTCCCCCTTTTACATAATTATCTGCATTACTTTTTTTACGGTAATAACCTTCACGATCACGCTTTTCCTTGGCACGCACATACTCTTTAAGTGAAAGCACACGCGGACTTCCTATAGATTTACCGCCTATAGTAATCACCTCTAAGTAGTTTCCCGTAGCAGGATCATACTTATATTCTGTCTTTATATTAGGTGGATCTTTGAGATCTATAAGGTTAGCAGGCTTGTCTTCACCTGGTTTCTTATCCTTGAGCTCATATCTCATAGCACTATCCTGCTGAGCAAGTAATGGGGTGCTAAGAGAAACACAAACTATCGCTATCAAAAAAGCCACTGAGGCTCTCCACACATTTATTATCAAATATTGTTTTATCAAAAGTTTTGTATTAAAACTTGTGTTCTAAAAGTAAGTGTTTCCTTATATGCTTATTATTGTATAGCAGACAAAATTACAATAATTGCAATGATTTCTTTATTAACTCTTCGGTAGTTAAATTATTGCCCGCCTCTTTACTTATCTTCATCAGTATTTTACCAACGGCTGGACGAGCAAATCCAAGAGCCAGCAATGCATCTGTGGCTTCCTCCATCTCCGTACTTCCTCCTGATAGCGTATATGCTCCATCTGACCCTACTCCTCCGAGTTTGTCTTGTAGCTCTATTACTAATCTTTGGGCTGCTTTTGGCCCTATCCCTTTTATGCTTTTCAGCATGGCTATGTTACTATTAGTAATAGCACTTACCACATCATCTACACTCATACTACTCAGTATCACTCGAGCAGTACTAGGGCCTACCCCATTTACCCCTACAAGCTTCACATACATCTGACGCTCACCTGTGGTAGCAAATCCATACAATGTGTGACTATCCTCTCTTACTATCAAATGGGTATATATTTTTACTTCTTTCTCTGCTTTTATCACCTCAAAAGTATTGAGTGATATGTGCAATAAGAAACCAACTCCACCCGCATTTACCACCACTTCTGTAGGCGTAATACGGTCTACCTTACCTGATATAAAATCATACATACTGCAAGGATAAGACAACTCCGTGAAAAGATAGGAATAGGATGCGGATAGTTGAATGGATTTATGTAAGAACTCGCCTCGAGGCGAGTTCCTACATAAACCCATTCTCGCCTCGAGGCAAGTTCCTACATAAACCAAATCTTACCGCCTGGCGAGTTCCTGCATAAACCCATTCTCGCCTCGAGGCGAGTTCCTACATAAATCCATTCTCGCCTCGAGCCGAGTTCCTACAAAGGTGTGTCCCGACTTAATTTTAGACTTTCTTTGCTGCCTTGAAACTGGATAAGAAAATACTGGTGCATCTTGCATTATTTACCGTAGCTTTATTCTATGCAGGTAATTTTAGCTTCGCAAAATGGGCAATGCCTCAGTATATATCTGCTTATGCATTCATAGTACTGCGAGTAGGAGCTGGAATGCTCTTTTTCGTAGCCTACTATTTTTTATTCAATAGAGAAAAAATCACTGACAAGCGAGACTACGTAAAATTAGCGATTGCTGCATTCTTTGGGGTAGCTCTTAATATGACGGCTTTCTTCAAAGGCCTAAGTATGACCTCCGCTATCAATGCAAGTGTACTAATGCTACTCGCTCCAGTATTTGTAGTCATCTTTTCGGCTATTGGATACAAAAAACGAATTAAACCGCTGGTCTATGGTGGGATAGTCGTAGCATTTCTAGGAGCTGCTTTATTGGTAGATATCGCGAATTTTTCTTTTAGTGATGCTGGTTTTTGGGGAGATCTACTCGTAATGCTGAATGCTACGAGTTACGCATTCTACCTTTTTTATGTCACTCGATTGCTCCAGAAATATAAGGCTACCACCATCACAATGTATTTGTTCATCTTTGGGTTTATATACGTATTACCGCTAGGGGTTAGTGATTTACTTCTGGTAGATTGGGGTGGTCTGCCACCTAAAGCCGTCTTTTCTATTTGCTATGTGATCGCAGGAATTACCATACTATCTTACCTGCTCAATGCTTGGGCTCTTCAAAACAGCAGCTCTACCACCGTAGGTAGCTACATCTACCTGCAGCCACTACTTGCTAGTCTCATAGCCATATCACTGGGTATGGACCACCTTACATTAGAGAAAATAGGTTTTGGCTTATTAATTCTTTTGGGGCTTTGGCTGGTGAATAAGGGGAGGTGATTTCTACTCAAATCAAAAAATATAGGTTATGCTCTTAGCTACTAACAGAAAACCTGCTCCATCTGCCAAAGGCAAACCTCCAACCTCTTTCTTTTTTAAGGTACAACAAGAATTATTACACGTTACGGTATCACTATCTCCTGTACTCATCACAGATGGCTTACATCCCAAGCAGCCACACCAAAATGCATAACCTATACCAACCTGAGCGATAGGAGGAGTGTCGCAATCTATAGGAATCCAATATACGTTATACCCCATTGGAAGTGGATCATACTCTACGAATACACTATCATTTGGCATTGACATTACGGGATAATGAAAGTCTTCTAAAACAAATGCCCTTAAACCTAAATTTTCAGAATTCTGTTCAGTGGATTTATCAATACTAATATCTCCATTAGAGTTACGGGTTATCATTAGGCTAATTACTAAGTTGGGGTCATTATTAGATGCTGATTTTATTTCAGTTACGACATTGGAATTACTAAGCGTTTTAGAAACTGTAAAACCAAAGAAAGTTACTATAACTACTAGGACGAATACTTGAATACTACTTTTCATTTTCCAAAATTATAAATAAAAACGAAGAAATACGCTACACGCAAGCCCATTGGCTACCTCCTCTTATATTTGCAACGCATAAATGATAAAATCAATGACTGGCTATGGTATGGCCGAAAAACATACTCCTGACTATAGCGTAAAAGTAGAACTACGCAGTCTCAATGGTAAGTACCTAGATATAAACCTCCGTATGCCTCGATTTCTGATGCCAAAGGAAATAGAAATACGTAACACCTATGGCAAGCTTATAGAGCGAGGAAGTGTCACTTTATCTATCAATGTAATCAAACATAAAGTAAATGAAAATGATGTGCAGATCAATGAAGCACTTGCTACTCAATACTTTGATAAACTAAAAAGCCTAAGCGACAAGCTAGGCACATCAGATCAAGACATCTTCCGCATCACTACTACTATGCAGGATGTGATATACCAAGACGATGAGCAGCTAGATCCAGATCTATATACCTTAGTACAAGATGTAGCGAGTGATGCTTTCGCCACGTACGATGCATTTCGCCAAAAGGAAGGCCAGACTCTACTCGAGGTACTCACCGGATATGCAGACACTATAGCCGCAGGAATCCCCCGTATAGAGGCTCTAGAACCTGAGCGACTAGACTCTACCAAGGCTCGCTTACAAAAAAACTTAAAACAATTAGTGGAAGATGAGAGTTTTGATAAAAATAGATTCGAACAAGAACTCATATACTACCTAGAGAAGTATGATGTAAATGAGGAGAAAGTGAGACTAAAAGCTCACTGTGATCATTTCATAGAGAGTATGCAGAATAATCCGAAAGGAAAAACGCTTAACTTCATAGCTCAAGAAATGGGCAGAGAAATAAACACGTTAGGTAGTAAGGCAAACCACGCTGGTATACAAAAAGAGGTAGTAGCTATGAAGGAAGAATTAGAAAAAATAAAGGAGCAAGCTCTTAACCTATTATGACAGCAAATCAGCCACAACCACGGATGACCGAAAAAAAACAACAAGGTTCTACTATGGACTACTCAGATAAATCAAAGAATAAACTGATTATATTTTCCGCTCCTAGTGGCAGCGGAAAAACTACCGTAGTGCGTCATCTGTTGGACGTAGTGCCTAACTTAGAGTTTAGCATCAGTGCTACTACACGCCCTATGCGTGCTGGAGAAAAGCACGGTCATGATTACTATTTCTACACCCACGAAGAGTTTCAAACGGCAGTAGCAGAAGATGCCTTCATAGAATACGAAGAAGTATACAAAGGAGTTTATTACGGAACCTTAAAAATAGAAGTTCAACGTCTCTGGGCCGCGGGCAAGACTGTTATCTTCGACTTAGACGTAGAAGGTGGTCTTACTATTAAAAAGCACTATGGCGACCAAGCGTTAGCTTTATTTCTCAGACCTCCGTCTGTAGATATACTGATAGACAGACTACGGAGCAGAAACACTGAAACTGAAGAACAACTCGCCGTTCGTATAGCTAAAGTGCATAGTGAACTAAAATTTGAACAACTGTTTGATAAAGTTGTTGTTAACGATGTGTTAAGTGATACTTTTGTAAACGCGGAAAGCATAGTTGCAAGTTTTTTAAAATCAAAGGATTAGAATGAAAGTAGGATTATTTTTTGGGTCATTTAACCCCATACATCACGGGCACTTAATCATAGGTCAGTATATGCTAGACCAAGCGAAGTTAGATGAAGTATGGTATGTGGTATCTCCACAAAACCCATTAAAAAAAGGAAAAGATATAATGGATGCTGACCATAGACTTAATATGGTGAAGCTAGCTATTAAGGGGAATGACAAGTTTAAAGCTTGCGATGTAGAATTTGATATGCCCATACCGTCTTACTCTGCTTTTACATTGAAAAAAATCAAGGAACTACATCCTAAAATAGAGTTTCAACTGATAATGGGTACAGACAACCTAGCACACTTAGAAAAGTGGAAAGATCACGAGGAGATACTCATGGAGTATGAAATACTGGCTTATTACAGAGATGGATCACCAGGAGGTGAGTTCGCTAAAAACCAAAAAGTACGTGTAATGAAAGGTCCTATGCTAAACATATCTGCAAGTTATGTGCGTGGTTTAGTGCGTATGAGTAGAAGTGTCCAATACCTAGTGCCGGACGAGGTCGCCACTTATATGAATACCAAGATGAAGTAGTATGCTATCTTAAAGAATTCAAAGCCCATCTAGGAAATCTAGATGGGCTTTTTTATGTCCAATGTTACGCAGTTTATTATCTTCGAGATAGAACTACGATAGCTCACCTCTCTTTCGACTAAATATTTATGTTGGTAATTAGAATCACAAACCGTCTCATAAAAACAGACTCCTTTGCAACTGGTTCTCTATTAGACTATCTGAATTTGGCCAGAAATAACCACTGGTTTTATCCTAAACAAAGTCAAAGGAACTGCATATTTATGCCTTGAATTGACTGAAAATAATTTTATTTCTAATTTGTCACGTCCTAAATCTTAGTTAGACTATTCTTTTGCATTAGACTGATTTATCCCTTTAACTAAAATCTATAGAGTTCAAAGTTTCGCACTAAATAATGACTTTATATATCAAGCTGCACTTACTTATTTCAAGTGCCTATAGAAAAAATGCTCATCCAGATTTACATCTAAATGAGCATTTTTATTTGTTTAGTCTTGACTACGCTTCTGTCTTAGACCCTTCCTCTTCGGGTGAAGTTTCAGGCACGACCTCAGCTACTGTCTCCTCTACTGTTTCTTCTACTACTTCTACTTCCTGCTCTTCAGGAGCTTTAGATTTAGCCGCTGCATCACCAGCACTCATCCCAAATATTTTTTCAAGATCATCTTTAAATATCACTTCTTTCTCGAGAAGTTTATCTGCCAGCTGAACTACCTTGTCTTTATTATCTGCTATGATTTTGATAGCTCGAGCATACTGCTCGTCTGTGAGTTTCTTGATTTCATCATCCATAAGTGCAGCTTGCTTCTCACTAAATGGCTTACTGAAACCTTGATCCATATTGTAATACGATACATTACCTATCTTCTCATTAAGTCCATAGATACTTACCATAGCCATCGCTTGCTTTGTCACTTTCTCTAAGTCACTAAGTGCTCCTGTAGAGATCTTATCAAAAATCACTTTCTCTGCAGCTCTACCTCCTAGTGCAGCACACATCTCATCCAGCATCTGATCTGTACGTGTAATCTGACGCTCATCAGGTAGATACCAAGCAGCTCCTAGACTTCTGCCTCTAGGCACTATAGTCACTTTCACTAATGGATGGGCATACTCACACATCCAGCTGATAGTAGCATGTCCTGCTTCGTGCACAGCCACTGCTCGCTTTTCTTCTGGAGTTATTATTTTATTCTTCTTCTCTAGTCCACCGACTATACGGTCTACAGCGTCTAAGAAATCTTGTTTCTCTACTTGCTTCTTATCGTATCGAGCGGCTATCAGGGCAGCTTCGTTACACATATTTGCTATATCTGCTCCACTAAACCCTGGAGTCTGACGTGCTAAGAAATCTTTATCTAAGTTCTTCTCTGCCTTGATAGGCTTCAAGTGTACTTCAAAGATCTCACGACGCTCATTGAGGTCTGGCATATCTGCATATATCTGACGGTCAAATCTACCTGCTCTAAGCAATGCTGAATCTAGAATATCTACTCTATTGGTAGCTGCAAGCATAATTACACCTGTATCCGTACCAAAGCCATCCATTTCTGTAAGCAACTGATTTAGTGTATTTTCTCGCTCGTCGTTCCCCCCTTGCATAGCATTCTTACCTCTAGCTCTACCTATGGCATCTATCTCATCTATGAAGATAATACACGGAGCTTTTTCTTTGGCCTGCTTAAATAAGTCTCTTACTCTACTAGCTCCTACTCCTACAAACATCTCTACGAAGTCTGATCCGGAAAGTGAGAAGAAAGGCACTTCTGCTTCTCCTGCCACTGCTTTGGCCAATAGTGTCTTACCAGTTCCTGGAGGGCCTACGAGTAGGGCTCCTTTGGGTATCTTACCACCTAAATCTGTATATTTCTTTGGGTTTTTTAGGAAATCTACTATTTCCATCACCTCTTCTTTGGCACCTTCTAGTCCAGCTACGTCCTTAAAGGTTACGTTTACTTTCGTATCTTTATCAAAAAGTTGAGCTTTTGATTTTCCAATACTAAAAAGCTGACCGCCGCCTCCGGCACCGCCTCCGCCGCCCATGCGTTTCATAATAAACATCCAGATTAATCCGAATATAGCAATGTATAACACCAATGTGATTAGCGGATTATCCCATATGCTCTCCTTAACTTCAGGATTTATACTTACTTTATCAGAAGCTGGAAGATCTTTCTGAGCTTCCTTTACTTGATTATTAAAGTACTCATAATCTCCTATATCTGACAAGAAATAAGTAAACGACTTTGGGTTCACTAGTGATCCTTCAGGTACATCTTTCTTATACTCAGAGTCTTTCTTAGCTTCTTCAGTAAGGTATATCTCCGCCTTACTTCTGTTTACCACTGTGATTCTATCTACATCTCCATTTTCTACCATGGTGAGCAGCTTATCCACGTTTATCTGCTTACCTCCCTTAGGAGATAAAAAAGTGATAGCTATAAATCCAACTGCTAATATGGCATATATCCACATTAAATTAAATTTAGGTTTTCCGCCTTTAGGCTTCTTACCGTCAAATGGATTCGATGTATTATTCTGGTTTTTAGGCTTCTTACCTTTATTCTTTTCTTCTGACATTAGTCTTTTCTGTGTCTATGCAAGTATAAGGATACAACCTCTATGCCACCTAAAAAGTTCTAACGTTTTCATCTATTCGTCCTTGTTTAATCCTCTTCTATCAAAAAGAGTGCTTTTTTGGCAGTTAAATCACACGACGGATAGGCGGATTTTAATTCGTATTTATTCTAGCTACCACAGTACGTGATAGTTTGCTCATCGTTCATTAAGTTTGCAGCACATGTACGATTCACTACAACAAAAGCTTTCAGCAGAATTAGAAGATATAAAAAAAGCTGGATTATATAAACAAGAGCGAACTATCACCACACCCCAAGGTGCAGAGATAAGCACGGAAGAAGGAGGAGAGGTTCTTAATTTTTGTGCAAATAACTACTTAGGTCTTAGCTCTCATCCTAAAGTGATACAAGCTGCTAAAGACGCTATAGATACCCACGGTTATGGATTAAGTTCTGTACGATTCATCTGCGGTACACAAGATATACATAAGGAACTAGAACTTAAACTATCTGAGTATCTCGGTACGGAAGACACCATTCTATATGCTGCGGCTTTTGATGCCAATGGTGGTTTATTCGAACCTCTTTTTGATGCGGAAGATGCGATTATCTCAGATGCTCTAAATCACGCTAGTATCATAGACGGAGTACGACTGTGTAAAGCACAACGATATAGATACCTGCACAATAATATGGAAGATCTAGAGAAACAACTTATAGCTGCTCAAGATCAAAGAAATAGAGTAATAGTAACAGATGGTTCATTCTCTATGGACGGCACTATAGCTCAACTGGATAAAATAGTAGCACTAGCAGATAAGTATGATGCCAGTGTAATTATAGATGAATGTCATAGTTCTGGCTTCTTAGGAAAAACCGGACGTGGCACACACGAGCACTGTGGTGTAATGGGTAAAATAGAAATAATCACAGGTACCCTAGGAAAAGCATTAGGTGGTGCAAGTGGTGGTTTTACTTCTGGCAAAAAAGAAATAATAGAGATGCTTCGTCAGAAAAGTCGTCCCTACCTATTCTCTAACACACTAGCTCCTAGCATAGTAGGTGCTAGTATAGCGGTATTAGATATGCTAAGTGAGACTACAGAACTTAGAGATAAACTAGAACACAATACGATGTATTTCCGTGAGAAAATGACGGAAGCTGGTTTTGACATCACTCCGGGTGTGCACCCTATCGTGCCTATAATGCTGTATGATGCTAATGTGGCTCAAGAAATGGCAGCCAAAATGCTGGAAGAAGGCATATTCGTAGTAGGTTTCTACTTCCCAGTAGTGCCTAAAGGTAAAGCAAGAATAAGAGTACAGCTTTCTGCTGCTCACGACTCCTCTCAGTTAGATAGAGCTATCACAGCATTTATTAAAGTGGGCAAAGAGATGGGAGTTATTAAGTAATAAGACTCATCTAAAAAAATAACAAAGCCTTCTTCAAAATATTGGAGAGGGCTTTTTTATTCTGCCCCTATTTTATCTACTTCATCTATACCTTCTACTAAGGTGATTGCTTTATAATATCCGAGGTATAAAAAGAAAACACTTCTGATGGCATATCCTGCAAAAATGAATTCTACGGCCCCATACCAATGCAGTAGTTTAAATAATGCGGAGCCAAAAATCAGCACAATAGTTATAGCACTTAGTACATACCACTGAATAGGCCAGACAGCCGTATTGTCCAAATGATTTCTGCTAAGTGAGATATACACCAAGTATAGTTTTGAAAATGCTCTAACCACAAGACTCGCTAGAAAGTCTGCCACGACTAAAGCTACACAACTCAATACTCCCAAACCTATGCTGTATTTTTTGGATATAGTGCCCTCATAGTATCCATGCAAAATCTGAAAAATAAAATGCAATCCCAAAAGAGCCAAAGCCACCTTTCCAAATACGCCTCCCAATGCATATTGAATAGCTAATGCAGCATTAACCAAAGCTGCAGAAATATAAAAACCAAGTATTACTGCTTTTCTCCTCACGCTAACTTCTCTATCGCATCATCTGAAAACGAACTTACGCAACTATACCGATAATAAGGACCTCCATTAGTGTTGCTAGAAAACACATTATTGCTATTAAATGTCGATAAAAGCACCAGATATTCGCTATATTGCACCATAATGGCAAATATACGCAAATCAATAACGTTTACAGAACCACTCAATGACTGGATTCAATCTCTTATTGCATCAGGAGAATATACAAATGAAAGCGAATACATAAGAGACCTTATACGACAAGACCGCAAACAGAACAGTAAGCTACAACATCTTCGCACTGCAATACAAGAAGGCATAGACAGTGGAGTAAGTACTAAAAGTCTGGATCAGATATTTGAGGAAAAGAAGAATCAGATGATAGCAGATGGGCGTTTATAGCTTCAGTTACAAAGCAGAGCAAGACGTATCACATATTTTTGAGTATAGTATTGAGACCTTTGGGTTAGTTCAAGCACAGCAGTACAACTCTGAACTACAAGTTTGCCTTGAACGCCTGTCTGCTAATCCAAATCTAGGTAGAAATAGTTTTGAGATTCGTGCTAACCTAAAATATTTTTATTTTCAATCCCATACAATCTATTACGTAAGCAATGCTGACGGAGTTTTGGTAGTTCGTATACTTGGCAATCAAATGGATGCTAAACGTCATATGTAAAACCCCTCACTCCAACTTCTCTACCACTTTATCCAAAAATGAACTCACCCAGGCAGCGTATTGAGTTCCTGATGGGTGTAAGTCGTCCTGTGCCCTAAACGCTGCATTGGTCTCCGCCTCTAAAGAGATCTCTGTAATGTTATAAAAGTTTATTCCGTATTCTTCGCAGATGGTCTTGCTCCACAGACTACACTCAGCTAGCTCTTTTGTGATTTCTTCTTTTTTATAAGCATCAAATGGCGTATAGCCATAATTAGGGATGGATACTACGAAGACATTATCCTTTTTCCCACCTGAATACTTGATAGCACTGTCCAATAAGCTCCGAAAATCTCTTTCAAAATCTGCTATTGGCATTCGTTGATTCTGATTATTGACTCCTATGGGCAGAGAGACTAAATCATACTTCTCCTCTAAATCGGCCCGCTCTATTCCTTCTTGTAGATCGTCTGTACGCCACCCATTTTGAGCTACAATCTTAACTAGGAGCGAATCCCCAGTTTTCATTAGTATGCTGTCTGCTAGCTGATTAGGGTAGTTCTCTAAAAAGGCTACCGAAGTTCCTATGGTATAACTATCCCCAAGAGCTAGATACGACCTAGCGGTCCTGACCGTTTCCTCTTGTGCCGTAGGTTGTACTTCTGGAATAGAGGAACAACACATAACGCCAAAAGCGAAAAATACTGTTAAAATATGCTTACACATGAATTCAAAATTAACCATTTAGAAAGTGTCTAGTCATTAGAGATCAAAGCTATTCTTATATTCGCTCCACTTACAAGATATCATGACTGATCTAGACATAGCCCAAAAAGTAAAAATGCAGCACATCAACGAGATTGCTGCCAAGCTAAATATTGACCAAAACGACCTAGAGCAATACGGAAAATACAAAGCTAAATTGCCTCTAAATCTTATCAATGAAGACAAAATAGCACAGAGTAATCTTATCTTAGTAACTGCTCTGACTCCTACTCCGGCTGGCGAAGGGAAAACCACTGTATCTATAGGGCTAAACGAAGGTCTAAATAAAATAGGCAAGAAATCTGTAGTAGTACTCCGTGAGCCATCACTAGGTCCTGTGTTCGGGATAAAAGGCGGTGCCGCTGGTGGCGGTCACTCTCAAGTAGTGCCCATGGAAGATATCAATCTTCACTTTACCGGAGATTTTTCAGCTATAGAAAAAGCAAATAATCTGCTCAGTGCTTTAATAGATAATAATATTCAAAGTAAAACGCGTAGGCTCGGCATAGATCCACGCACCATCATCTGGAAACGAGTGATAGATATGAATGACCGTGCATTGCGTGATATTACTATCGGTCTAGGTGGTACAGGAAATGGTATCCCTCGTCAAGATGGTTTTAATATCACTGCCGCTAGTGAGGTCATGGCGATACTGTGTATGGCTAAAGACATAGATGATCTCAAGGAGAAACTAGGCAACATCTTCATAGGATATACGATGGATAGAAAGCCTGTATATGCTCGCGATCTGAATGCTGAGAAGGCAATGACATTGCTTCTGAAAGACGCTATCAAACCCAATCTAGTACAAACACTCGAGCATAACCCTGCTATCATTCACGGGGGACCTTTTGCTAATATAGCCCAAGGAACCAACACCATCATAGCTACTAAAATGGGGATGAGTTTATCTGACTACGTAGTGACAGAAGCTGGTTTTGGTGCTGACTTAGGTGCAGAGAAATTCTTAGATATAAAATGTGGATACGGAGGACTAAAGCCCAAAGCTGTAGTGATAGTAGCTACTATCAGAGCTCTTCGCCATCACGGTGGATCACCACCAGATGAATACAATAATGCGAACTTAGGTAGAGTAAAAGCAGGTTTTGTAAACTTAGAAAAGCACATCGAAAATATGGGCAAGTTTGGTTTACAAAGAGTTGTAGCCATCAATAATTTCTATACTGACTCTCAAGAAGAAATAGACTGGCTCATAGCAAAGTGTGCTAGCCTAGATGTGAAAGCAGTACTCAGTAAAGGATGGGCAGAAGGCGGAAATGGAACCGCTGACCTAGCCAAAGCAGTAGTAGCCGAGATAGAAAGCGGCAAGAGCAACTTCCAAAAACTATACGACTGGGATGCTCCTGTCAAAGACAAAATAGAAACCATAGCCAAAGAGATCTACGGAGCAGACGGAGTAGACTATGCTGCTAAAGCAAATGCAGGCCTAAGAACCATCGCTAAGCTAGGACTGGACCACTTGCCTATCTGTATGGCCAAGACTCAAAAATCATTCTCAGATAACGAGAAACTGCTCGGTAGACCTACCGGATTCCGTATTACGGTGCGTGAGTTTGAGATAGCAGCTGGAGCAGGATTCCTTATTCCTATACTCGGTAATATGATGCGTATGCCAGGACTTCCTGCGGTACCCGCAAGTGAGGGTATGGACATCGATAACAATGGCGTGATTACTGGATTGAGTTAACGTAGCTTATGGAGTTAATAGCCCCACTAGGAGTATATTTTTACGTGTTTCTTACTTTAGCAGTAGTACTAGTAGGATTGAAAATTCTGATGCTGTTTTTTAAAACAGATAAGGCTAACACCCTTGATTTATTCGTCGTATTGCTCGATTGTAAAGAAGATAACAAAACCTTTTTTTTAAACTGTGACGTACTCGTGCACCATGAAAATGAGATTGCTGACCTACTTGAAAGTACTTCAGAACTAAATGATATAACATATCAAATAGAAGATGTCGACTTAAAAAGAAGAAACAAAGCGAAAGGGGAAGAAAGAATTATTAGCTTTTCAGGTAGAGCTTATTATAAATAGCTATTTCAGTACATTCCAAGTGCAGCAATTAATCACTCCTGCGAAATACTTTAAAGATCTCTTAACATTCCCCTAGTTTTAAAAGAATATATTTGAGAAATGGAGCATTTAATCAAATGGATAAACAAAACTTATGGACTCATAATGATCAATAAAAAAACAACTATTAGGACGTTAATTAGAATAGGTGCTTTTTTCGGAATCTATTTCCCTTTGTTTATACTTCCGTATATTTTAAAACTTAATTCTTTAACTCCGATCATAGTATTGATAGCATTTTTTGCTTCCAAACCGATAACTAAAGCTATCGTTTCAAAATGGTTTCCAAATCTGAATGAATAAGTAAAAGCAACACTTTTTCTATCCCTTTATTTGCTCTATTCCCCATCATAGCGTATACAACAGTACCCAAGTGATATTTCTTTGTTCCAGAGTGTTCTGGGGTATGTTTAACTCAGTAATTGTGTAGCCTTACCACTCTTAGGACGATATGTAACAGTTGGAAAATGATGTCCAAAAGTGTCAGAAATATTTTAAATTATTACATTTGATAAAATTCTAAAAAATGTCTTACATAAAAAAAATAGAAAACGATTATAATGGTAATTTAATTTCACTTGACCAATTAGGTGAATTAAGAGCAAAATATAGCTCTTCATCAAAGAAAGAAAAAGAAGAATTAGATTCTATACCGATATCAAAGTTAGAGGAAGATAGTGATAAGCTAATATTATCAAATATGAATGCTAATATCGGCATAATAAAAAATATACTTTTATTCTTTTTTTCTCTTACGATTTTAGGATTGATTTTGCAGTTGTATTTTTTATTTTCATAAAAGATCTTCTCAGTCATCAAGACGTAGTCTTGGCCACACACAAGATTTCCTCCGTCTGCTATGATATCTGTTTTAGTAGTTTCTATTCCTAACTCGGTACAGATAGTGTCCACATCAGATATGGTCTTAGCATACTTTTTAGATGTCAGATAATCAGGACTGTAGTTGAATCGAATAAACTCATCTTCTGCAACCTGCACAGGCATGTAGTCTACAGCCCACACATCTTTTGTGTTAGGCAGAAAGTCATATCTCACTGCATTCTCATCAAAAGCAGAAGTCAATCTTCTGGCGAACTTGGGATACTTCCTAGCTAGGCTGTCTGCTAGATAAACGAAGTTGGTTTGGGAGTCGACTATCATTTTTCTGCCAGTCGGGTTTCCCAAACCAGTTTTATTTGGTCTGCAATAGGTTGAAACTCTTCCTTTGTAAACTCATCTGTTTTTGCATTATTGCACCAATAGCAGGCCATAGCACAATTATCTTTTGTGTATTCTAGGTTTGAATCAAAGCGTTCGACTTCCATATTCCATCCCCGAAGGTTCTTCTTAAAGAGTTGGTTTTTATCCGATAAGAGTATAATTTTACTCTCAGTAACTTCACAATAGCAACATTCATCAGACTTAATCATTAGCTCAAATTCTTTGAAAAGAAATACCTTTTCAAAGCTCTCAATATATAGTAGTTCTAGTCTCTTGTACTCCTCAATATTTTTTTCTTTCCATTCTTTAAATGATTGATAAATTTCCTTAATCGACTTTTTCTTATCTATCAATTCTGTTTCCTCATATTGATAATACTCAGTAGTATACTGAGCTCTAAGTTTCTCATTTGCCTCCAAATCAAATGCCGAGATATCCTCCCAAGCTATAGAATCGACTTTGTCATTTAGGATTTTGCCAAATAGATAGATATTAAACTTAGTCTTGAAACTGTCTTTTGCTTTAGAGTTGTATTTACTTTTATTATTCATAGTATTTATTTTATTATAATTATATAATATATTTATAATCAGTTATTTATGCAAATATACTGAAAAGTATTTACTATAGTAATGGCAAAAAAATCACATAGTCTAAACCCGTCAGGTGCTAATAGTTCTAGAAAATATGAGAGTAATAACGTTTGATTCGCCGCGGCGGATCGCATTCAGTGCTAGAGCCTATCCGTTATAAATATATAACCCCTTCAGGATTATATAGGTACAAAAACCCTACCCAAATCCTGGGGATTTACTTTCATCGTAAAACGCAGCATCCTCTAAATTATCAGCAGCTTCACTGACATAGTCCTCTGCA
>Ga0306865_1000312_pt1 | contig 22530 bp, 14 predicted proteins | sample AntRauTorckE5431_FD_190441 | JGI IMG/M metagenome (GOLD analysis project Ga0306865, IMG submission 190441) | Saline lake microbial communities from Rauer Islands, Antarctica - Metagenome Torckler E5 #431 (v2) (version 2) | ecosystem: Environmental > Aquatic > Non-marine Saline and Alkaline >... | reverse complement strand
GACCCCTTTTGTCTGTACCCTGATTCTCTTGATGAGCCTTGATTTTCTTGATTTTTTATAGTTCCATTATCAAGGCAATCCTTTAATCCTTCTAAATCATGGTTAAGACTCTTCCACTCTTTAGGGCTTGGGCTTCGGCTTTTTTGGTGGTGAAGAGCTCCATATACTTAAACTCTAGTGTATTGTTTCGCGTAACGTGAGGTTCTACGACCACTTGGTAGCCGCTTTTTTGAAGAAAGAAGACAATACGAGCATAGATAGAAGCTTTCGTTTCATAAGTAGCAGATGCTCGCATGTGAGCATATAATACTGGAAAACCCATTTTCACACTCTTTAGACTCCAATCAAAGTATTCTCTTTTTCGTATGATTTCTTCGTTACTCATATCCTAACTCTCTAGTATCACCTGCAGTATATCTGGACTTTTTTCTTTGAACTGGCTCATACGTTTTACTACCTCATTACCCAATGCCATCCTGACTACGATACTTCCGTTTCTTCTTTGATGTGTATACCGTACAACGTATTTACCATTTCATCTATTTCCAACTCTATGGGTTTCAACTTTATATTCATACCTAAGCGGTCTAAGTCACCTGAGAAGTATTCCTGCTTTATAGCCATACATTCATCAAACTTTTTATTGAATTCCTGCAACTCTTTACCTGTAGGTATTTTAATAGGTAGTTTACGGATATCGTTCATTTGAATGGCAACTGTATTATTTAAGAATTCGCGAATTATTTTAAAACCTAAATATGAATTAATAAAGGATACTAAATATTTGTCTCCAAGTCCAGTTTCATCATATAGTGACATGGATTTTACATCATTTACAGATTGTCCTTTTAAGCGGCATTTTACATAGGATGAGTTTGGATTTAATACATCACTCCAACAAAAACCATTGCGAAAAAAGAAGTTATAGCCTTGCCATCTTGCTGCGGTATCTGTACTTAATACTGCAATAGAATTTTCACTCCATTCTATTAAGTAAGGTGTTTCAGCGTACCATCGGTTTCCTTCTCTATCTCCTTTATCATATGGTACGAAAAATCGTTTTCCTTTTATTCCTTCATCCTTTTGTTTATCTGTAATGGTATTTACATCAAAAATCATCGTTTCTGGAACGATACGATACATATAACCTTTGCCAAATATTCTCAATCCATATTGGTCTTTTACTCCATCAAATAAATCCCAAATTTCTAGTTCTGTATAACTATCTAATAATTCTTTGACATCATCGAAGCTGTCACAATCTGCAAGGTCAACAAATTCATTTTTGATTTTAGGTTTGTCTTCTAGAACTTTCCATAGCTTTTCAACTCTGGTTACGCGACATCGATTAGCAAATCGTGTAGTAGAATTATAACCAACAAAACGACCGTTATCGCCTGTTTGCAGCCCAACACCTCCATCTGTTAATAAGCCAATAATTGACCAATTGCCTTGTTTGAGTTTTGAGTTTAGGTTTGAGATATCAGTTTGATTTTTAGCAATTTGCCTTGATGTTTCTATCTTGCTCCACCACTCATCAAAAACGGGTCGCACAGGTTTTATAATTTTCTCTAGTATCTGTGAGTTGTATTCTGTAGGCGAAAAAACTGCATAGTTCATAGCATTTCGATACGGTTCTAATGAAAGTTTAAATTTCAACAATGGCGACCGTGAATCTCTATAAATATTCTCACCATCACACGTATGCGATATCTCCCAGGCTGGCTCCTGTTCTCCTAAAGCTCCAAATGCTTTATCTAAAATACGCTCCCAACTGGATACGTTTTCTTTTGAGCTTTTTACCTGCATCCATTCCTCTTCACTTATGTTAAATGATGTAGCATCAGGTTTTCTCAAATCAATATAGACTACATTAGCTTCTGCATTTGCTATTTCTTTTTTTAATGTATAAATAGCGGTATCTACTAGGGCTGCAAATGCCTTTGGTGTGTTTATTAGCTCCACTAATCGGCACTCTGGTAGCTTTGTAAGCTCTGCCTCAAATAACCCTTCGCCTACTTTGATAGTTTTAGGGATTCCTAGAAACTCCTTCCTCATATTCTTTTTAGTTTGTAAGGTAAGAAATGTATCTGAAGTGATATAACTTAATACTCCACCTTGTTTTAGGAGTTCTAGCCCTCTGAATGTGAAATGGTTATATAAGTCGTCACAATATCCATACTCCTCTTCTATCTTTTTGGTGAGTCCCATGCCATTTATTAGTTTGGTATTGACATACGGTGGATTTCCTATTACGATATCAAATCCGGGGTTTTCACTTGCTTTATTAAATATTCCTGGAAAAACTACTCGTTCGATGAAGTAGTCTTTTATTGTTTCTTTAAATACCGCAAGTTCTCCAAGTTCCGTAGCTAACTTAGTTTCTTTTTTTCGCTCCTTTAAAAGCACCTTGGTAGTAGCCTTGGCTGTCACTAAGGAGTTAATACCTGTACGAAGAGAATTTAATTCTTTACTAACTTTGTTACTCTGATCAGCTACTATTTTTTCTAGTAGCTGAATAATTTTTATTTTTATTTCCTCTTTGGTTCCGTGTCGATCACTTTTTGCTATAAAATATTCATTCTCAAGATTTACAAGCTCATTCAATAATTTATCCTTGTCATATTTGTCAATCAGCTCATTCAGATTCTGATCTTTATAATATCTGAATAATGAGTTTTTCTTATAGAACTTAAACTCAAGATTGGGTAGTGGTTTTAGGTTATAATTCTCTTTACTGAAATCTACTCGTTGCTCTACGATGAGTGAGAGCCAACATCTCAACTTTGTAATTTCTATAGCATATTCTAATAAGTCTACTCCAAATAAGCAGCTTCTTAAAAGACCCAGTTTTTTCACGTAGCGTATTTGACCATCAGCGTACATGTTAGATACATGTTCTCTGAATTCATCATCTTTTGATTTCATTATTTCTGACACCCAAACTCTGCCATCAGGATCCACGGTTTCTAGTATCTGCATCATTTCTTCTAGCATTCCCATGGGAAAAGCACCAGAACCACATGCTGGATCAAGCACAGTAGTATTTAATAATTTTTGGATTATTTCCTTGCTATTTGTTTCTGATATTTCTATATCTAAATGTTTAGATAGTGTGCTTTTGCACATATAAGATACTACTGGTCTAGGTGTATAAAAGGCACCTGAATTACTTCTTGCTGCAGCTTTTGTATCATCGCTTTGTTCAGCCAATAGATTTTCAAAAATACGACCAAGCATCTCTGGGTCTACAGCTATCTCTTCTTCTAGTGGGGTATTTTCCGCTAGTGTAAATTTATAACCAGCAAGTATATCATTGAGTCCATTTTCTTTTTCTAAAAAGAGACTGTCTGGCACTACAAATGCATTGTTTACTGTGTGGTTCCCTTTACTATCTATTGTGCAATTATCGTTTGGATGAATATCAAACAAGCCCCCATTCAAATATGGCGAATAGAAGATAGTTTCTTTTAATTCTTTTTCATGTTCAAAACTTGAAGAATACAGGTCAAAGCCCCCCTTGTCTCGATCTTTAATCTCACTATTCAGTGCGTTGAAGAAAAGATTCTGCAGTATGAACTTATAATAACCTGAACCTTTATTTTTTGGTTTTATTAGTTTATTTTCTTCTCCATTTGCAAATTCTGGGATTAACAGTTCTTCTTTCACGACTTTTAGCTCTTTTAAAAACCAAATGAAAATTAATCTGGCAATTAATCTAACTGCAAAGTCTTTGTGCTTTTCAGAACCCTTAATTTGGTTTGGTATCTTTACTTCATTTACTGCTTTGTCAAACCATTTTATCACCTCTTTGTAAAAGCTCTCATTTAGAATAGAAATAGAGAATATTGACTGCCAGTAATAGTAGACTTGTGTAAATGAGGTGACTGCATTATTTCCTTTATTTGGTAATGCTAGTTTTTTAAGAATCGCAAGATGTCCTCTATGTGGATATGCGAGGTTTATGTCTTTTAGTAGTGTCACTTTCCCTGCTTTCTCTCCCTCACGCCACGCTTGCTTGTAGGCGGTACGCTCCGTATTGGCAAAGGCCAAATACTGCTCGGTAGTATCAGCATAGTGATAGAGCACTACTACGGGTGTGTAGGCAAATCTCCTATTAAACGCACGAGCGATGTCTGCTAGCTGAGATCGGGTAGGCAGTAGGTTATTCTCTCTGCTATGCAGCGTTATGCCCAGCAGCAGTATGCCGTCATAGTCTTCGGTCAGCTCTTCGTAGTCTTTGGCTTTACTGCCTTCAAAAGCGGCATCATCTAGCATACCTATGGTGTACACCTCATGGATGAGATCAAAGGTTTCATTGCTTTTGTGGTATTCGCCCAGTACCTCTGTGGGAGTCATAGGCTCGTCTGCTATCTCAAGGATAGGCAGATTAAGCTCTGCCATGAGAACTTGAGTAGCTTTTACGAAAGAGAGTGATTGGTATACGTTGAGATTCATTTCCAGTTTTTTAATTGTTGTTGTAGTTGTGCTTCTAGTTCTTGTACGCTAGGCAGCACTACCATGTATTGCTGTACGAATAGGTTTTGGTCCATACCAGCGGTGGCGTATTGCACCAGTGCGTGGTCTTTTTCTGCTACCAGTAGTAGTCCTATGGGTGGATTATCTGTTGGTTCGCTTACTTCTGCTTTGTAGTAGTGCAGGTAGGTATTGAGCTGGCCTATATGCTCGTGGCTAAAGGCACCTATCTTGAGCTCTATGAGAATGTGGCACTTGAGTATTCGGTGATAAAAAACGAGATCTACGAAGTAGTAGGCATCTCCTATAAGTATGCGTTTTTGGCGAGCCTCTAGGCAAAAGCCATTGCCCAGCTCTAGGATAAACTGGTGCAGATTATCCAGTAGAGCGGTTTCTAGGTCGCTTTCTTCTATGGCTTCTTTATTGGCTATATTGAGGAACTCAAAGGCGTAGATATTTTTGATAAAGTCATTGGGATTGGCCACTTGGGTATTAGCTTGTGTAAGCTCACTCAGCTTCTCTGGCTTAGCAGATAGTCCGCTTCGCTCGTAGTACAGGCTGCTTATCTGCCGCTTGAGTTCTCGTACACTCCATGTTCCTTTTATGCACTCTACTTCGTAGAAAGTGCGTTTGATTGGGTCTTCTATACCAGAAAGTAGTTCTAAGTGCGAGTAGGCCAGTTTAGCAATGATCGTTTTAGCTGGCACCTTATTATCAGTTCGTTGCAATTCGGGGGACACCGTCCCCCGAATTGTATCTGGACTGGAACTAGTAGACTCTGATGACTGATTTTTGTCGTTTCCCGTTTTGGGGGACAGTGTCCCCCGTTTTGTGTTGAAGTCCAGAATAGGAGCGATTTTAGTTAAAAATAAGCTGTTTTCTAATTCGGGGGTCAGTGACCCCCGAATTAGAAATTCTACTTTTTCGGCTACTACAGTTCCTAGATAATTGTAGGTGAGATAAAACTGACGAAACCTTCTCAATGACCTTTCGTCTAGTCCTTTTACATCCTTTAGACTTTGAGACAGTGCCTGTAGCATCTTAGAGCCGTAGGTAGCTTTATCTTCTCCTTTTTGCTCATACTCCACTATGTACAGACCTATGAGCCAGTTGCGTATGGCAAGCGATTGATTGACTGCACTATATGCCTGCTGCTGCAGCACACTGTGCGTATCCTTTATGCTTTTAGTCAGTTGAGTGAAATTATCCATTTTTTCATTAATTATCACTGACCAGCATCCAAGCCAGAAGATCGTAGTTTTCTGGTTTATACCTATCGGTCACTTTACCTTGTTTTATTTCTCGTGTAGCAGACTTATTACCCGAGGCTATTTTATTCAATAGGTCTACTGCAGCACTGCCTGCTTTTTTCTTTTCGGTACCGTCCTCGTTTTTCGCTATGCTCACGGCTTGCTTATCTAGCCATATAGCTAGAGCTTTGGCCAGTTTATCTATAGCTGCAGGTTTACCTGCGTCTATAGCATCGGGTACATATCGTTCTTCGTCCTTGTGTAGGCGAAGAAACTCCAGAACTTCTTTCTGATTGAGCAGCAGTGACTGACCTTTGGTGTCTATATACACTAGCTCATAAGTTTTATATCTATGATTGGGCGATTTGCTCGGCTTACTGGGATACCCCATCAGCGAGACTATACTGTGCTCTCTGGGTACTTCTTCCTTGGCTACGAATCCGGAGTACACACCTTTAGGCATAGTAAGATATACCTGTTTGTTTTTTTCGAATTCTTCGTATAGGTCTTGGCGGTATCGCTCTAGTGATAAATCGTCAAACCCAAAAGACTCATCACCTTCTAGATCATCGAAGGTAGTTTCCATCTGCTCGAGCATCTTATTTTTGAGTCGTTTATCCAGCGTCTCGTCATCTATCATCTGCTCAAAAGAATCAGAAAACTGTGCATCTACTTCAGATCCTGCCAGTTTCATAGCTGTCATACGCTGCTCTATGCGGTCTTGCAGATTGAGGTAATTGTTGATAGTATCGGAGGGCCAAAAGTTGATGCCAAAAATCTCACTATTGGGAGAGCCCAATCTATCTATACGACCCATACGTTGGATTATGCGAACAGGATTCCAATGTATGTCGTAGTTTATCACGAGATCACCGTCTTGTAGGTTTTGTCCCTCGCTCAGAGCGTCTGTAGCTATGAGTATATCTATAGGTTTCTGTATTTGAGCGTATGTTGCAGTGGCATTGTCTTTAGCCCAAGTGAGCCATTCAGTATAGTCATCTTCACCTGTATAGGCATCCCATTTCTTTTCTTTATAGAGCTTGGTGTAGGGTGCAAATCGTTCAAGTATGGGTTCGAATTTCTTGGTCTCTTCATCTGAGTCAGAAGTTTTAGCTCCTGAGCCTGATACCATAGCGAGTTTATCAAAGCCTCTATTCTTGAGCTGTGTAAAGAGATAATCAGCAGTATCTTTATATACGGTGAAGATGATGACTTTAGGGTTGTTCTCATTTGCACCCGTAGCCCGTTTTGCTTTTATCTGCTCTATCAGTACCTCTAGTTTGTCATCTGCAGAAGCATGATTGGTAGGTTTTTTGATTTCGGTGGCTATCTTTTTCTCAAATTTGGCTAGATTGGTACAGAGGGTATCTAGTGATAATATGTCTTCCTTTAGGTCTTTTTTATACGCCTCTATTTTGCCAGCAGCATCTATATCAGAGAGTGAGATTGGGTTTTTCTTACCTAAGGTAAATTCTGCTAATTCATCCGCTATCTCATCATCGTCAAAATCATCTTCGGTTATATTCAGAATACTGTTCTCCTTTGTAGTTTGGTAGAGTTTTATCCTATCTAGAGCATTTTGGTGGTGGTCTCTTATTTTACCTACGGTACTGTAGAATGAAATCCACGAGGATTCTAATCTTTTTACCATTAGTATATTCAGCATTTTTACTAAGAAAAATTCTCGTTGCTTTTCATCTTTTAGTACATCTTTTTTAGCCGTAGTGTCATCTTCAGTATAGTACGAAGGCTGATAGCCAGATAGTTTGGGTGGGAAATTCTGAAACAGTTCTTCAAAAGATTCGAAATTGCCCAATTGTGAAGGTGTTACAAAAAGATTAAGCGGCTTATTTTTGAGTGGAAATGTAAGTCCTGTCTCCTGACCTTCTATCATCTTACGTGTACGAGAGACAATAAGCGGATCTGTAAGCTTCACAAAATCATCTGGGAGTGTGCGTATGAGCTCTGTAAGAGTAGGGTTAGGGTCTGTTCTCCATTTATTGAATGCCTTATTAGCCGTACGAAAAACAGAATCAATGTTTCGTACATCTAGTTTTTCTGAAAATCCTGTTGGTTCTCCCTTTACTAAGAGTTTGAATTGGTTTCGGATATCGTTTAAGGAATTATTGATAGGTGTAGCAGAAAGTAATAATACTTTAATATCTTCATTTTTTTGAAGGATATTTTCCATCAAAAACTGGTAGCGAGAAGATTTATCATTTCGTAGGTTGTGACTTTCATCTATCACTATGAGCTTAGGTCTGTCATTGGTGAAATAATGATCTGATCTGTCTATATATTTCTCTAGCCTAGTCTCATACATGTCTGTATGAAAACGAACAAAGTAATCCAGCTTATCCTCCTCAAATCTTGATTCGTGACTTTTAATATAACGTCTCCAGTTATGTTCAAGTTTCTTAGGACATAGTAGTACTACTTCATGACCTTGCTGCTGGAAGTATTTCATCACTGCCAGAGCACTCCAAGTTTTACCCAGACCTACTGCATCTGCTAGTATAGCTCCATTGTGTTTTTGAAGTATCTTGATAAGGCTGAGCACACCACTCTGTTGGAATGGGAAGAGCGTTTGGTATATCACGCTATTTTCCAGTCTTCCTACTTTACGAGCAAACTCGGGGTCATCCTGTGCTGCTATGAGGTCATGGCCAAAAAGATCGAAGAGCATTTTATAGTAGATATCCTTGGGTTCGTACTTTTTAAAGAGCTTGCTAATCTCGTCTATCAAGTATTCTTTAAAGTCTTTAGTCGACTCTCTTTTGTTTTCTATTATCGTTTTGTTTTTGTGAGCCTTGGGGTTTGTCCAAAGAGATTCAAACCAATTCATCAAGTCTTTGTATTGATAATTGCCACTGGTTTCTGCAATATTTAGTTCTAAGTTATTATTAAAGTTTCTACCAATACCAGCATCCGTAAGATTAGAACTTCCTGAGATGAAATATTTTTTTCTATCATCTCCGTCTGCTGGTTCAAATAAATAAAGTTTTGCGTGACAAAAATTTGGTTCCAATGTTTTCACTAAGACCTTTTCTTGTCTTAGGAAATCCACAGCCTTTTGAGCAATATGTTTGAGTTGGAATGCACTAGTTAGGGATATACTTTCATTGAGTAGATCAAGTGGCCGCTCTCCTTCCAAACCTGTTTTTACGATATCGCCAAGCACCATTCTGTATTCTTGGACCGTAGCATTTATTTCATCACTTATAAATGCGAGAGCACCTACGGTAAAGTAACCTGTAACTATATCCATAGTACCTTCCTCCGTATATTTGGAAATCCATTCGTGCACTTTAAGGTTTTCTGATTTTGGATTATTGTCGAGTATCATAATTAGTTCAAAATAAATAAAGTCCAAATATAAACCAATCTAAAAAAAAGAAGTACAGATACAGCCAATGGTTAGTAACAAATGAAATAGCTAAAGACCTTAAAACCACATGAATTTGAAGGAATTGAAATGCTATTTTGATTTAAAACATCCTATAATATTAGACATTGGATCAAGCATTTAGGATTTTCCAGCCAAAAAAAAGCCCTGATACAATGTATCAAGGCTAATATTAAGTTTTGATTAAATCTTATGGTCCCACATCGTGGTTGGCAGATTCTAGCATATACGGATGGTTAATAGGATACATATTTGCTTTACTTAAAGAATTAAGCACTACATATATAAATATACCTGCAAATGCTATTGCAGTTCCTATCTCTAGCATTCCTATTCCTGCTTTGTCTCCCACAGCACCTGGCATTATAAGTAAATAAGTGTCTACCCAGTGACCTATTAAGATTACTGCAGCAGCAGTAAGTAATACTTTTGGTGAACGCTTTGCACCTCTCATCATAAGGACAAGGAATGGAGCTAAGAAACACATAAAGATGTTTACTGCGAAGAGCGTTTGGTATGTACCTTGTAATCTAGCAGCAAAATATACCGTTTCTTCAGGAAGATTGGTGTACCAGACAAGTAACCACTGGCTTAAGAAGATATACCCCCAGAAGATACAGAATGCAAACATGAACTTACCTAAATCGTGTACTACCTCATCAGATACCATTTCCATATATCCTTTGGCTTTCAAGTATTGTACAATTACCATCATTACAGATAAGCCGGTGACAAATGATATAGCAAAGTTATATACTGAGAACATCGTGGAGTACCAGTGAGCATCTATACTCATTATGATTAACCATGATAACGCAGAGAAAGTAAATGCGAAGAAGAAGATGAAAAAGGCAGACCAGCGTGAAGAATTTTTAAACATGCTCAGACCTTCTTTCTCGTCTTCTGAAATACTATTTTTCCTTAGTTTAAGTCGGATAAGTATCCAGCTGATAAGTACAAACGGTATGAAAAAGAAAAGAGAAGTATTATTAAGTAACCAGGCTTTACTGTCTAGTATAGCATCGGTAGGAGCTTCTGGATTATCATAGTACTGCACCCAGTGATACAGTGTATCTTTAGCACCTATGACTATACCAAATAATAAGATAGATCCTACCAGTAGATAAGCACTCTGTGCTTCCATTACTCTTTTGAGCATTACTGCCCATCCAGCGTTGGCTACATAGTTTACGGCTATAAAAAATATAGCTCCTACTGAGAATAACCAATAGTAGTAACTATTAAGCAATAGGTTAGCCCATACTCTGCTCATCCATGTGGGTCCGTGATGATCACTGTGAGCTTCTTCTCCATGTGCTTCCTCTCCATGTGCTCCTTCTGCGTGAGCATCATCTTGTGTCAGGGTAGCGTGATGATCGCTATGACCAGCATCGTCGTGATCTGCTGCTGCATCTCCTGTATGTGCTTCTTCGGTAGCATGTTGACCTATAGAATTCCAATTATTTTTCACATCCATAGCTCCTACACTTGCTAGTATAGTTCCTATTACGAAGAGTCCGATGGCAACCATCTTAGCTCTACCTGTGAATACATATTTTTCCTGCGATACTTCTTGTATGATATGGTGTCCCATTGTATTAAGTTTCGATTAATTGTAAATTTCTAGTACTACAGTTTCACTGGCTTGGCTATCCAAACTAGTATTGATATCAGTGTCCATATCTTCACTTGAAAGAATTGGATCAGTGTTGTCCTCAGCATATTGGAAGTCATCTCCGAATGCAAGTGATTTCACATAATGTATTACCTTCCATCTTTCTTCTGGATCTAACATGAATGAGTGAGAACCCATCAGACCTTTACCATATACGATAGTATGAAATGCTTTTCCCAACGGAAGCTCTTTGATGTAATCAGATTGGTAGTTTGCCCAAGAAGGTGCAGGTATTTTCTTATCCTTGAAAATCGGACCATCATTCTTACCTTTTTTACCGTGACAATGCCAGCAATAGATATTATATAATCGCTGACCCTCGGCTACATTATCTTCAGTAGCGGCAGTCCAAGGTGTGAAGCTAGCACTAGCAGCATATCCATCACCAGTATTAGGATGAGGATAAATAAATGAAGCTTGACCTCGGGCTACTGTACCATTTACAGGTAGTCTCATAGTCATTCCATTTGGATTGTTACCAAACTTTTTTTCTTGACTATAAGGTTCGTAAGCTTGAGAGATATACATATTGGGTGCATATTCTATACCTGGATTATCTCCAGAGCTTATACACGACACCATGCTAAGTGCAGGTATGCCAAGGATAATTCCGTACTTTAATATATTGTTTAGTTTCATCGGATTATTGCGTCATTAATTGTTGTACTAATTCCTCTTCATCAGTAAGAGAGGTATTAAATGATACACGAGAACCATCTACTTCTATAGCACCTTCACTAGTTAAGAGTGATTGGATTTCACTATTTGTTAAATCCTGAGATTCAGCATTATCTATAGCTATAACCATGTGGTCATCTGTTTGTCTTCTACATAGTAAATCTTCTTTGATACCGTGAATCATTCTGCTACGAGCGAAGAATAGGATAACCATACCAAAGGCTGTGAATAGAATAGTGAGTTCAAATATTACGGGAATAAAACTGGTAAATACTGTAATATCTTGAGGTTTGCCGCCTATGATCATAGGCCAATCTACTACATTCATATAGTATGCTAGTGTGAAACCAGTAAGGGATCCTAACATACCGCATAAAAATGCACCTATAGTTATGTTAGTTCTCTCGTAACCTAATGCTCTATCTAGATGGTGAACAGGGAACGGAGTATAACAATCAAATATTTTTACACCTTTCTTTTTCAGTGTGTCTACTGCGTGTAGTAGTTTATCTGAATCATCAAAGATGCCTACAGTAAACTTTTTATCATCTAATATAATACTTTTATCAATCATATTATTCTTTGTCTTTTATGATGGTTTTAATTTCCGACATATTGATTACTGGTAGGAATTTAGCAAATAAGAAGAAACAAGTGAAAAATAGACCAAATGTTCCTAAGAAAATACCTACTTCTACCCACGTAGCGTGATACATTACCCAGCTACTTGGTAAGAAATCCCTGTGTAGTGAAGTTACGATAATCACGAATCGCTCAAACCACATACCTATGTTTACTACAATAGATATTATGAAGATAAACCAAGGTGTAGTCCTTGCCCATTTACTCCAAAATACCTGCGGAGCCATAAGGTTACAGAACATCATGGTCCAATATGCCCAAGCATACGGTCCAAACATTCTATTGGCAAATGCATACTGCTCATACTCATATCCAGAGTACGCAGCTATTACGAATTCAGTAATATACGCTAGTCCTACTACGGATCCAGTCAGAAGTATAACCTTAGTCATTGCTTCTAGATGCTGTGTAGTGATATAATCTTGATAGTTCATCACATATCTAGCGATGAGTAATAGTGTAAGTACCATCCCGAAACCAGAGAAAATAGCTCCTGCTACAAAGTATGGTGGGAATATAGTCGTATGCCATCCTGGTATTACGGAGGTAGCAAAGTCCATAGATACAATAGTATGTACTGAAAGTACCAGTGGAGTAGAGATGCCCGCGAGTATAAGTGCGACTACTTCATATCGTCCCCAAGACTTTGCTGAACCGTTCCAGCCCATTGCAAAAAATCCGTACCAGAATTTTCTGGCTTTAGAAGTTGCTCTATCTCGTACAGTAGCTATATCAGGTATAAGACCTAAGTACCAGAATACTAAAGAGACAGATAGATAGGTAGAAATAGCAAATACATCCCAAAGAAGAGGAGAATTGAAGTTTACCCAAAGAGAACCAAGTGCATTCGGAAGTGGAAGTGGCCAAAAGCCTAGCCATACACGTCCCATATGAAATAAAGGAAATATAGCAGCACAGAATACAGCAAAAATTGTCATTGCCTCTGCTGATCGATTTATGGACATTCTCCATTTTTGTCTGAAGAGCAATAGAACGGCAGAAATCAATGTTCCTGCGTGACCTATACCCACCCAAAAAACGAAGTTGGTGATATCCCAACCCCACATTACAGACTTATTGGTATTCCAAACACCTATACCTTCCCATACGGTCCAGGCTAGCGTAACTACCAATAAAAGTAATAGGAGAACTCCTATGGAAAAGCCTAACCACCAAGAATTGGTAGGTTTGTTCTCAATAGGCCTACAGACGTCTGCGGTGACATCGGAGTACGTTTTTCCGGCGGTTACTAACGGCTGTCTTATATCTGCTGAATACATATTAGTTAGTGAGCTTTTTTAGTTAATGGTGCTTTCTTATTTCTAATCTTAGTCATATACTGTACAGATGGTTTTACACCTAATTCTTCTAGTACGTGGTAAGATCTATCGTTAGCATATAATTTAGCTATTTCACTGGTTTTGTCATTTAAGTCACCGAATACGATAGCGTTAGATGGACAGGTCTGAGCACAAGCAGTCGTAAATTCATCCGATTTCATTTTACGGTTTTCACGTTTAGCAGTGAGCTTAGTAGACTGTATACGCTGTACACAGAAACTACATTTTTCCATTACACCTCTAGAACGCACAGTTACGTCTGGATTAATGACCATTTTACCAAGGTCATTGCTGAAGTGGTAGTCAAACTTCTCGTTCTCGTTATATCTAAACCAGTTGAATCTACGCACCTTATATGGGCAGTTATTACCACAATACTTAGTACCTATACACCTGTTATATGTCATTTGATTAAGACCCTCACTACTGTGTGTAGTAGCTAGTACTGGACATACGGTCTCACATGGAGCGTTATCACAGTGCTGGCACATCATAGGTTGATGGGCTACCTTTACGTGTTGGTAGTAGTCGTATGCGGTATCTTGATCTTCTGATGCTTCAGAGTAAGCTTCCATTACCTTCTCCTGAGTCATATGCTCACCAGCGGTTACCGTCTGATCACCACCGTGTACTATGCTTAAGCTTAAGTCTTTTTCAGTAGGAGCCTCGAAACTATAATATCTGTCTATACGTAGCCAATGCATTTCACGTCTACGTCTTACCTCGTCTCTACCTACGATAGGCACATTATTTTCTATACTACAACTTACTATACATGCACTACAACCCGTACAAGAGTTAAGGTCGATAGCCATAGCCCAATGATGTCCTTTGCTATAATCGTAATCATCCCATAGAGAGATAGCTTTTGGCTTATGTACATAGCTTCCAGCTTTATTATCGTCATTATACTCTTCCAGAGAAGCTTCACGTATAATGTCTCTTCCTTCTATAGAGTAGTGTGTCTGTGTGATACCAAATTCGTGTCTAGCAGCATCTACTACTTTTTCTATTTGGACATTTCCTAACGTATAATCGGCAAATCCAGCTTTCATAGATACGAGTGGGTATGCATTTTGGCCCAAGTCTTTCAGATCATTCTGGACATCTTCTGGAAGCACTCTACCATAGCCTAACGCTATACCGTAAGTAGATTTAGTCTGTCCTGGCTGCACCAGCACTGGTAGTTGTATACTTCCTGTAGCTACAGTTAGTTTAACTATATCTCCATTTTCTAAACCATCAGCTTTTGCATCTGGCATAGAGATGGTCAAGTAATTATCCCAAGTTACTTTAGTTACAGGATCTGGCATTTCGTGGGCCCATGGAGTATTTCCATACGCACCGTCACGCACACCTACCTTTTGATAAAGAACGAGTTCTTTATCTGCTCCTTTTCGAGTAGATAAGGCGTCTGCTGCTGATCCTCCAGTTATATTAAATGAAGGCATACTATCAGCTGAAGTATTTTCTACAACACCCATTTCTATTGCCTTATTGAAATCTCCGCCTACTTCACTAGTAAATACTTGTTTAGCATAGTTATATGAATGTGACAGCTCATTTTTTTCCGATACATCTGCACCAGCCCAAGTAGCTAGTGAACTGGAAGCCTGTCTACCTTCGAATACAGGAGATATAGTAGGCTGAGAGAATATGAATCTACCTTTATAAGGCTGCTTGATATCCCAACTCTCGAGTGGATGTAAATCAGTAGCTATGTGAGTAGCATTATTAGATGTTTCGTTCATCGTAATACTTGTACTTATTCGCACAGGTATATTACCCAAGGCTTTTTCTGCATCTGGGTGACTATACACTGGATTAGCACCTAAAGTGATAACTGCACCGTAAGCACCGCTTTTGGCTTTTGATATGAATGACAAGAATGATTTCTCATCTGCACTCTGACCCATGTAGTAGTTTGTAGTGTCTATGGTAGTGCCATACCCACCGAGCATCATATTTATAGCATTGACTAGTAAGTGATCTGCTTCATCATTACTACCACATACGACTAATCCTTTATTTCCCGCAGCTTTGAGTTCTGCAGCCACCGTTTTTATGTTGTTACCGGCTACTTCCATTCCTTTGTGAGGAGTGGCTCCGCCTAATTCTCTGTATAACGCTATTAGGTGTTGACCTACGTTACTCATTTTCATAGGCACACGCACATCTGCATTACTTCCTGTAAGAGACATCAGAGACTCAAACTGGTAGTGTTTAGACATTTTGCCATTTTTAGGTACTCTGTTTCTACTATAGTCTGAGTGAAATTTTATTGGACTTATCCAAGTACCTAAGAAATCTGCACCGAAACTTACGATTACTTCTGCTTTGTCAAAATTATAAGCAGGTATGATAGCTTTCCCAAACGATGTTTGATTCGCTCTAGTGATACCAGAGTAGGAGATAGGCTCATATGAAACTACCTCAGTATTTGAATATTTTGCAGAGAAGTCTGCGATGGCTTGCTTCGTAAGTAAGCTGGTGCTGCCATCGGTAACTATTGCTACTGATTTACCACTTGCTTTTACTTTATTTAAAGCTTTTATTATTTCTTTATCAAAGTCTTTCCAAACTTGTGGTTTTCTTTTACCTGCTACCATAGCACCTTTCAGTCTATTGGTATCATATAATGATAAGAGTGCGGAGTGACCTAAACCATCTAGACCACCACCAAAGTAAGTAGCTTCCTTATTGGGTTCGAATTTGATAGGTCTACCTTCACGTACTTTCACAAGAACAGGAAAACCTTCACTATTACTGACAGAGCTACTGGCATAGTATAACGGTACGCCAGGAGTTACGTTATCTGGTTTCTCAGTATACGGTATAGCTTTTTTAATTGGAGCTTTATTACAAGCTGCTAGTGTAACGGCACCTAATCCAAAACCGAAATATTTTAAGAAGTCTCTTCTGTTGGCTCTAGTCGAGTCATCGTTTGAAAAAACTTTATCTAATGGAAGACCTTCTGAAAATTCATTGGCATTAGAAGTAACAAACTCTTGTGTCTGTTCTAACTCTTCTGTACCTTTCCAATATTTATTTGAAGACATAATGTGATTTTCTGTTTAGTTCGTATTAATTAATAATGGCACTTACTACACTCTAGACCACCATTGTCAGCTACGGTGATGTAGTCTTTACCCTCGGCTAGCATATTTTTATGTGCCTCTTCGTAGTAATCGTTGTTTTCAGAATCTATACCTCTCTCTCTATGACAATCGATGCACCATCCCATTTGTAAGGTAGAGTATTGGTATACTTTTTCCATTTCGTCCACTGGACCGTGACATGTTTTACAATCCACCTTACCTACTACCACGTGCTGTGAGTGATTGAAATAAGCTAGGTCAGGAAGGTTATGGATACGTATCCACTCTATAGGCTTTTGATCATAGCCTTCTATGTATTCCATATTATCACCGTCATAACCGATAGCGTTGTAAATTTTCTGAATCTCTGGAGAAGTATTTCCGTTATACTTTTCAGCTGCTTTCACATACATATGACAGTTCATACACGTGTTAAGCGACGGGATACTAGCAGACTTAGATTTCTCTACAGTACTGTGGCAGTACTTACAGTCCATCTCATATTGTCCAGCATGTATTTTGTGAGAGAAGTTAATCGGCTGGCTAGGAGAATATCCTTGCTGTACACCTACTTCATCCATTCCGAATTTATATCCAAATCCTCCCAGTATTACTAAGAGCCCTCCTGCTATTATGAGCGTAGCTATTGTAGGATTCCATTTAGCTATGATTGGTTTAATCTTACTTTCATAAATAGATGGTTCTGCTTCTTCTTCAAGCTTCTCTTGGCTCAGGGTAGAGAGGTGTCTTTTGATACCATAAAGTAGAGCAGCTATGGCAGCTAATACTACAGATAGTATGATGAGTGCTAGGAATGTAGATTCCGAATAAATTGATGACATGCTATTGCTTGAATATGATAAGGTACTTATGAATGTAAAAAGTATCGTTAATACGATTGGTGTTTTTGTTTTTAACATACAGTTACTAGCGTTAAAAATACGCGGTGCAAATATAGTGAGACTAGAAAATCGGCAGCTTTGAGATGCTAACATTCTATCAATTTAGACGCTTTTCAAATAGGACCAATAATTGATAGTTAAAATGCTGATATTCATTTATTTAAAAGTGTAAAAAAACAACTATTAAAATTCTTGAGCGTTTCTATTTGCACAATTAATAATTTTTAGCGGTTACTGAAAAAGGAACCATACCAAAACTCAGTTTTCTTGTTGATTATCGTATTTGTTATATGCTTTTATAATGTCTTTTACTAATCGGTGCCTGACTACATCGTTTTCATTTAATCTAACTATACTAATGCCCTTTACCTCTTTTAGCATATTGAGTGCAGGCCCTAATCCGCTCTTTACTCGAGCGGGTAAATCTACTTGAGTCAGATCTCCAGTGATCACTACTTTAGATGTTGGACCCATTCTAGTTAAAAACATTTTGAGTTGAGTCTGTGTCGTGTTTTGACCCTCATCTAATATAGCAAAGCAATTATCTAAGGTACGTCCTCTCATAAATGCAAGAGGTGCTACTTCTATGATTCCTTTTTCTATGTATGCTTTATATTTTTCTGTAGGTATCATATCTCCAAGAGCGTCATACAGAGGTCGCAGATATGGATCTACTTTATCTTTCATATCTCCAGGCAAGAAGCCAAGACTCTCACCAGCTTCTACTGCAGGTCTACACAGTATTATTTTTTTAACTTCTTTGTTTTTTAAGGCTTTTACTGCTAAAGCTACTGCGGTGTAGGTCTTTCCTGTACCCGCTGGACCTATGGCAAATACCAGGTCATTTTGATTGACTTTATCTACTAGCTCTTGTTGGTTCTTAGTTCTAGCAGTGATTATACGACCGCTATGTCCGTGGATAATGATGCCTTTTTCAGCTTTCGTATCTCCTGCTATGTTATTATCTTCTCCTTGCACTATGCGTTCTATATCTCCTAGGGTTACTGTTTTATTTATTTTTAGGTACTTCACTACTGAATCTACCGCTTTTATGAAAATGTCTATCTCTATATCCTCTCCTTTTATAAGAATATCATTTCCTCTAGAGGATATTATAAGGGCTGGATATTTCTCTTTATAGACCTTGAAGTGACTGTTATAAGGTCCGAAAAATCGAGAGGGTTCGATGTCTTCTATTGAATATTTTTTTTCTGTCAATGTATTTTAAGTAATTGTAGGTGTGAGTCGTTATTTTCGTCCGCTAAATTAGCTAATTTTTTAATATTGTCTGTACTAACTTTTTTAAGTGATTTCGGGGCGGATTCCCATTATATGGCCTCTTTCAGGGGTGCTATGCATCAGGCTGATTTACCTTTAGACTTCATAGAAATTACAAGTGGGATAGAACCGTTCGATATAGTGGAAGCCGCATACCTCAGTAGTATGGTGTATAATGACTTTGCTCCTGGCACTATTCATATATTAGCTACTAATGTAGTGGCTACTTCTTTTGAAGGGCATCTTGCAGCTGAATACAATGGACATTATTTTCTAGCTCCAGATAACGGTATACTTAGTCTCATATTCGGTGAAGATTTTACAGATTACTACCTATTACCTTTGGATAGTTATGAGCAGAAAATACAAAATGTATACTTGCCATTTGTGAAAAGCCTGCTCGCAGCAGAAGACATATCTTTAATAGCAAATAAAGCAGAGAATGTAAATACAAAAACACGTCTAAATCCCGTTAACGATGGCATGGAATTAAGAGGTACTGTCATTTTTGTAGACCATTTTGGAAATGCGTACACGAATATTACGCAGCAAGAGTTTACTACCTTTGTTGGAAGTAGAGGTTACACTATTAATCTAAGCTTACACAGTAAATTGGATAAGGTGTCTAATAACTTTGCAGATGTGCAAGAAGGTGATCCTCTTTGTTACTTCTCTGATCACGGATACTTAGTGGTGGCCATCAAAAAGAGTAGTGCTTTGGTGCTTTTAAACCTCAGAAAATATAAACCATTAGTCATCCAAATAAAATGATATTACGCCTAGTTAAAATGAAGTTTAAACCTGAAGAGACGGCTACTTTTATAGCCTTTTTTGACAGTATAAAAGACGAAATAGCTGCGATGCCAGGTATATTAAATGTAAAGTTATACCAGGATGAGTCTGATCCTAATGTATTTTTTACGCACAGTACTTGGCTGAATGTGAAGAGTTTAGAGGCTTACAAAAAGTCTATTCTTTTCGGTAGAGTGTGGCCAGCCACTAAGAAGCTATTTGCAGAAGACGCTATGGCTTGGAGTTTGAAGTTAAAGTAAATATTATTGTACCATAATGAAAATAGCACTTAAAGTAACCACGTTTATATTTTTTCTTATAGCCTTGGTGCCTGCAATGGCACAAACAGATAAAATGGATGAAGCCGCAGAGTTAGGAAACTTCAAGCGACTGGAGAAAGTCTGTTTAGACGCATTAGAGGATAGGGAGCTAAAGAGAAATCCGATTACGTATTACTACCTCGCTCAAGCATATGTAAACTTAGGTACAGATCCGCTGACTGAATCAAAATATCCTGATGGAGTTAAGCTTTCTGTTAAATATATGGAGAAAGGTATAAGAAAGGATGATAATAGAAGTTTACTCGAATCAGATTTTACGGAAGTATTAGATGCTGTGATTAAAGCACAAATAAAGGAGGGAGAAGGTCAGTTCGGTATCAATAAGAAGTCAAAAGCAGTGCGGTTATTTGATAAGGCTTATGAGCTAGACAGCAGTAGACGTTATCCCTATTTTATGTCAGCTAAGAGTGCTGTAGAGTCTGGAGATAGTGCTTCTGGAGAACATAAGTACAAACAACTAATGGTCTGGTACGCAGCTGATCAAGAAGTAAAAGATTCGACCACTGAACAAGAATTAGATCCTTATCTATACTTTGCAGATAAGTACTTTCAGTCTGCAAAATATGACAGTGCTAAGTATATGATAGCTGCGGGAAGAACGCTTTTCGGAAATGATTCTAGGCTAAATTACTTCCAAAAGAATGTAGTGATGGCTCAGTTGAAGTTTATTCCACCGAGTACTTTAATGTTGAACTATATTCAAGAGGTACTCCTGCATAATCCGGATGATAAAGACCTGCTGCAAAAGGAGAATGCATTATATATTTACCTGATTAAGAATAAGGTAAACCGAATGGATACGGCTGAGATCGATACGATATTGAACACTTTTGTAAGAGAAAAAGTAGCCAAGAGTAAGCTGAAAGCAGTGCGAACAATAGCAGAGGTTGATGTATTTGTAGAAAAAAAACCAGAAAATGTGCTTTGGAAACTTGCAGAATATTTTCAAACCTATACACACCTAAAAAGTGCTAAGTATGTACTGGATAAATATATATCCACTACAGCTAAGAGTAAACTGTCTGATGATGTAGAGCAGAGGTGGAATGTAATTGCCAAATATGCCTTTGATACCAAAGAGTTCCCATACGCAAGTTTTGTGCTACAGCAAGCTATACTTAAGTATCCACTTAATACAGAACTAAGTGCAAAGCGTACGCAGGTGATAGCAGAAAAAGAGGTGGTTCGCACCACAGTAGAAGAGCAAGCAACACTATACTCATTAATGAAAGATGAGTATAAAATAGACACTACAGCAGAGAACTTAGAACGTATCATAGCTATCAATGAAAAGTACATAGGGTTACTTATGGCTGCGAATAGATTTAGTACGGCTAAAGGTATTATGGCAGAGAAAATAGTGCTGGCACCGGACATAGATCATTCACGACAGTTGAGGCTGTTAGCCAAGGAGGATTTTTACCAAAACTACTTCAATACGAGAACCCAAGGTAAAGATATAAATGGTGAAGAAATACCACCATATAGCTGGAATGGCAGGTCTGGTGGGTGTGATGAAGGTATTGTAGATTTTGAGATTCAGAGTAAAGTAGCAGATCGTATCAATTATTTTAGACGAAATGCAGGTGTGCCAGAAGTATTATTTGATGAGGCTACCAATGAGTATTGTCAGAAAGCAGCTCTTATGATGGCTTCTAATAATAAACTAGAACATGATCCTCCACGGACTTGGAGATGCTGGAGTAATGACGGAGCTTATGCCGCTAAGCATTCTTTACTTATAAAAGACGCTAACACGTCTCTAGCAGTTACTTACATAATGGATGATAAGAATCCAACCGCAGGAAATAGAAGATGGTTATTATATCCTAACGGTAAGGTATACGGACATGGTAGTACCAATGACTATGCTGTCATCTGGGCATTAGATGATAGTGGCAGTGCAGATACTGCAGAATATATGGATGTACCTGTGGCCTGGCCACCAAAAGGTCACGTGCCTCAGCTGATGCTTTTCACTAACTGGACATTCTCGATATACAGAGATCTCACTAATGCTAAGGTGGAAGTAATACAGGACGGTAAAGTATTAGAAGTTCAGGTAGAACCTTTCTTAAGAGGCTATGGTGCACCTACATTGGTGTTTAAGCCAAAGTATGACAAGACTGCTCTTGTAGATCGTAGCACGTTTGATGTCACAGTTACATTGTCAGATGGACGTAAATATAATTACTCAGTTCACAGTTTTGCTTATGATCCTATGAGATAGCGAGCATCTATTTTGCAACCTTTTCGTTACCTTGCACGCCTAAGTATAACACATTCGCTTGCAGCATCTAAGATTTATATCATTCTTATTATTTCTTATTCAGTCGTGTGTCCTTTTTGGGCAGACAGGCTTTATGGAGAATAAGGGGCAGTTTGAAAAAAAAATACATTATCAGGCTAAGTTTAGCACACATTCTATCTATTTAGATGATAAAGGCTTTTCTGTTCTGCTTCGTGATAATGATAAATGGTCTGAAATAGTTTCTGAGTTTCATAATCACAAGGGGCATAAACTGAATAGCACTATTGAGGATTCAGAGCTATTGGGTTTTCAGTACATTCAGTATGAGTTTATAGGAGCTAATATGACGCAGCACAGTGGGACACAAAGCAACTCTGAGTACTATAATTATTTCATCGGAG
>Ga0306865_1000309_pt1 | contig 22688 bp, 19 predicted proteins | sample AntRauTorckE5431_FD_190441 | JGI IMG/M metagenome (GOLD analysis project Ga0306865, IMG submission 190441) | Saline lake microbial communities from Rauer Islands, Antarctica - Metagenome Torckler E5 #431 (v2) (version 2) | ecosystem: Environmental > Aquatic > Non-marine Saline and Alkaline >... | reverse complement strand
AAAAATTTTAAAAAAAAAAAAAAAAAACTGGAAACCACTTTGCCCATTTAATATTTACACATGCACCAAAAAACAATTTTTATTATCAGTATTCTAAATTAAAATCTGTATGAAAACATTATTTTTAATTACGATGACGATATTCCTCTCGTCTTTTTCAGGGCTGCAAACAGATACGAAAACGCATCCTGATCCACGTTTGTATGATGTCCTTTCGCAATCAGAAATTAATGAAATGTTGGATAAAAACCCTTTTTTAATTGAATATTATAACTATTTCTTAGATTATTCTTTCAAAATAATTGAACAACCAAAAGGAAAGAGTGTGAAATTGCCAGTCGTTGTAATTCCTGACGTAGAAAATTTCAATATTCTTGCTGTTCAAAAAAAGCAAAAACTCCAAAGAAGCTGGGATAATCAAACGTATTATTCTATTGAAGGCACCAATAAGGTTTTGGTATTTATCTCTGAGCGAGAATTCACGCAGCGATTAAACGAGCGGATAGGTCGTTAAGAAACGGTGATTTACTAAAAAACGGATTAATTATTTCCATAACTACAAAAAAGCCGTAAAGTGTAATACTTTATGGCTTTTTTCGTTTAATCCATTGATTATCATATATTTGCTAATCAATATTACTTACCTGATATTACTCACCAAAAATTATTAGCGAACTTTAACAATACCGAATACACATTTACAGGTTTCAAAATTTAGCAATCTGCTTAAATTTAGCAAATTTTGTAAAATACTTGCGATACTAATCAAGTTAGTATATGACGCAAGTAGATTATTTTATTAAGTCTAAAAAAACTTTACTTTTTAGAAAATTCTCCTATTATTTAATACAACATAGTTTAAAACCTATCGGATGATGAGTTGTAAATTTACATTAAAGCATATTTGGCTCGTTTTGGCTTTTCTTTGCACCATAAATATTATGGACGTTGAAGCACAAGACCCGCATTTTTCCCAATTCAATGCAGCACCGTTGCAGCTTAATCCTGCGATGGCTGGTGTTTATGAAGGTCAATTCAGAGTTGGCATTAATCATCGTAACCAATGGGGAAGTGTCCTCGGTCCAGTCCCTTTCCAAACGTCTTCAGTTAGTTTTGATTTCAGAGTTTATGCCTTCAAAGAGGATTACTTTGCAATCGGCTTAAACCTTTTGAGTGATCAAGCCGGCGAAGCTCGCTATTCTATGACGCAAGGGAATTTTACCCTTTCGTATATGAAAAAGATTTTTGGCGGTCGAGGTTCCCGTTATGATCAATACCTAATTGCTGGTGGGCAATTTGGTTTTGGGCAGCAAGGAGTCAACTGGAACACGCTTCAATTTTCTCGTCAATTTGATGGGCAAGCATTTAATTCAGATTTGTCCAGTGGCGAACCGACAGCCGATCAAACGGCAATGTATGGCGATTTAGGTGCAGGTTTGATGTGGTACGGATTATTTGGTAAGCAGCGAAGTGCTTACGGTGGTATTGCTTTTCATCACTTAAATTCTCCAAATATTTCTTTCAACGGTATTGAGCAAGATCCGTTGTACATGAAACTCACCGTTCACGGTGGGGGAGAAGTGCCGATTAATAGAGGCATGACGATTTTGCCAAGTGCAAATATTCAACGTCAAGGTCCTTCTTTTCAGACCGTAGCTGGTGCAGCCGTTCGTTTTTCTACTCGTGAGTGGGATGAGTTTGCGGTTCGTTTCGGTGCTTATGGTCGTGTCGCAGGTCGATTTGACAACAGTGTTATGACAGATGCAGTGATTATTTATACGGCTTTAGAATGGCATGATTGGATGCTGGGTTTGAGTTTTGATACGAATGTCTCCGCTTTGAGTGCGATTAGTGGCGGAAGAGGAGCGTTTGAATTATCATTAACTTATACGAATCCTCCAGCTCGTCGTAAAGGTATGTTCTGTCCTGTGTTTTAGGATTTCTGATGATTAATCATAACTAATTCTCCTGTTATAAATAAAAAGGTTCACTTGACGTATTTCAAGTGAACCTTTCGTTATTTTATGGCTTTCCAAATTGATTTTCTAAATTGATTTTTAATAAGTTAAAAATACGAACTACTTTTGTACGCAAATTACAGACAAACCTATGGGGTTTTGAAAACCCCATAGGTTTTTACACAATTAAAAATTTTGATTGAATATGGATTTTAGTGTATTATTTACGCCGGAAGCATTGGTAAGTATCTTGATGCTGACATTTATGGAAGTTGTTTTAGGGATAGATAATATTATTTTTATCTCTTTGGAATCCAATAAGTTACCCAAAAATCAACAACGCAAAGCGACCAATATCGGTTTGTCTTTGGCGATGGTTTTGCGGATTATTTTGCTTTTTGGTATTAATATATTGATTGCGGCACAAGAGCCGATTATGCACTTTGATAATAGTTTTATTAATGGTAATATTTCGTGGCAAAGCATTATTTTAGTTGTTGGTGGTTTGTTTTTGATTTATAAAAGTACGACCGAAATTCACCATAAATTAGAAGGCGAAGGTGCTAATGGCAACGAAGATGGTGGCGGCTCAAGTACGATGTCCAAAGTCGTTATTCAAATTACATTAATCAATATCGTTTTTTCGGCAGATTCTATTTTGACCGCTGTTGGTATGACAAACGGCGTGGAAGGAGCGATGCTTATTATGATTACGGCTATCGTTATTTCGATGGGAATTATGATGGTTTTTGCGAATCCTGTGGGGAATTTTGTGAATAAAAATCCGACGATTCAGATTTTAGGTTTATCATTTTTGATTTTGATTGGCTTTATGTTGATTACAGAAGGGGCACATTTAGGACACATTGAAATTTTTGGCGAAGCGATTGGAGCGATTCCAAAAGGTTATTTATATTTCGCTATTTTCTTCTCTTTAATCGTCGAAATGTTGAATATGCGTTTCCGCAAAAAAGGCACTAATTTGGACTTGAATAGTGCGACCAGCAAAGCTACGAAAAAAGGAATTTTGAAGTAGATTCGAGTTGCAATTTTATCGAAAACTGTGTCGGTTTTAAAAATCGATACGGTTTATTATTACAAACAAAAAAATCAAAAACTGTGCGGTTTCAATACTTTTTCATCGTTGTTGCGTTATTTTTTGCGACTTCAGTAAGCGGTCAATACCTTTCTGAAAAAGCAGAAATTAGTCTATTAACTTACGCTCCCGTTAATGAGATTCACACCGTTTTTGGTCACTCTTCCGTTCGAGTTTTCGACCCCGAGCGTCAATTGGATATCGTATTTAATTATGGAATGTTCGATTATGCCGCCCCGAATTTCACCTTGAATTTTGTTAAAGGAAAATTAAATTATAGCTTAGGCATTCAAAATTTTCGAGATGTCGTCGCTTATTCGGATTATCGAAATCAGACGGTTTCGGAGCAGGTTTTGAATTTGGATAACCGCCAAAAACAAGAAATTTACGATTTTCTCCAAAATAATTACAAACCCGAAAACCGGTACTATTTATATGATTTTTTCTTTGATAATTGTGCGACTCGAATCCGAGATATTTTGGATACAACCTTGACAAACCGACTTTCTTACGATAAAGTTGCCGTTGAAAAAAACGTAACTTTCCGAGAATTACTGCGAGAGTTTACACAAATACAACCGTGGCTGGAGTTTGGAATTGACTTAGTTTTGGGATTGCCAACGGATAAAAAAGCGACTTTTGAGCAGCAGATGTTTTTACCCAAATATCTAAATGAAAGTTTTGCCGCCGGAACGATTACAACTGCCGACACCACCAAAAAATTAGTGCAAATAACTCGACCAGTTCACCTCGCAGATGAAGTGAACGAAACAGGTTTTTCCATTACACCAATGCTTTTATTTTGGCTATTTTTCGGCGTGACGTTGATTCTTAATTTTGTAATTACAAAATCAAGAATTACAAAAATATGGAACGGTACTTTTGTATTAATTACAGGTTTGGCTGGCGTTGTGATTTTATTGATGTGGTTTGGAACAGAACACGTTCCGACCAAAAATAATTTGAATGTAATTTGGTGCTTTCCGACCCACCTTATCGCTGCGTTTTGGATTTGGAAATCAGCATCAAAACCGATGTATTTTAGAATTTTTACCGTTGTGAATATTTTATTATTAACTACCTTTCCTGTATTTCCACAGCAGTTACCGATACCTTCAATTCCACTACTTTTGATGTTAATTACGATTGGTTTAATGCAATCAAATTTGCCATTTTTAAAACGATTTACGACAAAAACGCTATAACATCTTTTGCGGTTTGTTCGGGTAATTCCAACATTGGCAAAGCACCGATTCCGTCATAAATTTTGGATTTTACATTTGGTATTCTTCTACCAAAGTCTTTATTTGTATTCAGGCTTCCGTATTGAATAAACGTAGGAATTTCGATTTTTGAAATTTTATCGTAGCGATTTTTTAATGGATTTTGAGCTAAAATTATTAACGATTTTCTATTTCCTTTACAAATTAGCAATTCTTGTGTTTGTTTCACCAATTTGTCCGTGATCACGGATTGATTACCTAAAGATTTTATCAATTGCTTTTTTATTGCTCGCTGCGAACCCTTCCAACGCAAAATAAACCTTGCAAAACGCCCCTTATTTTCAAAAGGAAATAAACCATTTGTTTTGTCTAAGTTTTGCCCTTGCGGATTAACGAGCAACAGTTTTAAGATTTTATGCGGGTGTAATAAAGTATATTGCCAAGCCAAATGACCACCAAAACCAATGCCGCCGATATGGAACATTTCCAAACCTAAACCCATTGTTGCGGTAAATTTCTTTATAAAATAAATATACGAATCCATTTTATAATTGAATTTTTCAGACTTTGGACTCAAGCCAAAACCGGGTAAATCCAAGCGAATTACTTTAAAATGTGGCGTTAAAATAGGCAGCCATTCATCCCAAATATTTAGGGTAGTTCCAGCATCATGCAACAAAACGAGAGGCGTTCCATCACCTTCTTCTTTGTAATGAATATTCATTTTATCTATGGTGATAAATTTTGAAAATTCATCAGAATGGTTTTTAGCTGTTATTGCTAAAGGCGTGTCCAGTTTGAACATGATTTTTTGTTTGGTTTAGGCTGCGAAAATAATTAAATTTTCCTGCATACCACTACAGATTTATCGCAAAGACGTAAAGAACGTTAAGAAAAACCATTAAAAATCAATTTTAAATTTTGCTCTGAGATTTTGCACACGTATAAATACCAAATTATTTGGTTCTTTGACAATTCCTGCAAAAGTGAGCAGGAGTTGTCAAAGAATCTATATATTAAATAATTTGAAGGAAAAGCCGATGCCGTTTGCTCGATATTTCTTACCTCGGTTTGTACCTTGAACCTCGCAAAATCTTTTGAGCGTCTTTTTCTTGTAGCATTTGTTCAAGCGTTATATTTGGATTGTTTTCCATATAGTTTTTTACGATTTGCCAACCGACCCAACTTCCTGCATTTCCTGGAGATTCTGACGGCATTCCAGGCGAAGTCGGTGCGACTTCTACCAAGCCTAATAAGCCCTTTTTCTTTAATTTTGTTTCATACAAATTTTCAATAAAAACACTTTTCCACATTTCGCCTTCGTTATTGTAGAGCCATTTTGATTGTTCGGCAGAAATGCCCAAACGAATATCATCGCTAAGATGTGGCTGGAACAAATCGAGTAAATACAAGGATTTACCGTTATGAACCATGAAGTCCAACAAACGAGTGCCTTCATTTACGCCGACGATTTCTCGTGCTAAGGCTTCCATAACTTTTGGTGTAATGTGTTTTCGGTCGAGGGTTTCTGTAATATAATTCGGCAACTGAACGGGCGGATAATAATAGGGTTGATAATCCGAACCTAAGAACATATCCAAACCAATCACAACTTCGGTTTCGTCAACAGAAGCTATCGCAACGCCATATTCTGAAATAAAAGTGGTCACGGTTGGTATTGGACGTTTTGGGAAATAATATTTATAAAATTGAAACGCATTGGTCAAATCTTTTTCGACCAACGAAAAGTCACCGTAAACGGTTTGACAAGTATCGTATAATTTTATCAGCGAAGGATAAGTTATAAAGCCTTTGACCGTTTCTGCATAGTCAAAAGTTGAATCGTATAAGGGCTTGAAACCCATGATTTCGGAAAAATACAAATCTGCGAAATAGCCGTATTTTTCATTTAATGCTTGAATTTCTGTTTGTAAATTATTTGTATCTAAATTAAATAAATCTTGCTCAAAACGTTGAACATTTAATTTAACTTGGACATCAGCAACATCTGGAATATCTTTACGCTCGTTACTTCCACAGCTAATAATCGTCATTAGACACGAAAATAAACCGATATTTAGCCAAAGCGTCAGGCTGTTTTTTTGAATTCTCATAAATTTTGAAGTCAATATTTTTATTAATAATTGAATATTTTTAATTTGGTATTTCTGTATGATGATAAATCAAAATATCTTTAAACCAAAACACTTTCACACCAAAAGCATTACAAACGTATGGATTTCATACATAATTATATCAAAAACCATCAAAACATGAAACAAATTATTACGATTACAATTTTTACGTTTTTGAGTCTTACAGCGATAAATGCACAGAGTTTTCGCTTAGGCGTTCAGGTAAGTCCGACCTTTTCATGGATGAATACGAACCAACCTTCTATCACTGGCAACGGTACTAATTTAGGCTTGGAAGTTGGTCTTTTAGGCGATTACTATTTTGCGAATGATCGTTATGCGTTTTCATCGGGTATTTCTTTGTTATTAAATCAAGGTGGCACGTTGAATTACTCAACGGGTGGCGATTTATTCCCAGACTCTGAATTGAGTGATCCTTCTTTATCAAATATCGGAGATGAGTCAGATGTACAATATCATTTTCAATACATTGAAATTCCCCTTTCTATGAAATTAAGAGGCGGAACGAGTGATTTGGGTTATTATGTTCAAATTCCATATTTCTCTTTGGCGTTTCCGATTCAAGGTCGTGCGGATATTGGAGCTTATGAAAATGAAAATATTTTAAAAAGTGTTTTTCCTTTTTCTGCAACGTGGGGATTGGGTGCTGGAGCGGAATACACCGTTAAAGACCTAACGCTTATGGGCGGTATTACGTACCAAAGTTCAATTATTGATGTAATTAGAAATCAAGGTGTTTTGACTGGAGGAGAAAAGGAAGATGCAAAACAAAACTTGAATCGAATTACGGTTAGAATTGGCGTTTTCTTTTAGAATATATCGTTACATTGTTTTATTGTTTCACTGTTATTAACAACAATAAAACAATAAAACAATGTAACAATATAGCAGTGAAATCAATCATCTTTAATCACAATCTCGCCCATATCCTTCAATCGTTTTTCCTCTTCCCTTAGTAATTTCGCTAACTCCGCAGGGTTTTTCTTATGCAGCGGATTACTGTGCATTTCCATATATCTTGTACGATTTTTTGCAATATCAATGGCTAAAAACAAAGCCTGACGGAAAGAATCTGGACTCGCTTTATCTTTTCCAGCAATATCGTGAGCCGTTCCGTGATCAGGCGAAGTGCGGACGATAGGCAAACCTGCCGTATAATTCACGCCATTTCCAAAAGACAAAGTCTTGAAAGGGACTAAACCTTGGTCGTGATACATCGCCAAAATCGCATCAAACTGCTTGTAAACACCCGAACCGAAAAAACCATCTGCCGAATAAGGGCCAATTGCAATAATGCCTTTTTGTTTCGCTTCTTGCAAGGTCGGGATGATAATTTTCATCTCCTCTTCGCCTAATAAACCTTCATCGCCAGCGTGAGGATTTAAGCCCAAAACCGCAATTCGAGGTCTATCGAAACCAAAATCAATTCGCAAAGTTTCTCGCATTAGGTTTAGTTTTTCCATAATGCGTTCCTTCGTAATTGCCGCAGCAACTTTAGAAATTGGCAAATGATTCGTTACCAAACCGACTCTCAAATCCTCGTTAATCATAAACATCAAACTTTCTTTTACATCGAAAGCTGCTGTTAAATATTCCGTATGTCCAGGATATTCGAAACCTGCCAAATTCATTGATTTTTTGTGAATCGGCGCAGTTACCAAGCCATCAATCAAGCCCATTTTCAAATCTTCTACCGCAGCCGCTAATGATTTTATCGCATATTCGCCGCCGACATCATTCACCTGCCCCAAACGAATATTGACCGTATCTTCCCAACAGTTGATAATGTTGACTTTATCTTCGTGAATTTCTTCGACGTTATTTGTTTGATGATATTCAAACTCCTCAATTTCAATTGTTTTTCGGTGATACGAAATCACTTTTGAAGAGCCGTAAATAATTGGTACACAACGATCTATGATTCTGGGGTCAGCAAGTGTTTTCAAAATCACTTCCAATCCAATCCCATTCACATCACCTATGCTAATTCCTATTTTTAACTTTTTCATGTATTCTTTTAGGTCTAAAAGTCTTAGGTATGAAGTTTTAGAGGCTTTCGCCAACCAATTTACCCAGCGACTTTATTTTTTATTAATTGCAATTCACAAAGATAGTAAACAATGGGAATATTGAATATTGAATAAAGGTAAGCGATTAAGAATCTGAAATTTTATTGTTTTTATATAAAATAACGTTGTAATGACGTAGTTCAAATTATTATTTTTTACAAATAACAGTCGGTTGTACCTGTGGAAATAATGCGATTTCGTCTCACTTCAATCACTTTACTTTAACGAATAAAATCGATTCGTCAGATTTTGGCAAGACCTTAAAAACTGCTTAAATGCTTTTATCTTTTGATAAATCTTATTGTAAATTCACGGCTGATACCGAAATTTGTTAGAGAACCCATACTTTTATAGTTTATACGTTGTAACTTTAATTTGCGATTCATACATCAATCAAAAATTCTTCCTTCATCACCAAATATTAAAAGAATGAAATTAATTAAACAAAATGGATTTACCTTTTTGCTCATTTTTGTACTTCAAGGTATTTTGCTTTCCTCTGCTTTCGCTCAATCAAAAAGTGAAATTGCGATAAATAATAAATGTGAGGCGTGTAAAACACTTTTAGATGCTGAAAATATCAATGCCTTTGCAGCAGGAAATTGTAGGATTTATCAAAGTATTTGTAATTTATTGTCACAACAAAATACCATCATTTTAGAAGAACGCACTGCAAATCAGTATTTTGAGGGAGTACAAGAAATTGAGTTATCGAATACGACGATTGTCTTAACTTTAGAGAATTTCAAAGAAAATGGCTATGAAATTACTCCGAAAATGACGTTATTAAATGAAGAAAAAGAGGTAATCGAAGTCGTAGAAACTGGTTATTTTCAATTGTATTCTTTTGATGAAAATCAAAATATCGTAGCAGCGGAAGGGGTCAAAACTATTAAAAAAGTAGATAAAAATACGAATCAATTAATGATGACGACGATGAATTTACCCGAAACGGCAAAAGACGCTGCATTCATACAAGTCGCTTTTCAATTTACACATCCCGCAACATCGGAATCAATTGTATTGAAAGAAATGATTCAAGCGATTACGGTTAAATAAGAATTGAGTTATGAAGGTTCTTTGATAAATGTTGTAAAAAGTAAGTTGGTCAATGCCAAAGTAGAAATCGTCAAAGAACCTATTTTTTATATATTTTGCCTTCAATAAAACCACTTTCTATTAGAAATAACCTCATTTTCACTACCTTTGACTGGTGGCGGTTTTTTTTATAAAAAACGTGGCTTAGATTTTAAACGAACAAGAAATAAATAAAATATTCTGCTGATGTTGTATTCAATGACCGGTTACGGCCGTGTAGTTAATGAGTTTGAGTTACGTACTATTACTGTTGAAATTCGCTCTTTGAATAGCAAGTTCAGCGATGTCAAAATCAAATTACCACAAACTTATCGTGAGAAAGAGTTGGATATTAGAAAAATTATTTCTGAAAAATTACAACGGGGAAAAGTTGACGTATTGATTGAAATGCAAAGCAGTACAGGAGATGAACAGATAAAAATTAATCGACCATTATTCAAAAAGTTTTTTGCAGAATTGAAAGAAACTTGTGATGAATTGGGTTACGATGCTCCAGATTTAGTTTCGTCAGTCATGCGTTTGCCTAATGTGGTCGTTCCAACGACTCAAGGGCTTTCTGATGAAGAATGGAATGAGGTAAAAACGACGATAGGCGAGGCACTTGAGCGTTTAATAAAATTCCGATTGGATGAAGGTAGTGTTTTGGATAATGATTTTCAGTTGCGAATTGAACATATTGAAGAGGGTTTGGTGAAAATTCCAGATTATGAAAATTCTCGAATTGAAAAATTAAAAGAGCGCTTGCGCCAAAATTTAGAAAAGATAAATATTAAAGATGGATTCGATGAAAATCGCTTTGAGCAGGAATTAATTTTTTATTTAGAAAAAATGGATATTACAGAAGAAAAAGTCCGTCTGGCTCAACATTGTAAATATTTCATTAAAGAATTAGTAGCGAAAAAATCTGAAAAAGGTAAAAAATTAAACTTTATCTGCCAAGAAATCGGTAGAGAAGTCAATACCATCGGCTCAAAAGCCAATTCATCGGATATTCAACGAGTTGTTGTCCAAATGAAAGATGATTTAGAAAAAATAAAAGAACAAATTGCAAATATTTTGTAAGCCGGTTACTTGTTGAGCGAAAGCGGAATGCTGGAAAAAATCAGCATTTTGCCTCCGCTCAAAGAGTATCGAATAGTAAACGTATTTAAGTATTAAGCATGAAATTAATAGTATTTACAGCACCTTCTGGGGCAGGAAAGACGACGATTGTACGACATTTATTAACTAAATATGAAGCCTTAGCGTTTTCCGTTTCGGCAACTACTCGGGCTGCTCGACCAAACGAAGTTGAAGGAAAAGATTATTATTTCTTATCTTTAAAAGAGTGGAATGAAAAGGTTACGAAAGGGGATTTTGTAGAATGGGAAGAGGTTTATACGAATCAATATTACGGTACGCTAAAAAGTGAAATTGAGCGTCTTTGGGCGTTAGGCAAATATGTCATGTTTGATATTGATGTGAAAGGAGCGACCAATATTAAAAAAACTTATGGTGAAAAAGCCATCACGATTTTTGTGAAGCCACCTTCTTCGGAAATCCTTTTTAGTCGCTTACGCAATCGAGAAACGGAAGACGACGCAAGTTTGAGAAAACGAATCGCTCGTGCTGCCGAAGAGTTAACTTATGAAACGACTTTTGATGAAGTCCTATTAAATGACGATTTAGATATTTGTTTGCAGAAAGCAGAACAAATTATTGAAAACATAATATTAAAGAATAATTAAAACTTTGAAGGAACAAGATTTCCTGTAATCTGTAATTGCGAATCTATATAATTAGCAGTAATATAATGTCAAAAACAACAGCAATCACCAAAGATGTTTCCGTAAGCGTAGAGGTTCAGTTTCAACAAAAACACTCTAATATTAAGCTTTCAAAATATGTATTTTCATATAATATAACAATCAAAAACTTAGGAAAATCTACTATTCAGCTACTCCGAAGGCATTGGATTATTTTTGAAAGTAATGGAACTAAAAGAGAAATGAAAGGCGAAGGCGTGATTGGTGAATTTCCGATTCTTTTACCAGATGAAACTTATACTTATTCGTCTTGGTGTCCGATACAAAATACATTGGGCTATATGGAAGGGGTTTACCTAATGAAGGATATTGATAAGAATACGTCCTTCGATGTCGTTATTCCAAGGTTTCAATTGATTGTAAATAGTAAATTGAATTAGTGAATTTTGTGATTCGATACTCGGCGAACGTAAAGTATTGCAACAATTATAGTAAAAAATTGCCATCCAATTTTTTACCGTTGTTAAATACGTTATTGTACGTTTGCCAAATCACGAATCAAAGATTTATTCTCCTGTCATATTTTTCTGCCCGTAAGCTTTTGTTTGCGGGCTTCTTTTTGGACAAAAAAAAATATTTCGACACAAAAAAAAGGTTCAGTTTAGCTGAACCTTTTTTATATTTAAGCAGTCGCCAAAGCGAAAAATCACAACTTGTTATCCTTCTACTTTTGTTAAAAACTGCATTTCGTATAATTCCTTATAATGTCCATTTTCATTTTGTAATAATTCTTCATGCGTTCCTATTTCCATGATTTGACCTTTATCTAAGACCATAATCTGGTTAGCGTGTTTGATGGTCGATAAACGGTGAGCGATGATAATTGATGTTCGCTTCGTGATTAGTTTTTTAATTGCGTGTTGTATCACGCCTTCCGTTTCTGGATCAATCGAAGAAGTCGCTTCGTCCAAAATCAAAATATCAGGATTAAAAACCAATGCCCGAACGAAGGAAATCAACTGTCGTTGTCCCATCGAAAGCGTTGCACCTCTTTCCATGACTTCGTAATCGTAAGTACCTGGTAATTTTTGGATAAACTCATCCGCCCCAATCATTTTTGCGGCTTCGATGACTTGCGCTCTCGAAATACTTTCGTCTCGCAACGTAATATTATCGTGAACCGAACCTGAAAATAAAAATACGTCTTGTAAAACCATTGCCAAACGTTGGCGGTAAGCCGCTAATTCGTAGTTTTTAATATTTTCATTATCAACTAAAATTGCTCCAGATTCTGTTTCATAAAAACGATTTAGAATATTAACAATCGTAGATTTTCCAGAACCCGTACTCCCGACAATTGCTAAAGTTTCGTAGGGTTTTACCTTGAAATTTAGACCTTTTAAAACTGGTTCGCCTGGATTATATGCGAAATGAACGTCTTTAAACTCAATCGAACCTTTTAATTTTTCAGGTTTCAAACCGCCTTCATTTTCAATTTGTTCGGTATTATCCAAAACATTAAAAACACGTTCGGAAGCGACCAAACCCATTTGTAGCGTATTGAATTTGTCGGCTAACATTCGCATCGGACGAAAAAGCATATTCAAATAAATCGGAAAAGCGATTAATGCGCCCAATGTTACTTCACCTTCAATCACACCTTTCGCACCCCACCAAACGAGTAATCCCAACGAAATAGCGGACAAAATCTCAATAACTGGAAAAAATATAGCGTAATATAAAATGGAATCTAAATTCGCTTTCGTGTAATCGTTATTAATTGATTGAAACGTTTTTAACTCCTTTTCTTCGGCATTAAAAATCTGAACGATTCTCATTCCCGTAATCCGTTCTTGCAAAAACGCATTCATTTTAGAAATTTGCGTCCGCACTTTTTGATACGCTACTTTTACTTTTTCTTTAAAAATATAGGTACTCAAAACCAAAAACGGAAAGGTCGTAATACAAATTAACGTCAGTTGCCAACTCGTATAAAACATAATACCTAACACCGCAAAAATCGACAAAATATCCGCAATAATCGTGATTACACCTTGCGAGAAAACGGTATTAATTGTTTCAATATCGTTAATCGTTCGAGTTGTAGAAGTTCCGATTGCCGTTTTATCAAAATATTTTAACCGCAAACTCGTGATGTGTTTAAATATTCTGACCCTCAAATCTTGAATAACCGCTTGTCCTAACCAGCTCGTGCTATAAATGAAAGCATATCGCAAAGCGCCATTTAAAAACAAAACGGCTAATAATAACATCAACATTCGATTTAACCCTTCGGGATTGAATATTAAAATATAATTATCAATGGTTTCTTGTATTAAATACGGACTGACGATTGACAACGGTGCTAACACGATTGCCAAAATCGTTGCAATTGCAAAAGTCAATTTATAAGGTCGGGCTTGTGCCAGAACCCTCAGCAGCAAAGTCCAGTCTAATTGTTTTTTTTTCGTGTTCGGTGTAGTTGTATTACTCAAGATAAATAATTTTCAGACGTTACATTAAAATTTCATTAAAGGTAAGTGTTTTATCGCCTGCTTTGTTCTCAGAATGCTACATTTTTAGATATTCTGTAATACCTAAAACCAATATAAAACGCAGTGAAAATATTAAAAATCAATACTTTTTTAATTATAAAATTATCCTCCAGCCAAAAAAAAAGATCGTAGATATTGCTGCGAATACCTACGATCTATAATTATTCAATCTTAATCATTGAGTTTTTTTTTAAACCAAAACCAACTCTTCTTCCGCAATCACTTCAAACTGATTACTTGTATTTTTCGCTCCACCAGCTTTCAAGGCTTTTTCACCTGCAAAGAACGTTTTGTGGTCATCGCCCAAGTCAGAACCAGCCATTCGCTGATGTTTGACACAAGCCACCCCTTTCCGAACTTCCTGTCTTTGTACGCCTAAAACGTAAGCCAACATTCCTTGATCACCAAAATATCCTTCCACCAAATCGTTCATTTGCAGTGCCGTCGTGTGATACGTTGGCAACGTAATTAAATGATGGAAAATACCAGCTTTCATTGCTCCTTCCTTCTGGAAATCCAAAATCATTTGGTCTGCGAACGTTGACAATGCAGTATTATCGTATTTTGCATCCATCAAAGTCGCACGATTATAAGCGGACATATTTTGACCAGCTTCCGACATCATATCATAAGTCTGCTGACGGAAATTAAGCGTCCAATTGAATGATGGCGAATTATTATAAACCAACTTTGCATTCGGAACAACGGCTTTAATTCGGTCAACCACTGCTGCAATTTGCCCAACATTCGGCGTTGGCGTTTCAATCCAAAGCAAATCCGCACCATTTTGCAAACTCGTGATACAATCCAAAACCACTCGATCGATATTCGATCCTGCTTTAAATTGATACAAACCGTTGGGCATACGAACAGGACGGACTAATTTTCCATCTCTTTTGAGCAAAACTTCATTGTCATTAACCGCTTCAACGGATACTTCTTCCGCTTCGACGAAGTCCAAATATTGAGCAGCCAAATCTCCTTTTTTCGTAGATACTGGCAATTTTTGCGTCAAACCAGCACCTTCTGAATCGGTACGTGCGACGATAATACCGTCATCGACACCCAACTCCAAAAATGCCGCCCGAATCGCGTTTAATTTAGCAATAAAATCTTCGTGTGGAACGGTTACTTTTCCATCTTGATGTCCACATTGCTTGGCATCAGACACTTGATTTTCTATTTGAATGCCACAAGCACCAGCTTCAATCATCTTTTTTGCCAACAAATAAGTCGCTTCCTCGTTCCCGAATCCTGCATCAATATCCGCAATAATCGGCACGACGTGCGTTTCAAAATTATCAATTTCATCTTGCACGTCTTCTCCAGCTTCGAGGCGATTAAACAAATCATTCAATTCAACCGCATCAGCTTGACGCAAAAACGTATATATTTCCTCAATCAACTTAGGAACAGCCGTTTTTTCGTGCATAGACTGATCGGGCAGAGGTCCAAATTCAGAACGCAAAGCCGCAACCATCCAACCCGAAAGATAAATATATCGTTTAGCCGTTGTGCCGTGATGTTTTTTGACGGCAATCATATTTTGCTGAGCCACGAAGCCATGCCAACAACCTAACGATTGTGTATATTTGGTCGAGTCTGCATCATATTCTGCCATATCTTGACGCATAATCGCAGCTGTATATTTTGCAATATCCAACCCCGTTTTAAAACGATTCTGCACCATCATTCGTGCAGTATCTTTGGGGCTAACTGCCGCCCAACTCTCGCCGTACTTCGCTTTTAATTGACGCACTTTTTCAAGTGCTGATAAATAATTTGACATGATAATACCGTTTTTTTGTTAGTGAAAATACGTAGGGCAATCGGCATGCCTTTGCCATTTCTTAATAGCATATTTTTGCCATTTCTTAACGACATACCGCTCCCATTGAACAAAACCAATTGTTTTGCCCTTAATATTTAATATTTAATATTAAAAAAATATACTTAATATTTAAAAAACATACTTGTAAGCCTCCAAGGTCAAGAAGTCTGGAAACGTTTCATCTTTAATTAAATAATTAAAAATGTCCAATGCTTCTGCAAAACGACCGTTTTCGTAAGCTTCCGTTCCAACGTAAATTTGGATTTTTTCTAATTCTTGCGGGATAAGCGAATCAATATAAACTTGCGTAATAATCTCGCCTTCGTCCGTTTTTGACGCATTGCGAATCCATTGCCAAAGTTGCGTTCGAGAAATTTCGGCAGTTGCGGCATCTTCCATTTTGTGATATAACGCTGCTGCCCCGTTTCCTCGCAACCAACTTTCGATATACAAAACACTCACGTTGATATTTTCCCGCACTCCTATTTCCGTGATTGTTCCAGTCGGCACAGTTAACAAATCGGCTTCTGTGATACTTACGTCCAAGCGTTTATTGTCAATTTGATTGGCATTTGGCATGAATTCGTCAAAAATATCCATTGCCGTTTTGACCAAACCCGGGTGAGCGACCCACGTTCCATCGTGTCCGTCTTTCGCTTCCCGCAATTTATCGGCAGCGACCTTTCCGAATGCAATTTCATTCGCTTCGGGGTCATTTTTAATTGGAATTTGTGCCGCCATGCCGCCCATTGCGTGTGCATTTCTGCGGTGACAAGTTTTGATTAACAACTCAGAATACGATTTCATGCAATGCACATTCATCGTCACTTGCCCACGTTCGGGCATGACGAATGACGGATGATTGCGGAAACGCTTGATAAAAGAGAAAATATAATCCCATCGTCCACAATTCAAACCAGCGGAATGTTGTCGCAATTCCCACAAAATTTCGTCCATTTGGAAAGCCGCCAAAATCGTTTCAATCAAAACCGTTGCCTTGATTTTACCAGCTTCGATGCCAAATGATTTTTGTGCAAATTCAAAAACGGAATTCCACAAACGAGCTTCCAAATGATGTTCTAATTTTGGTAAATAAAAATATGGACTGCTGCCACGTTTGATTAATTCGCCTGCATTATGAAAGAAATATAAACCAAAATCGAACAACGAACCGCTCATAAATTCGCCATCAACCGTCATATTTTTTTCTTCCAAATGCCAACCTCTCGGGCGAACCATCAGCGTTGCCGTTGTTTCATTCAAAGCGTACTTTTTTCCATTTTTAGGATTGGTAAACGAAATTTCACGACGGATAGCATCTCGCAAATTGATTTGTCCTTCGATGTTATTCGCCCAATTCGGGCAGTTTGCATCTTCGAAATCTGCCATAAAAACCTTCGCTCCAGAGTTCAAGGCATTGATGACCATTTTTCTATTCACAGGCCCAGTAATTTCGACCCGTCTATCTTGCAAATCTTTTAAAACTGGTAAAACTTGCCAGTCATTTTCTCGAATTTGTTTGGTGTTTTCCAAAAAAACAGGAAATTTTCCTGCGTTAATGTCTTTCTGAACGATTAAGCGATTTTCAAGCAGCTGTTTTCTAATAGGATTGAACCAACGATGCAGTTGAGCGATAAATTCTAAGGCTTCGAGCGTTAGAATTTGGGCATAGGATTCCTCGTGAAAACCTGTGATACGAACGCCTTTTGGAGTCGTGTAGGTCTTCGGTTCTAAAGTAGTTCCGACCATGATTAATTATTTTATAAATACTTTTTTGTTAGTGAAATTCAGTGCAATTATTTAGCGAATTTTCGCTTGACGTTACAAATATAAGTACTTTAGCGAAAATTCGCAAGTTTTCAACTGTTTTAATTTTCATTGTCTTAACAACAGAAAAGTTCTTTGTGTCAAATGAACACCCAATTTTATCACTTAATTTTTTGTTAATAAAAATTAAAATTTTGAAATAAGATCATAAATGAATTTTTTATAAAATTTATCAAAAAAATGGAATTAAGAACTAACCAAATTTTTTTTTAAAAAAAATGATATTTTTAGTAAATATTTTCAAAATAGGTGATTTTTATAAAAAAATAGGAAATATTTTAAGATTTATTGATGGTATTTTTACGAAAATTGAAGCATTTTTATATCAATTATAACGTATCAACTCCGTTAATTTTCGAAATAACGATATTCGATAAGCGATTTTGAATCGAATGTAGAATTTTCGTAATTGAGTTTTTGGGGTGGGCAAATGACTGGCAATAAATTGATTATCAAAAAAAAGCATAAAAAAATACACATCTATTTACATTAAATTTCGAATTAACGACAAAGAAATATTTGATTTTTGTCAGTTTTAAGTCTCAAACAAAATTTTATATGCTTTTTTTAGCAAAAAATTGCTATTTTCGTGCGAATTTTCGCAACTACTTGATTAAATAAGATGTTTTATATAAACTGTAGGAACTAATTCGGTAACTAACAATCAATACTATAATCATAACGATAAATGGACGCATTAAAACAAAAATTTTACGAAAAATCATCTGCACTAAAAGCAGAAGTAAAAGGCTTTTTGAAAGAACATGGTAACTTAAAAGTTGGTGAAATCACATTGGGTCAAGTATATGGCGGAATGAGAGGAATGCCAAGTATGCCGTGGGAAACTTCATCACTTGACGCTCAAGTTGGAATCCGTTTTAGAGGATATTCTATTGACGATCTGAGAGAACTTTTACCAAAAGCACCAGGTGGAAAAGAGCCTTTACCAGAAGGATTATTCTACCTGATGCTTGTTGGCGAAGTTCCAACAGAAGATGAAGTCAAAAGTATTTCGGAAGAATGGCGTAAGCGTTCAGAGGTTCCTGCCCATACTTTTGCAGTTTTAGATGCTTTACCTACGGATACGCACCCAATGACACAGTTTATCATTGGTATTACTTCGTTACAAAGCGAAAGTATCTTTGCGAAACGTTATGCGGAAGGTATGCCAAAGTCAGAATATTGGGACGCAACGTATGAAGATACGATGAATTTAATTGCAAAATTACCTAAAATTGCGGCTTATATTTATCGTCGCTCTTACCATAATAGCGATCATATCGAGTCTGACCCATCTTTGGATTGGGGTGGGAATTTCGCACATATTTTAGGCATTGACAAACCAGATTTCAAAAGTCTAATGCGTTTGTACCTAACGGTTCATGCGGATCATGAGGGTGGAAATGCTTCTGCTCACGCAACGCACTTAGTGGGTTCTACGTTGAGCGATGCTTATTTGTCGTTAGCGGGTGGAATGTCTGCATTAGCAGGGCCTTTGCATGGTTTGGCGAATCAAGAAGTCATCAAGTGGGTTTTTGATATGTTGGATAAGTTAGGCACTCGCCAACCGACTAAGGAGCAAATCCGTGATTATGTCAATGAAACTTTGGCAGAGGGAAAAGTGATTCCTGGATATGGTCATGCTGTATTAAGACAACCAGATCCACGTTTCACGGCTCAAAGAGATTTTGCGAAAGAGTACATTAAGGATTCTGATATTGTAGATGTTGTTTGGAAATGTTTTGATGTTGTTCCTGAGGTATTGATGGGATTAGGAAAAGTGAAAAATCCTTGGCCTAACGTCGATGCACATTCTGGAGCATTGTTAGTACATTACGGCTTAACGGAATATCCTTTTTATACCGTTTTATTTGGTGTTTCAAGAGCGATGGGTGTCTTGGCCGCAAGTTGTTGGTCAAGATCTTTGGGTTTACCTTTGGAGCGTCCAAAATCTGTAACAGCAGAGTGGGCAAAAGAAATGATTGCTAAAAATGCTTAACTTTATAACGCTTAACTTTTAAGTATTAATTATAAAAAAAGCCTTTCCAAATTTGGAAAGGCTTTTTTCGTTTTTCTAATTAGATATTCACACTTACTATACAAAATAAAAATTTGAACTACAAAGGCACAAAATAAACAAAGATAATGTACTAATAATCAATTGAATACGACTTTATGGCTTTTGTATCTTTCCCGATAAAATCCCCGATAAAATCGGGGTAAACTGGGATAAGTTATGGCTCAATTAAAAATATACAGTAGTTCGGTAGATATTATTAAATAATCACTGCTCGTAATTCCCTATCTGAAAAATCTATTGAACCGTCACTTTAGTGCGGTCAGAATAAGGAACAGCAACATATTTGAATCGCTATTTCGGAACCTGAAAACTGCCAACTCCTTTCTCCCTTCACGCTCCAATCAATACAAAAGCTGCCCAATACCTCGGATTCGCAGTCGTCGGATCTTGCAACATTTTTAATTTTGCTTGCCGCAATGCTGCCGAATAATCATTTGTTTCCAAGTAAAACTTATAAAAATCAATCATCAATTCCGCACTATATTCATCGCTCACTTTCCAAAGCGAAAAGATGACATTATTCGCCCCAGAAATGATAAAACTACGATTCAATGCAATCAAACCTTCGCCATTTATCAATTGTCCAATTCCACTTTCACAGCTACTCAATACGACCAAATCTACTTGAATATCCTGCACTTGTATTTCATTGGCGAAAAGCAAATTTTGTTCTACATCATCGGTTTCACTATAACAAGCCAAAGCGGATAATTTTGGATTTTGGAAATTCACCAAGCCATGTGTTGCGATGTGGACAAATTGATAGGACTGCTTTTTTATCGCTTGATTATAATTAGCTTTTGTTGCGTTTCTTTCTAACAAAACGGTTGTTTGTCCTTTGCCTTTTAAGGTCTTAGCAATCGCTTGAACTTCCATTTTGGTATTTGGTAAAGATAAAAAGCGACCGTTGTCAACACCTTGATACAGGCTATCGACTAAAAAGCCGATATTTCGAGTCGAACCGATTGCCGAATTTTCATTAAAAACTGGTGCAAAAGCGAAGAGCGAATTATCTTTTATGGTTGGTTTATTTTTTAGTTGTGTGTAAACCGTAGCAGAATATTGATAACTGATGTCGTAATTTTTGATTAGAAAATCTAAATCCTTAAAATCTTTTTTGTCGTTTGTTTTTAACAAAACCTCAAAAGGCAAATTGTGTAATAAGTAATCATTTATGAATTGAATATTGGAGTAATTTGACAATTCGTCCTGTATTGGAAGTAATAATTTTTGATATAATCGATTTGATATTGCGATAAACTTATCTCTATTGGTCGTTTGTATTAGCAATGGATTTTTCAATAATTGATTGAGTACATTGATATCATCAAAGAAAGTATCGTCTATTTCAATTTCTTTAATATTGTGTGATTCCTTAGATATTGCAAGAATGAATAAGTCATTTGAAGGTGCTAAACTATATTGCACAAACAAAGTATTGTTATCTAAAGCTTGTTGTAACGTTGTTAAATCAGCAACTTTATCTTTATAAAAAAATCGTTGCTTTGGGTCTTTTTTTATAATTTCTTGTTCTAATATTTCCAATTCATCATTGATAGACAATAATTGATTATTATAAAACTCAAGGCTGTCATTATCACTCAAAAACTCAAATTTCAATTCATAATTTACTCTGTCTTGTAATAATTGTTTCTCTTTTGTTAATATTGCCGCAGGTAAATCAGGAGGTGACAATACATCTAATATAGATACCGCTTTCTTCCGTTCCATTATTTCAATAATCATATTTATACTTTGAGGTGTCTTCTCTAACTCCCATAAAGCATAACGTATTTTTAATAATCGCTCTAAAGCGTCATTTATATTTCGATTATAGATTAATTTAGAAGATTCAAATCCATTCAAGTTAATGAGTTCTTTTTCCAAAACTTCGACAGCTATATTCGTGCTTTCTAAACTAAGATTCAATAAGCGCCTTTGTTCTGTTTTGCCGCTTTCCATCGCCTGTTCATAGAAAACTTCCCCTTTCGTCATCAATGCTCTTCCTCCTAATTTTGAACTTTTGAAGAAATCATTTTCGGATGGATTATCTGTAAAATCCATAGAACTGAACTCGGGTACAAACTCAATAAGGGCTTCTTGTATCAAATTTAGAGCGGCTTCATATTCTCCTATTTCCTTTAGTACTTTTCCGAACGTTATAAGTAAACCGGCATTCCGATTATACTCTAAACTTTCTTCCATATACTGTTTAAATAATATATTATTCCCAATTTTATGATAATATAATGCAATATCTCCCGTCGATCCATGCAAGAAAAAAGGATTACCCGATACTAAAAATTCTTCTCTTGCTTTTAGGGCGTATTCTAATGCTTTCTTCAAATCATTTTTATTCAAATCATTACCTCTTACTATACGTGCAATTTCAATATAAATTAGTCCTCTTCCGTCAGGATTCTGACTTAGGCTTAGGCTTTTTTCAAGTAATTTCATCGCTTCATTATCGTTATTTATAGAAGCATATAATTGACCTAACTCATAATAAACCATCCCTAATTCCTCATCTACTAAGATTTGATGTTTTTCATTTTCAAAGACAACCTTATTACCGTAAGCAATACTTTTATCAATATTTCGGACAATGTTTGAGTTATAAGACATTTGAAGCCAATAATAATAGATATTGCCGTAAGTAAAATTTTGATTTAAGGATTTATTTAAGAATACCTCGAATTCTGATAAATTTTTGTCTAATAAAAATTTATTATTTTGATAAATTAATTCACTTATATATTTATATTTAAAATAGATAAAATCGTCCACATCAGCATCAGTTGCTGTTTGATAAACCCTTTCCGCAAATTCTCCTATTGACCGTCTTATTAACTGATTGGTATAAGCTTTAGTACAATAGCTTTTAAATAAGCAATTATCTAAACTATCAATACCATTGGAAAGTGCTTCATTAATTGTTTGTTCACTAAGTTCTATTGCTGCTTCAGTATTACCGAGTAAACTATATAAGAACGCCAATTCACCTTTTATTTTTATCGTAGTCCTGAAAACAGGATATTGTTCTAAAAGCG
>Ga0306865_1000308_pt1 | contig 22745 bp, 20 predicted proteins | sample AntRauTorckE5431_FD_190441 | JGI IMG/M metagenome (GOLD analysis project Ga0306865, IMG submission 190441) | Saline lake microbial communities from Rauer Islands, Antarctica - Metagenome Torckler E5 #431 (v2) (version 2) | ecosystem: Environmental > Aquatic > Non-marine Saline and Alkaline >... | reverse complement strand
CTTTAAGGGTATAAAGATACAATATCCCCGCACTAATAGCACATAAAAACATAAACAATATTGACATAAAACATTACTTATCAATAGTTTATATGAAAATTGTAACTTTTTCAGTAGACCCTATATAGTATATACAAAATACTACCTATCATTATCACTACACCGATTCGATGAATGTATGCCGGATCAAAAGGTTTATAACGGGCATAAAAGAGTTCAGATATCAAATACGTGACATTGAAAATGTGAGCTAAAATTATAGCGTAGAGGATCTTATTTAATTTTCTAAATCGAATAAGAATTAGTGGAATTAGGATAATACACATGAATGTTATCAAAGCACGCATATTATAAGTAATACCTAATAGTTCTCTTTCTTGTACAATAAAATGTTGAACTATAAAGAAGAGATGTATTAAATGATTGACTGCAAACAATAGGAATAACAAGAGAAAAACCTTTTTCTTATATCTGTCATTGTAAATGGTCTTTAAACCCCAGTGCCCGATGATAAGTAAGATTAATAAATTGAGTCCTGCAGAAGTCCTACCTGAATTTCTGACGCATTCTAAAAAAATAATATTATCAGGTTCTATTGTTAGTAATGCTCTCACATAAATGAGGATATTAAGACAGAAAACAGCGAGCACAAAAAAAGGTAACCTGAGCTCTCTTAAATTAATTTTAGGAATCATAACAATATTGAAACGGGATTACGATACACACTATTGTGCAATAGCGTGTATTATGTAATCTGAGCACTGCACACTAATCTATTTGTTTATTTGTAGCAGTATTGAAAAAACACAAATCCCAAGCCGAAAGCTATCAGATTGACACCATTCTCGAAAACCTGAATCTTAAGGATTTTATAGTTTCCAAATACTAGCTTTGGAATGACGTCCTAACATCTGTAGTTTTAATAAGACTCTACGCTATGCTCCGAGTCGGATTCAGAGTATAGCGTGGAATCTCAGTTTGCTTTATACCAAGAGTCGTCATTCCAAGTGATATACTTGGAATCTCAATAATAAAACTGGTTAGCGATACTGCTTATGCGTACTAAAAAAAGGATTGGTTGCTGAAGTCTGTTGCCTAATGACCACGAAAAACTAAAGTTAAGAATTATCTGCATATTTATACAAGATGAAATATGTAGAGTTTAAATCAATAGTATTGGAATCGTACTTAAATTTGCAAGAAAAGTTAGTGAATCTGATTAGTAATCGCTTACCGATAGGCTTAAAAATTCTATGAATAAAAAACCGCAAAAACCTTCAGGTTTATTTGGAGTTTGGGCTGGTGGAGAAAGTGCAGAAGAGAGAATAGATTCCATTAGTTAGTGTATGAACTTCACCAAAACAAAACTCCAACTCGACACCATTCTCGAAAACCTAAATCCTCGAGATTTTATAGATAATGATCCTATTTCTATTCCGCATCGTTTTAAGACTAAGGAAGACATAGAGATCTCAGCATTCTTTGCGGCTATACTGGCGTGGGGACAGCGGAAGACCATCATCAATAATGCGAATAAACTAATGCACTGGATGGGAGAGGAGCCTCACCGATTTATCCTAGATCATTCGGATGCCGAGCTCAAGCAGTTTGAGAAGTTTGTGCATCGTACATTCAATTCTACGGACGTACTCTATTTTATAGAAGTGCTGAAGCATTGGTATAGAGACGGTCATTCGTTGGAAGACTATTTCGTAGGAGATACGATGAAGGATAAACTCTCCAACTTTCATATCTCATTTTTTGATAATGATTTTGTGTCTGAAAGAACCCGAAAACATATTGCCAATCCTGCCAAAAACTCATCTGCCAAGCGACTAAATATGTATCTGCGGTGGATGGTGAGGGGTTCGAGTTCATCAATTCGTCATCCTGAGCTAAATTCAGCCAGTCTGCCTTCGGAGGAAAGGGTAGGCGATTCTAGTTTGATGTCACATTTCGACTCTGCTCAATGTGACATCGACTCCGCTCAGGGTGACTCAAACTTCGCTCAAGGTGATCATTCGGTTCACTCCAGTATAGATACATTAGACTTCGGTATTTGGAAGTCTATAAAGCCTTCAGAACTCAAAATTCCGTTAGATGTACACGTGCAAAGAGCTGCTTTTCATTTTGGATTACTTACTCGAAAGCAGCAAGATTGGAAAGCGGTGGAGGAGCTAAGTGCTAACTTACTAGAACTAGATCCTGAGGACCCTATCAAGTATGACCTAGCTCTATTTAAGTGGAGTGAAGCCAAGATGGATTAGCTGGGGATGCGGTTTTTAAACCACTATCTTAATATCGTATTTCACCAATAAGCCAAGCACTTCATCTTTAGAAAAAATTGCTCCTTTTAGCTGATTTATATTGGGATCCATACTATAGTTTTTTGCACTACGAAAGTCACATTGTGTTAAGTCTGTATGATCGAAGGTGGCTGCATATAAGTTACTGCCAGCAAAACTTACTTTGTGTAATTTAGCTTCTACAAAATCGGCCTCCTTAAGGGAGCAATCCTCGATTTTCGCCTTACTAAGATTTAATTGGTAGAAGGAAGAATAATCAAGTTGGCACTTATTGAAGTTCATTTCAAGTAAGAATGGGTTGCAATTGGAAAATTGGAATCCAAGCATTTTACACTCTTCAAACTGTACATTTTTAAAAGCTGTATTTTTAATTTTCACATCCGTAAAATTACAGTTGTAAAAATTACATTCTTCGAAATTGACGTCACGTAAATCTATACCAGTAAAATCACAATTTGTGAATGTACACGCGTCATATTCCGGAGATAGATTAGGCTGAGATAGCACCATGTCTTCATAATTTTGGTTATACGAATCCATTATTCTACCCCAACCTTACGCTTCATTAGTCCTGCAATATTTTGTGCCCTTGCTTTCATAGCAAGGGCGAGCTTACCCTCAGATAACTCGCCTACACTCTTACAAATATAACCGAGCCAAATTTGGAAGTACTCTTTGGTGAGTTTAGTTTTTTTAGCCAAATCTATATGTGGTTGCATAGCATTCCGACCGTAGGTTCCACTGCCAAGTAATATACTATGCCAAAAGTCAATAAGAATAGGAAAGTGCTTCTCTATATTAACCTTAGTTACGTCAGTAAATAGGTAGTTCACCTTCCTGTCTGCCAGAAATTTATCGTAAAATGGATTTATAATGGTATCTAGGCTTTCTCGGATATCTTTAACTCTCATTTATGGGTATACTGGAAAATTCTTCGAGTTTCTTTGACATAGGCACTGTCCAGGTGGAAGTTATTGTCTAATTCCACTTGAATAGCATCTGTGAGGTATACATTATTTTGATTCTCATCTATCATTAGGATTTTATCGTAGATAGCTAATTTTGACGAAGCTATTGCTGCAGAGGTGCAGTAAATGTTTAGCTTCTTAAGCGGAGCTTTAAATTTAGCTTGGTTTTTAAACTCATCAAAATATGAAGTAAAAAGCTCATAATCGTAGTAGTAGACTATGTCCTTTGCAAACCATTCTGGAGTGATTATCACTGCCGTATTTTCTTGTTTCAAATGTTTCACCATCATTTTAGACAACGGTCTTACATCCTTATGATACCCACTGTATCTCATTTCACTGCTATGCAGTTTTAGTCCAGAGAGCATTCCTATAGACAGCAGACTATAAGCAGACCACTTAGCTATGTTTATACTGCTTAATGCCATGTGAATGCAGGAGGCTGCTAGGAGGTATAGTGCTGGAGTAACAAAATAAAAGTACCTATCTAAGAAGAACCCTGTTTGATATGAAAGTAGAAAGGAAAGTATCAATGGAACCCAAAGCCAGAACGTAAGGTAAATAATGGTACTGAACTTGTCTCGTTTAGTGAAGGCATATACTATGGCTGCTAGACTGAGCAGTATAAATAGTACAGCTAGTACAGGAGCATTACTATACTTCAGTATCATATAGTATAGATCAGCTATGCCTTCACTTTTACTTATCCATGTGCCATCTGTACCAGAGGTCATCAGTCTTTGCCATATAGTAGGCAGCTGTGGTACGCAGAGAATTCCGAGGAGTATATATTGAAATACATGCTTCTTCTGTAATGAAGAGCGAAAACTTGGAATCAATGCTAAACTAAATAATTGAATGATGATTATCCAAACGCCTAGGTAGTGACCATAAAAAATAAGCATGTTTACCACAGCCAGTAAAAAGTGAGTTCGTAATCTATAAGGGTTTTCACGGAGTGATAAAAATAGGAGAGAAGAGGTTGTTACTAATAACCCTATAAGGCTATATACTCTTGCCTCATGTGCTATGAATAAACCAAAAGAAGAGAATAAAAAGAGAATACTGGCTACAAGGCCTACGTGTCTGCCAACGTAACGCTCTCCTATAAAATAGAGAGGAATAACAGTAAGGACATTAAAAACCAGAGATAAGACTCTGGATGCAAATAAGCTTACTCCCCATACGCTATTCCAATAATGCAGTATTATTTCCCATAATGGTGGATTGTCTCCTTTATTCAGTGCTGTAATAATTTGAGCTATAGTCGCTTGGGCACTATATATGGAGAAACTTTCATCTGTACCTATACCTGTTTCATCTATGTACCAACCCTTTATTCCAAATCCTAGTATAATGAGTAGTACTAGGGCACCCGAAGTGGATAGTCTCTTGATCATTGGTCTAGTTTTAAAGATATCTTTATTTAATTAGCACGCCGTGATCCCACTTTTCGGTTTTCCATTTCTTACCATTGTGTTTCCAGTATTTCCAAGTACCGTGTTTCATATTGTCCATAAACTCACCCGTACATTTACCGAATATATTAGTGGCTCCTAGTTTCCAAGGGCCATTTTTCTTTCCTTTTATGTAAGATCCTTCATCAGCTCCGCCTTCTGCAAATAAGTGCTCTACCCATTTACCTGTCTTGAGCCCATCTTTATATGGACCATACGTATGCTTTCCTTGCTCTTTATAAAATGTATAATCACCATTTAAGAGCCCGTCTTGGTAGGATTTTATCTCCAGTGGAAAACCACTCATAGTATAGGTAGTCGATATACCGTCTAGCTTCCCATTGGTATAGTTCTCTACTAAAAGTAATTTGCCTTCTAGTGTAAATGTTTTTTTCTCACCTTCAGCATATCCGTTCTTGTAATTAGCGGTTTTAGCTATTTCTCCGCTTATATGATATGAGATAGATTGCCCATCCCTAAGACCGTTTTTATAATTGATTTCTTTACGTTTATTGCCGTCACGATCATAAGACACTACCATTCCATTTGGTTTACCGTCTTTATAATCGCCTTTTTGCTCTACAGCACCGTTAGTGTGGTAGAGTTTAAATGAACCTTGCTCTAGTCCATTCACGAAAGTGACTTGTTTCTGTCGAGTTCCAGATCGCTCATAGGACATATATGCACCATCTAGTGTACCTTTTTTGTACTTACAATGTACTTCAGGAGCTCCATTAGTGTAGAATGTTTTAAACTCTCCGTCACGTACACCTTCTTTATATCCTACTATCTGGTCTTGTTTACCATCCTCGTACCAACTCTCAAATGTGCCGCTTATTCTTCCACCTTGCCATTCTACTCGCTGCATAGGCTTATTATTACTCGGCCATAAGATAAGAGATTCACCAGTATAGGGATTCTCATTTAGGGTATAGATGCCAGCGGTATCTTTTACCAGTTTGGTGAAAGCTATTTTATTCTGAGCCGAAAGATTAAATGCTGTAAGTATACTGAAGATGACTATATATTTTCTCATGAGTATTGGTTTAGCTGGTATAATTAAAAGGCAAATATATTTAATGTACAGTCTTGGTAGATGAGCAGTTTTTAACGATTTGTTCTACATTCTGCAAACTCATACATTGAAAGTGTCCTTTTGGGCAGTAATCACTACCCAGTTTACTACACGGGTTACAGCTTAGTAGAACTTGATGATTATAGATATTAGTACCTGCAGGTCTATATGCATACATCCCAAAGTCAGGATGCGTATTACCCCACAGTGTATGTATAGGAACTGAGAATGCTGAGGCTATATGCATGAGTCCTGTATCTCCGGTGAATAGTCCTTTGGAGTTCTGTATAGCTATGGCAGACTCTTCTAACGTGAGTTTATTTACTTTATTTGTGAGGTAATTTGATCCACTATCAGAGAGTACTTTTAGTGCCTTCTCTTCATCAGATACACCTCCGCCTAGGAGTACGATACGCTTGTTTAAGCGTTTAAAAATCGATAGAATTAGTGTTTGTGTGATTTGCTTGGTGAAATATGTGCCACCCACTGCTAGTGTATAATACTCAGAAGGTAAGTCAGCAAGTGCTTCAGAATTCTTAGCAGATGCAGACGTGAAAAAGTCTAAGCCATTGTTGTCATTCTTTACATTCAAAGACGATATAGCATCAAAATACCTATCTACAATATGCTTCTTAGGAAGAAGGTTGATCTTGAAATTAACGAACAGCCACTTTTTTATATTTAGTTTTTGAAATGTGTAGTGGGGTATACTCAACTGTGAAATGATACGTTTGGTTCTTGTGTTTTTATGCAAGTCTATTATCACATCTAGAGATAGTACTTTCAGTTTTTCCAAAGCTAAGGACTCCTTTCCATCAGCAAAACAGTGAAGATGGTCTATATATGGATTATGCTCAAGCAGCGATGTATATTTATCTTTAGTCAAGTAATGTATTTCTGCCTCTGGTATTTGAAGTTTTAGGCAGCGTATGACAGGAGTAGTGAGCACTATATCTCCTATACTACTAAACCTTAGTATCAGTATCTTCATAGTTTTGGAGCATAGGTAACCTCACCTAGACTAAAGGATTGTTCCATTATATATGCTATGGAAACACCTTTTTCTATTACGGCTATCACTACCATTTTTTCTACATCGTCTAGTTCAGTTATCATTATATGATTAATTATCCCGTACTGGCCTTTTAGCTTACAAGGCAAACGTGTCACATCAAAATCTCCTGTTTTAAAAAAAGCATTGTAAAACTCCCATCCAGATATAGTATCCGTATCTAAAGTATCTTTCTCAAAACGAGTCTTTTTATAGTAGTCTATATATGTATAGGAATCTCCTTCACACGCATCGAAGTAAAGAGTATCGCCTATTTGTATCTCTACATTTTCGGATTGGGCATTAGCTAAGGAGCCGCAGCAGAAGAGTATCAGAAGGGTTATAATTTTTATTTTCATTAAATACTTTTTACCACTAGATAATGATTTTCTATGGCAATTATTTCTAAGTTACAGCCGTGATCTATAAATTGACCGAAGGTTTTTGCCTTATATGTTTTTCCTTCTATATAGATATTACCCATAGGTCTGAATGCGGTACTAGCTGTTCCCTTTTTACCTATAAAACTGTCATCTATATCTGCCTCTGTTTGTATCTTTACCTGACCGGTGATAGTATCTTGGAGCACCAGTCTTTGGAAAGCTTTAGACTTCAGAACGTTACTACCAAAGAAGTAAAACAAGGCTGCCAGTCCCAACAAAGCAAAAAAGACACTTGCTAGTGCATTGTTCCAATCTTGTGATCTAGTTTGAGAGAAATCTAAATCAATATTATTGATCATACTAAGAACTAATCCCGTGATAGTGAGCAATATGCCGCTCACTCCAGCTATGCCAAAACCAGGAATAACGAAAACCTCGGCGGCTATCAGTGCTACTCCAATGATAAAAAGAAGGATTTCCCAATTAGCCGCTAAACCGTCTAAGTACAGCGGAGCGAAATATGCTATAGCCGCTATAAAGGCTGCTGCTATAGGAAATCCTAATCCAGGAGTCTGTAGTTCGAAGTATATACCGCCTATCATTAGTAGAATGAATATGGACCGTAGAGCAGGATTAGCTAAGAATGAGATTAAATTATCCAGCACAGATGGTTCTACTTTTATTATTTCTGCATCTTCTAGATTATTCAATTGTAGTATCTCCTCAATACTACTGGTAACGCCTTCGCAGTAGCCCCATTCTATGGCTTCTTCAGTAGTGAGGGTAATTACCTTTAGACTGTCATCTAGTCCAGGTACTACTATGCTTTCATCCACCATTCCTTCAGCTATGTCTGGATTTCGTCTGTATGTATAGGTTGTATCTGTACCCGTTATTAGGGTGTCGTATCCTTGACTTTCGGCTGTACTTCTCATTTGCTTACGCATATAGCTTTGATACTTATCTGGGGCTTTTGCTCCATCTTCAGTGACCACGGTAGTCGCTCCTATACTAGCCCCCTTTCGCATATAGATCTTGTCACAGGCTAGAGATATAAGTGCTCCTGCACTTGCTGCATTATTATCTATAAATACGTAAATAGGTATTTCAGAGTTTAGTAACGTGGTCCGTATACTGTCAGCATCTGTGACATATCCTCCGTAGGTATTCATATGCACGAGTATGAGAGATGCTTTTTCCTCGTTGGCCCGTCTCACGGCTTTTTGAGTGATACGAGTAGCAGCTGGATTTATTTCTTTTTTGAGATCAAAAACCACTATCTTGTCTTGTGTCAGCTGACCAAAAGATACAGCAGGCATGAGGATTAGCAGACATTTAAGCAGTAATTGTTTCATTTTAACCACAATATTACAACACATAGCAATAAAGTGAATAACTAATTGTTAAATCGAAATATATCATAGATAAATTTGCAAGACAATGAATAAATTACTCACCATATTATTAGTACTCGTAACAGTTGCGGCCTTTGCTCACAAAACTGATTCTGTGGGTACTAAAGTGAAAAGTGGCACTTGTTATATCCTACATAAGGTGGATAAAGGTGACGGGCTATACAGCATAAGTAAAAAATACGGGGTAAGCCTTACAGCTATAATTACAGAAAATCCAGGTTCTGATAAAGTCGTGAAACTAGATCAGATTTTATGGATACCTACTAACAGGAAGCCAGTGATGAAGGATAAAGTGGTGACAGATTACTTCAAAGAAAATACTGGAGGAACGGAATCCGATAATGTGAAACTGAATGATGTCGTAAACAGCAAATCGGAAGTAACTACGTTTGCTAAATACCATAAGGTAGAATTGGGCGAGACATTGTACGCCATTAGTCATAAATACAACACCACTGTAGAAATGATCAAAACATTAAATGGTTTGGAATCTGATAAACTGTCTGAAGGGCAGCGTATACTCGTGCAGGATGGTATGGCCAAAACGATTAAGGTAGATAACGAACAGGTAGTAGAAACGGACTACGAACGTATGAAAGCGGAAATGAAAAAGAGTGAGTATGAAGATAAGGGTTTTGATACAGAAGTGCAGACGAGTACCGCTAAAAGTTCAACTGGGTATAGTATTAAAGTAGATAAACTAGTAGAGTATAATATCGAAAAAGTGGAAGAAAAGGGTATCACAGTAATCGGTGGGTCTGGTATACCAGTTGATAAAAATTTTGCACTACACTTTAATGCACCCATTGGTACGGTAATAATGGTAACTAATCCCGAGAATAAAAATACAGTGTTCGTAAAAGTGACTGGTAATTTTAATCGTCAAGAAGGAAGTGCTTTAATAATTAAGATGTCAGAGTCCTCTGCATCTTTAATAGGTGTGAAATCTAAAGAGAAAATACTACTTAGCTATGCTAGGTAGTAAGCGTAAAATAAATGCTTTAGATTTGGTGTTTTACGCAGTTACTCTTGTAGGGTTTACTGCACTTTGGTATTCGCCAGCTATAGTAAGCTTAGCTTCGGTGACTTGCTTGTTGCTCAGCTTATATAAGTGGAAGTCTTTTAAGAGTAGCAGTTTTAGACACGTTGGTATTTCTTTGAGTGGCATAGTAGTGCTGGTTTTATTGGATATGATATTTAGTGGATTTGAAAGTCAAACGTCTGCTAAGTTTCTTCTTATAGTAGGTTTTATAGGAGTATTTGGTGCTTCGTATTATTACTACGGAAGATTAGATTGTACGCTTATTTTCAAATATCTACTCGTTATTGCTGGTATAGTAGCACTGGTAAATAGTATTTCTATCTTCAATTACTTTTTGAATAAAGATCATCTTGATGCTTTATTGCTGCAGAGTAAACATATTCCTGTGGGCATTCATCATATTCATTTTGGGGTGCTTAATGGATTGATAATCATATTGCTACTTGGTTCTTTTTTTGTAGCTAATACGTTTAGTAAGTCATTAAAAGTGATAACGATAATATTCCTGCTTATTATCTTTACATCATTTCATATCTTAAGTTCACGTACGGGATTACTAGCATTTTATGGAGCTAGTGTACTAATGCTTGTAGTCTATGCAATGCAAAAAAGACAGTTTAAGGTAGTACTCCTCGGACTGCTCACCATGGGTATTTCGTTAGCAGCGTCTTATAGTCTTAGTAGCTCCTTTCAAAATAAGGTGGCAAATAGTTTGGAGGATATGAGTAGCTGGGGAAAAGGTGAAGAAATTAACTTTAAATCTATGGGGATGCGTATAGAGGCTGCACGAATGTGCGTTTATATCATTGGTCAACATCCTCTTGGAGTTGGTGCAGCTTATCAGGACAGTGCTATTGCTGCTACCTATGATCAGCTTAATAGTGTACTCTTAGAAGAAAACAGAGTAGGTCCTCATAATCAGTTTTTGGAGTACGGAGTCAGGTATGGTTGGGTAGGGATTATCTTACTCGTATACTTTTTCTTTGGTTTATTTCTATGGGCTGGTGACTCTTCTTTTAGTATGTGGGGTATAGTAGTATTCATTCTTATAGCAGTACTTTTTGAGTCCTTACTTGAAAGACAAGCCAGTTTGTACTTTATGGCTCTTCTTATACCACTTTCCTATCATTTATTTGCTAAATGGCATGTTAATGAGGTAAGCAAGAACACAAATTAGTGTTTTTGGCGTTATTATTGAAGTAGTAAATCAATGAAACAAATACTTCTAATCTTCGCCATCGCTTTTACCCTCGTAGGTTACTCACAAGACGTATTCTATGGTGAGGAAGTGGGGGACGATACTCCAGAAGAAAAATCAACTGGGATATTAGATTATCAAAATAGACTCTTTTTGGGCGTATCAAGTACCTTCTTTATAGATTATATAACTGGCCCATTGACTAATGGTGAGATAATCACGAAAAAAGTTGTTAATAATGTTCCTACTGATGTAGGTGTGCCTATAGCAGAACAGACGGCATATCAGTCCTTTTATTCCATAGGTATAACACCTAGATATAATCTTCAGGAGCTTAGTGATAAAGCAGCTATTGCTGTTTCTGCTCCATTATCCATTGGTTTTGGTAATTCTGGAGCTGCTAATAATGATGTAAACGGTGCCCAAGGATTTGGAAACTTTCAATTGCCCCTTCTACTTCATTTGTACTACGGTGCGGAGGCTACTAATAGATCAGATGAAGACTTCGGTCTAAATATAGGTGCTGGGTTTGAACTCAATAAAATTGGAATTTTCAACTTTGGAACGACAGGAGCAGAGCAGCCTAATAATAAGGCTTGGATAATGCCTTCAATTCAGGTTGGAGCTCAGTTTTACAGAGGATATAGTCCAGTAGAAGTCAATGTTAAATATGGATTTGGTCAGTTACAAGAGCAGTTTATAGATCAATATGGTAATAGGCTGTTGGATGGTAAGAAAGTTACTCGTGCCTCTAGTTTAAAACTAAGCATTACGTATTTGCTGTAATCTAAACTTTCATACTTTATCTTCGCCTCCAAATGTTGAATAGAGATATAAGCTGGCTATCTTTTAACGAGCGTGTGCTTCAAGAAGCACAAGATAGTAACGTGCCGTTGATAGAGCGTATGCGTTTCTTAGGTATTTATTCCAATAATCTGGATGAATTCTTTAGGGTTCGCGTTGCTACCTCTTTGAGATTAAAGAAGGCACTAATAAATGTGGATCCCGAGAAGGCTCAAAAGACCGCAGAAGTCATAGCAGAAATTCAGAAAAAAGTCATTGCCTTACAGCAGGTTTTTTATAGTACATATGAACAAATATTAGAAGAATTAGAGGAACATCACATTTATATCAAAGATGAGTCAGATCTAAATGAGGAGCAGCAGCACTTTGTCAGAACTTTTTTTCTAAAAGAAGTAGAATCACTGATAACCCCAATTATACTTAGTAACATAAAGAAGTTTCCCTATCTCAAGGATAAAGCCGTATATTTATTCATTTCATTACAGAAGAAAAGTGAGAAAAATATTAGTGCTCTTATTGAATTACCTACGGATTATATCTCACGTTTTGTAGAGCTTCCTAGCCCAGATGGCGAGCAGCATATCATCTATCTAGATGACATTATTCGGTTCAATACACCGTATATTCTTTCTATCTTTTTTCCTCAAGAGATAGAATCTTATATCATAAAAGTCACTCGAGACGCTGAGCTAGATTTAGACGATGACTTTAGCGAAAGCTACTATGAGCGTATAACTAAGAGTTTAGTGAATAGAAAAAGAGGGAGAGTAGTCAGACTGGTCTACGACAAGCAGATGCCACAGCATCATATCGATTTTATACTGTCTAATATTAAAATGTCCAATGAAGATAATCTTATACCGGGGGGTAAGTATCACAACTTCAGAGACTTTATGGGTTTTCCTAGTTTAGGAAATAATCAACTCACCTTCAATACTTTAGAATCTTTAGACCACAAATTTATAGATGGAAGTAAGCCGCTTTTAAAACAAGTTAGTGATAGAGACTTTCTGTTTCATTTTCCATACCACTCGTTTGATTATATCATAGATCTTATTAGAGAGGCAGCCATAGACCCTAAGGTTACTTTTATCAAAATGAGTCTGTATAGAGTTGCTCCAAAGAGTAAAATAATAAAAGCACTCAAAAATGCTGCACGTAATGGTAAGATGGTGTATGTGGTTATAGAACTGAGGGCCCGTTTTGATGAGGAGGCTAATCTAGAGTGGTCTAAGCAGCTACAGGAAGAGAATATACATATAGATTTCGGTCTCAAAGGATTAAAAGTACACAGTAAGCTACTATTAATACAGCGAAAGACTAAGGGAGAATTGAAAAACTATACGCTTATAAGTACGGGTAATTTTCATGAGAAGACTTCAGAGATTTATAGCGATACCGCTTTGCTTACCTCTGATGCTCGCATTACGGATGATGTAGCTAAGGTTTTTGAAATATTTGATAAGCCTTACTTACCATTTACTTTTGACCATTTACTGGTAGCACCTATTAACCTCAGAAAAGGCCTAGTAGATGCTATAGCTACTGAGATACAGAAAGTGAAAGAGGGTAAAACTGGGAGTATATTCTTTAAGATAAATAATCTAGTAGACGAAGGAATCATTACCGCATTATACCATGCGGCAGACGAAGGTGTACAGGTAAAACTGATAGTGCGTAGTGTATGCAGTCTGGTTCCTAGAGCTAATATAACTGTACGTAGTATAGTAGGACGGTTCCTGGAGCATTCACGTATTTTTTGGTTTGGTGATGTGGATACAGGTAGTATATATCTAGGATCCGCAGACTTGATGACGCGTAACCTAGATGTGCGTGTAGAGGCAGTTACTCCGGTATACGATGTACACTTAAAGCACGAGCTAATGAGTTATCTAAACCTGCAATGGAAAGACAATAAAAGTGCAAGAGTAATAGATGAATATGCCAGTAATAAGATGTATACCAATAGTGATGAGCCGATCGACTCACAGATAGATTGGTATGGTCATCTTTAAGTTTTAATTCAACAGGTTTTTACCATCCATAGATACCTCATCTATACCCAGTATATGGAGTAAAGTAGGTGCGATGTCAACAGTATATGTAGTATTATTCGTTTTCATAGCTGACACCTGTGCTCCGTATATAATAAATGGCACGTGGGTATCATAGCTATACGGTGTGCCGTGTGTAGTGCCGCACGACCTCATATCTACTAAATATCCTTCTTGCGGTATAGTCTGTATAAAATAACCGTACCTGGGATCATAGCTGTTTCTTAGATGTACTAGAGGAAATGATCCGTCATTCACAAGATAGTCAGCAGAGCTATATGCACCAGCTAGATAGTGAAGTGCTTGTAGTTTTTCTTTAAGTAATGCTACATATGCAGTAGTGTCTACATTATTATCAATTAGATACTGAAAATGTGGCTCCACACCACTGTAGGAAGATTCAAGTATAGTTGCCTTGGTAAGTTCAAAAAATACCTGAAGCTCGTGGTCTATCCGTTCTAAATCATTATCAAACTGGGTATGCTCTATTCGCTCTGAATTAGGTATAGCAGGAAATTCAGGCATAGGCACCACACCATGATCTGCTGTGATAGCTAATGTATAGTTACCTTCACCTACAGTGGCATCTAGGTAGGTTATAAACTCCTCTAGATAAGAGTCCAAGCGGTAATAGTAATCTGCTACCTCTCTACTATTAGGCCCAAACTGGTGCCCAATAATGTCAGCAGCAGAAAGACCTATTGTGAGTACATCACAGTGCTCATCCTGACCGAGGTCTTCCTTAGCTATAAGCTGCTTAGCAAATTCTAAGACATAATGATCTCCAAATGGAGTATTCCAAAGAAAGTTTCCTACTCTATCGTGAGACACATAAAGTGTATCTAGACTCGCTAAAGTATGTGGAAACCAAGGCAGAAACTTGCCACACTCGTAGGTTGCACTATCTCCATCTAACTTGGTCACATCATACGGTGTATTATATATCCATCCAGTAGCTAGTGACTCACGCTCTGTGGAGTCTCCAGAAAAGCTCAGAGCCCAGTCCGGAAAACGCTCATTGTAATAATCTGAACTTACCATTCGGATGCTCTCTGCATCAAACCAAAATGCTCTATTGGCATCTTTGCCACCCATTAGGATGGAACTTCTATCTTTTGAGGCTACGCTATATGACTTGCTCTCAGCATTTTTACTCTTTACTATATCACCTAGGGTGGGTCTTTGCAGTCTCGCTGCACTTACTTTTTTTAGATTACAATTTTCTACTCCTACAAAACGTATAGACGTATCTATGATGGAATACTCTGTGACACCTGTAGATCTTACATACACATTATTATCTACGATGCCGTGTGTACTTGGGTAACATCCTGTGGCTAGTGTAGCATGACCAGCAGCAGTAGTAGTGCGAGCGTGATAGTGATGCATCTCTGTAAATACTGCACTAGTACTAAGCAGTGACCCATGGGTACGGGGCATAAATTCAGGATCGTCTAAGTAGGATGCACTCATTTGATCTACACTTATGACCACGAGAAGCTTAGGTGTTGTTACTTTATTAGATCTGCCACAAGATAGGAGCATTGTGACTAACAGTATATATATTATTTTTTTCACTACGCGAAATAAGCACTCCAATGTTATCTTATAACCTGAATTCTATTTTATTTTTTATTTAATCGATCTTAAATAGCTGTTTTCACTGAGAGGTGCGTTGTAACTGAAAGCTATTATAAAGTTGGTTTATAGTAAACTGACTAAAAAAGACCCGTTGGCATATTGTACCTTGCTTATACTAAGAAACATAAGCATATTTGCCAATGCGTTATTTTGCAATATTCTTATGTGTTTTTTTAGTAGCTCACAGCGTGAGTGCTCAACGTGTCACTCGGGGCATAGTGTTGGATCAAAATGAGAACCCATTGCATAATGTTAAGATACAAGAGCCTAGTACTCAAAATATCGCTTATACAAATGACAACGGTGAGTTTATACTTACCTATTTTGAACAAGAAAGCAAGTTAATATTCACTTATCCGCAGACAGACACTGTGAGATTAGCATTAAAGTATGACGCCAATACCAAAGTATTTATGAGGCCTAAGGAAGGCTCTAATGAGTATCACTTTGGATATCATGCGGGTTTCTTAGATTTTGGAAATAAAAACAAGAATAAAAACTTAGAGAATATGCCCTATTTCTTGGGAGAGTCTGATGTGAACAGACAGCTGCAGATGCTTCCAGGGGTAGAGCAAGGAAATGAGGGCTACAGTAACTTATACGTACGAGGCGGTAATGTAGATCAAAATCTTGTGCTGTATAATGGCACACCTATTTATAATTTCAATCATATCTTTGGCATATCGTCTACATTTCACCACAAAAGCATCAAGAATACAAGTATACACAGAGGAATAGCACCTGCTAAGTTCGGCGGACGTTCATCGTCTATTATCAATCTTGAGAGTGAAAAAGACCGTGATTTTAGTGGTTTAGAGGGTGAATTTGAGATGACGCCGCTTAACGCTGGACTCTATCTGGGAAATATTAAAAAAGGAGTTGCTTACTTCACCATAGCTGCAAGGAGATCTTGGATAGACTTACTTATCCCTCAGGAGGTTCGCCAAAACTCACAAACAGCTAATATCTATGACTTACAAGTAAATTACGGTCGAATCCTGAAAAATAAGGATAAGTTAGACTTCAGTTTGATGAATACCAGAGATTTGTATTTCCTATCTTCCAGTGATGATGGAGATACGTCAGGCTCAGTAGTCACACGTTTTGGGATCACTCAGAAATGGTCTAATCTGCTGGCTTCCGTAAAATATACGAACTATGTGTCTAAACGCTTTAGTGGCGAGCAATCTATATACTACTCCAGTTATAAAACTTCTCTGGAGTTAGAGCAAGAAATATACGATCCGAGCATAAACTCCATACCTAATACACAACGGCTACAGGAGCGGGGGATTCGTGATATAGGCATACAGAGTAACTGGATATATCATTGGAAAAATAACCACAATGTAAGTTTTGGGATGCAAAACAGTACGAAGCTATTTCTAGTAGGACGACGCACGAATGTTGTAGCAGGTTATCCTACTGTATTAGACTCCAAAGAAGTATCAGGAGATGAGAAGTATAAACCGTCTAATGAGCTAGTGTTGTACGCAGAAGATGCTTATCGACTAAACCCCAATACTAAGCTAGATTACGGTTTTAGGTCGGTATTGTATCAGTTTGATGGTACTAGTAAGGCTGTCATAGAGCCACGCATACATGGCACCTTCTTTTTGGATAACAGAGATGTACTGAAGCTAGGGTATAACAGACATAACCAGTTTATAAGTCAGTTAAGTCTAGGAAATGCTGGAAGTCCACAGAACCTATGGGTGCCATCTACAGAGCAGATACTACCACTAAAAGTAGACGTATTAGAGGCTGCTTATGAGCGTAAGCTAGGAAACGACTATTCAGCGAGTATAAATGTGTACTTCAAGCGGATGCAAAATATCACTTTGGTTTCTAATTTAGAGGACGCTGGTAATGCGGACTTAGACTGGCAATCTAGTGTAGTGCAAGGTACGGGCAGAGCGTATGGAGCAGAGTTGTTTTTTCAGAAAAGTAAAGGCTATTTTACTGGATGGATAAGTTATGCTTACAGTAGAAGTACACGAAATTTTCCGGAACTGTTTGATGAAGATTTTAATTTCAGTTTTGATAGGCCGCATATGCTGAAAATATATGGTAACTATACGGATAAAAGGTCCCAATTTAATTTTGGTTTCAACTATATAGTAGGAAGTGGACAGCTATTTACACTACCTATAGGTAAGTTTAGAGACCAATCTGGAAACCTACAGCTGGAGTATAATACACTCAACAACTATAGGTCTAACGTATATCAACGTTTTGATATTAGTGTAATGAGAGCTAAACATACAGGAGGGTTAGACCAAGAGTGGAGATTTTATATCTATAACATGCTGGGTTCTCGTAATCCGTTAAATATTTCTCCAGATTTTGAAGATGCGGGATTGTCTAATTTGGTAGTAAATAGAGTTTATCTAGCGTTCGTACCCGGAATAGCTTATATAGTTAAGTTTTGATTGAAATTTTAAAAAGAAACAAAATGAAGAAAATAGCCATATATATATTGGGTGCTGCACTCTTTAGTAGTTGCTTTGAGGATACCATTAAACCAGATATTCTAAAAGATTATACGCCTAAACTGGTAGTGAATTCGCTTATAGCAGCAGATGATTCTATCAGTATAGAGATTACTACGAGTGTAGCGGCTATAGATAATACTTTTCCTAATCTAGTGAAAGATGCAAAAATCACTATAAATGACGGCTCCCAAGAGATACGACTAGTCTATAGAGATTCAACTGAGACCTACTCCAGTCCACAGACTTTTGCTGAGAGAACTAGGTTAGAAGTGCGTGTAACCCACCCAGACTATCCCAATGTTATTTCTACTGTGTTTATACCTGCCGATGTGAATTCTGTAGGTTTGTTAACCGTAGATGGAGGCATAGATACAGGAGGTCTAGTAGGAGATCTCATTCAAGTAAGCTTTGCAGATCCCGGTAATCAAGATAATTATTATAGGTTAAAGATTAGTTACTTTAGTGAAACGGTAGGAGTTTGGGTTCCATTTATATTTCCCAAGTCTGATCCTTCCTTGGCTGGATATAACTCATTTGCATTAGATGATCTAAGTATCCTATTTAATGATGAGCTATTTAATGGGCAAAATAAGACCTTTAGTACAGTGGCCCCTAGTGGGATAGTGAGCAGAAATACGGGGGATAAGTTTCGTGTAGAGTTTACCAGTATATCTAAAGACTATTTTGAATACTACCGCTCGCTTCAGCGTGCTACAGATGCTAGGGATCTTACCTTTCAGGGGTCTTATAATAATGCTGTAGTGATCCATACGAATGTAATAAATGGGTTAGGTATCATAGGCACAGCGAGTGGAGTGCCATCTATACTCAGATAAAACACCCCATAAGTAAAGTCAAAGTAGTAGAGTTCGTTCAATATATAATAATTTACACACGTTTACAATATAGATGATTAAAAGGTTGGGATTTTTAGTGCTCTTGGTGGCACTAGCCGTGAGTATATATGCTCAAAGTGGCACATTAAGAGGGTTTGTATATAATGCTGAGAATGGGACTCCCTTGCTATCAGCACTAGTTACTTTTAAGGAAATAAAACAAGGTGCGTACACCGATGAGCGTGGATTTTATACCATTGCTAACATTCCTTTTGGAAAATATAAGGTCATGGTAAATCTCGTTGGTTTTAGTCCTGATTCAGCCACTTTAGAGTTTAATAACGGGGGAATAGTAGCACAAAACTTTTACTTAAATGATAGAGGAAATGAACTGGCGACTGTGCGTGTATCCGCTGAGAAAGTGCGTAAAACCAAAGAAGTAAGTATAGGTAAGACCACCATAAAACCTATCCAACTTACCCGAATACCGAGTGTAGGAGGGGAACCAGACTTAGTGCAGTATCTGCAAGTACTGCCTGGAGTTGTATTTTCAGGAGATCAAGGCGGACAGCTCTACATCAGAGGAGGATCTCCAGTGATGAATAGGGTCATGCTTGATGGACTTACTATCTATAATCCATTTCATAGTATTGGACTATTCTCCGTTTTTGATGCAGATATTTTGAAATCTGTAGATGTGTACTCTGCTGGGTTTAGTGCAGAATATGGTGGGAGAATAAGTGCTATAGTAGATGTGAAAACCAGAGATGGTAATAAGACTAATTTAGCTGGGAAGATCAATGCAAGTCCTTTTAGTTCTAAGTTTTTACTGGAAGGTCCATTGAAAAAGTATGAGCAGGGTAAAGGCAATAGCAGTTTTATAATTTCATATAAAAACTCGTACTTAAAAAACTCTGCACCGGTTATTTATCCATTTGTAAATGATGGGATGCTTCCGTATACGTTCAGTGATTTGTATGGTAAATTCACTGTAAACTCTGCAAAAGGTAGTAATATTAGTGTATTTGGATTTGACTATAAGGATAATGTAGACTTCGAAAACTCTGCAGCGTATGCGTGGACGTCTAGAGGGCTAGGTACCAAATTTCTGTTAGTACCTTCAGGTAGTGAGACTATAGTAGATGGTGGTATCACTTTTAGTAACTATGAGATTACGCAGACAGAGTTAGATAACAGGCCTAGGAGATCAGCCATCAATGGGTTTAACGTGAATCTAAATTTCTCTAAGTTCCTCAATGAGCTGGATAAATTAAAGTACGGTATAGAGATGAACGGTTTCCGTACCGATTTCGAGATTTTTAATAGCTTAAATAGAAAGATATCTCAAGAAGAAAATACAAGTGAAATCAGTGGGTATGTGAATTATCTCAAAAATATTCAGAAAAGGGTGCTTATAGAAGCTGGCTTTAGACTGCAGTACTATGCCAGCCTTCAGGAGACCTCTCCAGAGCCGCGTATACGACTAAAGTATAATATCAATCCTCGGGTAAGATTCAAAGCAAGTGCAGGCTTATACTCTCAGAATCTAATGAGTGCAGCGAGTGATAGAGATGTAGTGAACCTGTTTTACGGATTTCTAAGTGGGCCTACAGATCTTGCTTCAGAATTTCAAGGCGAGCCCGTGACCTCTAAGCTGCAAAAAGCAAGACATGCAGTAGCAGGCTTTGAGTTTGATATCAATGCTATCTCCGAAGTGAATGTAGAGGGATATATCAAAGAGTTCACTCAAATTACCAATGTAAATAGAGATAAGATTTTTGATAATAATAAAGAAAACAGCGAGAATAAGGACATTCAAGCTTATCAGAGAGAAAGTTTTATAGTAGAAGAAGGAGAGGCCTATGGATTTGATATCACCTACAAACTGGAGAATAAGCAGTGGTATGTATGGACTGTATATTCGTATAACGTAGTGAATAGAAATGACGGTATACGCCAGTATCAGCCCCATTTTGATAGAAGACATAATGTAAATATTGTGAACTCCTATGATTTTGGTGAGGACCTGAAGTGGAACGCAAATATCCGTTGGAACTTTGGTTCAGGTTTTCCATTTACACTTACACAAGGATTTTATGAGCAGCTAGATTTTAATGGTGGAGCAAGCTCTGAGTTTGTGACAGAAAATGGTGAGCTAGGGATATACTATGATGAAATAAATCGTGGAAGACTACCGTATTACCATAGGCTAGATGCATCACTTAAGCGAAGATTTAAACTCAAAAAAGAAAATAGAAAAGCAGAGGCGATATTTTCTGTCACTAATGTGTACAACAGAGAGAATATTTTCTACTTTGACAGGGTAAACTATAAGCGAGAGAATCAGCTTCCGCTGCTTCCTAGTTTGAGTTTTAGTTATAGTTTTTAGCCAGTAAACACTATCTTCTTCTTTCACAGAGGACATTCTAGTAACCTAAAACCTAGTTCTATCCTTCTAGTAGGCCGCCTTCTATACGGCTAAGGACGCGACCCAGTAATGCCCTTTCAGATGCGGTATAAAATCACTACTTTGCGAGTGGAAACAATGAAAATAAACGCAACCCTTAATCCACCAATGCTTTTTTCTAATTATGTGCAACAACTAATAGTTACGCATATAGTGAAAATAGACGCATGTTTTGGGAGTGAGTTGCGTCTATACTAATGTTAGCTCCAATTAAAATGAAACTAATAATCTTCTTCATATTAATTTTTATCACAGGACTTTGCTCTTGTAATTATGATGTGAGTCAAAAAAAAAGTGAAGTACTAGAAGACACTAATTCTAAATTTGAATTAAAGAAGTCCAATAGCTTAATAAAATCTGACACAAACATTGTTATTGAAAACATTGCCAAATCTGAATCTATCTCAACTTGTGTAGTTGATGATTACCCAGTGAAAAATCAAATATTCAAAGGTAATTACGGATTAATAAAAAGTGGTGAAATTGTATCGCTAGACAAGGTTTGGTTATCAAATAAAAGTATACATCAAACTCTAGTATTTGAACTTTATACTGATTACCACAGAATAGTTACATTTCACTTTGACAATCAGATGGTTTCTCAAGATTTTATAAATAGAATGGAGTTACACATTGAAGGAGGAGAACTGGCAACAATTACGCAGAAAATAAAATATTTCAATGGTTTAATTGAACAATCAATCGAGGTTAATGAGAATCAATTTGTTTCAGAAAAAGGAGTTGCTATAGGAATGGATAAGAAGAAAGCGATTGTATTATATGGTAAACCAGATAAAGAAAAAACTAGCTCTGAATTTGAAATTTTAGAATGGTATTTTATTGGTGACATATTTAATGAAAGCATAAATTCAAAGAAACCCATAGCTAAAGACAGCTTTGGTCATTCGGTTACAATGTTTTTTAAAGATAATCGACTTGTCGGACAAATATTATTTAATGACATACCATAAAACAAAAGGTGCTAACACGGTATAAAAATAATAAGGGTTAAGTGCCAAACCGAAAGTTGGTGCATATTAATAAAGACCGCCAAATTTACAATTTGACGGTTTGAAGAAAAATAACGGTAAAATTGTAAATTTGGCTAAGTGCTAAACCGAAAATAAGTGCATTTTAATCCCTTACTATTCTTATACTAAACGTTGTAGCCAATTAAAATGAATGATACTTATAGAAATATTGCTGTTGTAATTGAAATCGAGAATTCAATTAAGTATCTAAGAAATGGATTAGCAGAAATTCAAAAAGTGAATGCTCAAAATGACTTTTATGACCCAACCTTAATATATCTATCTGGTGGCTTAGAACGACTTTTTAAATCCATGCTATGTTTGAATTTTAAACAGGCGAATGGTCGACTTCCAAATCCAAAGGAAATATGGAATTATAAACAGGGACATGACATTTGTAGGCTTCCCTTGTTTAGTACCTTTTATTAATTGAATAACAAAGTTATTCAAAAATCATCTAGGGGTACCCCTAGATGATTTTTGGCGTATAAAATTGGAGGTATACCTCCAAGTGCATCGTGT
>Ga0306865_1000305_pt1 | contig 23030 bp, 22 predicted proteins | sample AntRauTorckE5431_FD_190441 | JGI IMG/M metagenome (GOLD analysis project Ga0306865, IMG submission 190441) | Saline lake microbial communities from Rauer Islands, Antarctica - Metagenome Torckler E5 #431 (v2) (version 2) | ecosystem: Environmental > Aquatic > Non-marine Saline and Alkaline >... | reverse complement strand
AACTGCGATTATATCATTTTGATTGGTAAAAAACAAACCGAACCAATTCAAAAGGCATTAGCCGATGTGAATTTTCCAACAGACAAACTTTTTGTAGCCAAAGACTTTTTTGAGGGCAACGCACATTTTCAAACATTGGCGAAAGCTGGTGATGTTGTACTTTATGAAAATGATTTGCCCGATACTTATAATGAGTAGGAAGTGAAAGTGAAAATAGTATAACGGAATGTTTGAGTATTCTTTGAAAATAGTTTTTTATAAATGATTCGTACTTTACTCGAAGTGAGGGTACGAATCATTAGTGAGCGGTACAAATTCTGTTGAGACGAACGGTGTCGGTTCTCCGAACCTCAAAATTATTGATGATATTACTTTTCTACAAACAGATTCGGTTCTCTGAACCTTGTTGCAATCGAAAAAGGTTCAGAGAACCGAATCTGTTTGTAGAAAATAGAAATTCGAGGTATCTTTTGAGGTTCGGAGAACCGACACGGTTTTGGATAAAATCGTACCGCTCACCAACTGGTACGAATGTCCTGCAAATTACCATTTACCCAAAATTCACCATTTACAATTCAAAAAAATGTCCATTTGGAAAATTCATATCAAATCGTTTGAGGATTATTTAATGTTAGAAAAAGGCTTATCGAAAAATTCGGTATTGGCTTATAGTCGTGACGTGGAAAAATTAGCGGAATATTTAGTGATTTCGGAACTGAATTTTTCGCCGCAAACGATTAGAAGGCAAGACATTCAGGATTTTTTAGCCTATTTGAATGACTTAGGTTTGGCGGCAACTTCTCAGGCTCGTTTGATTTCGGGTATAAAGGCATTTTTTAATTTTTTAGTCGTTGAAAAAGTCATTGCGATTGCTCCAACAGAATTAATTGAAAGTCCGAATTTGGCGAGAAAATTACCCTCGGTTTTGAGTTTTGAGGAAATTGAAACTTTATTAGCGGCAATTGATTTGAGTAAACCTGAAGGGCATCGAAATCGAGCAATCGTTGAAACGCTGTACGCTTGCGGTTTGCGTGTGAGCGAATTAATTACGCTGAAAATTTCAAATTTATATCTGGATATTGGGTTTGTCAAGGTTTTGGGAAAGGGAAAGAAGGAGCGTTTTGTGCCGATTGGCGATGATGCGATGAAGTATATTAAATTTTATCAAGAAGATAGAAAAAATCTAAAAACGGTTCACGATGACGATATTTTGTTTTTGAATCGAAGAGGGAAACCGCTTTCTCGGGTGATGATTTATTATATTGTTAAGGATTTGGCGAAAGCCATTAATTTGCAAAAAAACATCAGCCCACACACTTTTCGCCACTCTTTTGCGACTCATTTATTAGACGGTGGGGCAGATTTGCGAGCGATTCAAGATATGCTCGGACACGCTTCAATTACAACAACCGAAATTTATACGCATTTGGATACTGCTTACTTGCGAGATACGCTCTTGGCATTTCATCCACTTTATCAAGGGAATTTGGAGTAGGTTTATTCGCCGTTGGTCATTAGTATATAACAAATAATATTTTTTCCCCTTTGGCAACCATTTTAAAAAATACTGCGTGAAGGTATTATAACAAATGTAAAAAGAGAGATTATATAAATCCTGATTTTCGGGAAAAAATATTTTGGTTTGGTTTAGGCTTATAAATTGAGGTAAATCCCTTGTATCAACTGATGCGAGGGATTTTTTTTTTAGTTAGCAAAGTGAGAAATCAACTAATCAAGATTTTTTTATCCTTCTGGCAACCATTTTAAAAAATACTTCGTGAAGGCATTGTAACAAATAAAAAAGAGAGATTACATAAATTCCTGAGTTCTCAGGGAAAAAATATTTTGGTTTGGTTTAGGCTTATAAATTGAGGTAAATCCCTTGTATCAATTGATGCAAGGGATTTTTTTTTATTAATTAAAAAGTCGTTCAAATTAACTAATAAATTTCCACGCCTTAATTATTTCAACTATTTTCGTGATATTCAATCAAATTTTTAAATTTTATCAATATGAAAATTTTAAGGTATTTATTAATTGCGGTAGCGGTTTTTAGTATTTCTGCTTGTAAAAAAGATAAGACGGAAACGTCAAATCAAAAAGTGACAATTGAAGCACCAACGAAAGAAGATGTCACAACGAATACACCTGAAATCGAGGCTGTGCCTGAATTTCAGACAAATCAATATTTCGAAACACTTATTCTACTGAATAATTCGAGTTCAGATATGGTGAATATTGATAAGCCTAAAATGGGTAGTGAATTATTGCGAAAAGAAGATAAGTCGAAGTTGGAAATTAATGGTTATTGGGTGAGTGATAAGGCAACAGCAAAGGATAAATTAACATTAGAAGTTCATCCAAGTTCGTTCAAAGAAAATGACGGTAATCGTCCGATAATTGAGCAAAAACTAAGTTTGACAAAAGAAAATAAATATTTACTTTTCGGTTATTTGAATTATGTTTCATTAGAAGAAGGTCTGTATTATTATTTTCTTAAAAATGAAGGTGTAGTCGTTTACACTGGGAATTTCATGGTAAAATAGTTTTTTAATAAGATATTATTATTCATCATTCAAGAAAAAACGTTGATAAATCTAATAAGTGATACAGTGACGAAACCGACTCCAGAAATGCTTGACGCAATGTTTCGGGCGGAAGTAGGTGATGATGTTTTTCAAGCTGACCCAACGATAAATACGCTGCAAGATATGGCTGCGACTATGTTTGGCATGGAAGCGGCTTTATTTTGTCCTTCGGGAACAATGACGAATCAGATTGCAATTAATGTGCATACATCGGATTTGGAAGAGGTGATTTGTGAAGAATCTTCGCATATTTATCAATCAGAAGTGGGTGGTTATGCGTATAATTCCCGTGTGGGCGTGAAATTGTTACATGGCGAAAATGGAAAAATTACGGCTCCGCAGGTCGAAGCTGCAATTAATCCAGATTACGATTGGCTACCCAAAAGTAGTTTGGTCGTTTTAGAAAATACGTGTAATAAAGGCGGCGGTAGTATTTATACTTTGGAAGAAATTCGTCCGATTGCGGAAGTCTGCAAAGCACAAGGATTAAAGTTACATTTAGACGGTGCGAGGTTGTTCAACGCGTTGGTGGAAACGGGTGATTCGACTTTGGCTTATGGAGAAGTTTTTGATAGTATTTCGATTTGTTTGTCGAAAGGTTTGGGGAGTCCGATTGGCTCGTTATTAATTGGTAATCAGAAACTTATAAAAAAAGCAAGGCGATTGCGAAAGGTTTTGGGCGGTGGAATGCGTCAAGCTGGTTACTTGGCAGCAGCCGGAGTTTTTGCATTAGAAAATAATGTTGAACGCCTAAAAATCGATAACGACCGAGCGAAACAAATTGGCGAAGTATTGAAAGGTCTATCTTATGTAGCGGAGTTGCGACCGGTTCAGTCAAATATTGTGATTTTTGATACGGTTGCAGGTATTACGGCAAGTGATTTTATTAAAAAATTAGAAAAGCACGGTATTTTGGCGGTAACTTTTGGTCCACAAACGGTTCGTTTCGTCACGCATTTGGATATTACAGAGGAGATGATGGAGCGGGTTTTGGCGGTTTTGCCTAAGTTGTGATGAGGTATAAATAAAGTCTGAATGCAGACTATTATACATTTTGATAAAGACAAGGTTATTATTCTATTTCGACAAATCGAAATATGTATTTTCAGGCAGGATAAATAGGGTTTACAGGATAAACTGCCGAGGTTTCGGGGCAGTTTATCCTGTTTATCCTGTCCAAAAAAAAAGTTTTGCGCTGCAAAATCATAAATAACCATTCCTTTTGTCAAAGAACCAGAATATTTTAGCGTGTCCGAAGCTTTAGAAAACTATCTCAAAATCCCCAGATGCAAAATTCGACCACCAGATTGATTCACTGGGGCGACGCTTTTTCCGATGACAATACCATCTTCTGGAGCGTGATATTCTTCGATTACATTGCCAAAAACATCTCTATTTGTCGCAATTAAATCTCCTTTTTTCAACTGTTCCAATAATTTAGAATGAACGGTCAACAAACCACCTTTTTGAGTATAAATCCAATAGGAACGTTTACAAATAATTGGAGGGGTTTCAGGCTCAACTATCTCATCGTCGGTCATTTCTAAATAAGAAAGGACGTTGTGAATACCTTCAACACCACTTTTTATCATCGTTTTCTGAAAAGTATTCGGATTCCCAACTTCCAAGGTAATCGCAGGAATATTCATTTCTTCTGCTGCACCTCGCAATGTTCCGTCTGAAGGCGGATTATGCACGATTATTTGAGCATTTTGCATCAATGTCATCTTGCGAGTAACGGGATGTTTCATATCGGCTCGAATATAATAAGAATTAATCCGACCTTGACTCGCGGTATGCAAATCCAAGAGATAATCAAAGTGTTTGATGATTTTATCAACCAATCTGAAAGCATAGACTTGGCTAATACTGCCATTTTCTCTGCCCGGCATGATATGATTCAAATCTACGCCATCGTTAAATCGTCGTTGTTTGCGAATGTAAGAAGGAATATTGACGATAGGAATACCGATAATTACGCCGTTCAATTCTGTGACATCAATTTCTCTAAATAATCGTTGAATAACGGGAATTCCGTTCAACTCATTTCCGTGCAATGCTGCGGTAATACCAAGTATTGGGAAATCTGATTTTCCCCGTGCAACGATGACTGGAATACTAATCGGTTGCCCTAAACCGTCTGAAATAATCCGTAACCAATACTGACGAATACTTTGTTTCGGTGTGTCTTCTAAATTGAATTCTGTTATCATTTTTGATTTTGAAAAACTGTATTAACGTGTTGAATAACAGCATTAATCGTTTGTTGTAAGATTGGTCTTCCCGTCAGCCTTTCGGCTTGCGGGAAACCACCGATACTTAGCGTATTAACCTCAGATAAGATGCGTTTCCCGTCATTAGCGACCAAAGTGTCTGCTCCGAAAATCAAAATACCAGCTTCCAGAAGCGTAGGACTTATGGTTTCGATAATTTTAATTTCTTCGGGCGTAACTTCCGTTGGCACAGAGCGACCGCCCTGTGCAATATTGCAAAGCCACGAGTTTTTGGCAGGCAAACGCAACGAACTGGCTAAAATTTGCCCATTCACGACCAAAATTCGCTTATCACCTTGATAGACATTTTTTAAAAATTCCATTGCCAAAAAACCTTCCGTTTCGATGTAGTTTTTTATATTTTGCAAATAAGTAATTGTATCAAAATCATTATTTCCATCATTCAAAATATCGCCTTCTATTTTCAGGATTCCCTTGCCACCATATTCCCTCAGCGGTTTCAAAACGATAGGAAATTGTTTGGCGAAAGCCATAATCTCTTCGATAGAATGACACAAACGAATCGAAGGACAAACCTCTGGGAAATTCAGTAAAAATGCCTTCGTACCCGTCGATTCAATTCCTTTTGGATGATTGATAATAACTTTATCTTGACCAATTTCTGCAACGAAATTTAAAAATTTACTACTAATCGGACGAGGTAAACGCATGATAATGACTTCATAATCAGCAATATTTACCAATGCTGCATTTTCAGAAAATTGCTTTCCAGACGCATCAAAACAAAAATCTGAACCAGCATTTATTGCCAGTAGGGTAGTCGCCTGATAATTTTGAAAAAAATCATCATTCGCATGATTACCACGACTCGCAACGGACAACTTTCCACATTCTGGCTGTTGAGCTAATTTAGCCATCAACGCATAAACGGAATTTTCTTGACTATGCCCGCTATGATCCGTCAAAACCAAAAAGTTATACTTCTTACTCATCAAAATTTGGTTCATCGCCAGCAACGCTATCGAAGTCAAAATCGTCATCATCGCTGTCTTCGTATTTCTCTTCATAATCGTCACGAACGTCTTTTTTCAACAAGCCTTCGTCATCGTAATCATCATCATTTTCGATAATTTCGACTGCTTCTGCTTTCGTCATTCGCACGAGATAATATTTTTCTTCCGTATCAAAAGGCAACGCACTCACGTATCTGCCTTCTGCATTTTTGAACGTAATCAAGTTACGCTGGAATCCTAAAGGATAATTTAATTTGATTTGCTCTTTAATTTCTTCTGCTAATTTTTCGTAATCTTTAACTACTTTTGGTTTAGCCATTTTTTGTAAAATAATTGGTAATTAGTGATCAATAATTGTGTCAATAAAATACTGAACAATTAAGAATCACCTTTAAGAATTTCATTTAATAAAGTTTCGTCATTATTCAATGACTTAAATAATTTCATTTTGAATTTGCCCTTTGTTCCCATCAGATTGATACACATTTTATCAATAGCAATCATAGAAAGTACGGTCTGAATATAAGCCTCAATTAGATCATCTAATCCTAAGCCTAATTTATTGAAATCTCGTCTATCCATCAGCATCAAACGGTTAGCTTCACTATCCCAACTGTTTTCACCGGTTTTGACGGATAAGTTTGTTCCTAACATTGCCCACGAATCACTACCAGCTGTGATTTCATCTAACAACGGCAAAGCCGCTCGGCGAGAATAAATACAAAGCGGTTTTAAGCCATCTTGGGTCGTACTAATCATCATTCTCAAATCCGTCACATAGGTATTTCCCTTTGCATTTGGAATCGTTCCGACATGGTAAAATTTTCCTTTTTCACTTGTCGAAGTCCAGTTGTAATTACCAATCAAACTCTGAACAATGAAGCGTTTATAATCAAACTTTATAGTCATAAAAGCATCTAATTCCTTTTTATTAATAATCGTAAAAACGCCCTGTCCTGCGTTGCTATACGGAATTTTGATTACCGCTTGACCACCCATTTTTTGAACCCAAAGCGGAATTTCTTCCTTGCTTACGTCCCAAATTGTTTGTGGAATATTAATTTCTAAACCATAATTTCGCAACTCCGTATTATATATATCATAAGCCTTTGCTGCGACCATTTTATTCCGTCCACCTGCCAAACAAGCGATAATCGGATTCAAAATCTTTGTTTTAAGATTCATTGGAATTCGATTCCACGGGCGCTGCGTCACATAGCGGAAGACTGCCCGAATCGGCGTCCATTCGCCTTCAATATCCGCACAAACGATTCCATCAATAATTTTGATATGGTCGTTTTTATCGCTTTCCGTTTCATTATAATAAGGAATCAATAAAACCTCTTCTTTGAAAACATCTGCAATCACCGCAGCATATCCCGACGTTTCCATAAAGTTTTTATCGTACAAAACCGCTAAACGACCCTCCAATTTCCCCCTTCCGGGCTTTGGTTTTAATAACGGTTTGAAAGTCCGTTCTATTAATAATCGATAAGCGCCATCTTCCTTATTATCGTCTAATAGCGGCATTGATTTTTGCCCAGATGGACAAGAATTATTTTCAATAATAACCATTTGTCGTTTTCCGGAAGCCGAAGTAGAATTGATTAAATCCGCTCCACACCATAGAAAATACCGACATTGATAAGATAAAATATCTTCCAATTTTTCTCGATTAACCATTGGATGCAAATGACAATACCGAGTGATAATTCTTTCTTTACTCAAATTAAGAAAGAAATTTACCATCGGATGTATGGTCGCATTCAGTGCTTTTGGATACCAGTGATTTTCTCCATTAAACGATCCTGGAGAAATCTTTTCCATCTGTTTTTTCATTAGTTTTTTATAAAATTAGTACAACTGTTTAAAATTTTTTGACAGTTTTGATTGTTATAAATTATTGATTGTCAACTTTTTATAATTCCTAATTCCTACCTACTAATTCCTAATTAAAGCATTTGTCGCATTTTTATTGGTCAAAAGTAGAATTTGAAGATACGTTATTTGTTTCCCCTTCCCTAAGCATTATTTATTAATTCTCATTCCTGTTGATTATTCCTCATAAATCGGGGGCAAGATAGAATCTTAATTATTATTAACACAAATTTTTTTTAATATTTTTTTGAAAATTTAATACCCCTAAAATTCAGGATTTTTCACCATTAATCGTGCTATTTTTTTTATTTAGAAATGACGAAATAAAAAACCTGTCACATCTTCAAGACCTGACAGGTTTTTCTATTGTTTTAGTGATATTTATGTATATATTTTAATATAAATCAAAGGGATTTGACTCTGAAAAAATCAAAATAACGAAATTTGTTCCCCCGCTTGTTGCTCGATTAATTTTGGTCCTCGAATATCACATTCAAAACTATTTTTAAGTTGCTTCACCAAATAATCCGCTAATTCTGGAGCCAAAATATTATCTGGTTCGTGCGGAAAAACGTAAGCCGTTTTTAAACCATTTTCAAACCAATATTTCAACCGTTCGACCCATTCATCAATCCGTTCAAAATCCGTTTGGTGTAACTCATTACCGACAAAACGAATCATTGCCGTATCGGTCGTCAAACGTTGATGCAACACATCTCTTCGACCTGAAACGTCCGTAATGACGGTTGAAATTTGATGCTTTTCCAAAAGGTCAAAAAGACGATTAAAATTATCCGAATCATTAAACCAAGATTCATGTCGTACCTCAATCGCCAACGGAATTTCCTTCGACCATTTTTCTAAAAAACGTTCCAACATTGGCAAACGACTAATTTCAAAATAAGGCGGCATTTGCATAAAACAACAACCTAAGTTTTCTCGCAATTCATAAATTGAAGTCAAAAATAAATCAATATATTCCGAACTCATACCCAAATCTCGACTATGACTAATCGACTGCGGAATTTTTGGACAAAATTTAAAATCTTTTGGCACGGCTTGTCGCCAATTTTCAACCGTAGAAAGGGTAGGGATGCGGTAATGCGTCGCATTGAGTTCTATCGTATTAAACTGCTTTCCGTAATGAAAAAGAAACTGATTCGCCTTCGTCCCAGTCGGATACACTCGCCCAACCCAAGCCTTTTCACTCCAGCCCGTGCAGCCAACATAAACGATTGGCAAAGCTTCGTTTTTAGGTAAATGATTCAACAAAAGGGTGGTTTTTTCGTGGTCGTTTGGTAATTTGAAATTGACGTTGCTGATGTTTTGGAGTTTTCCGAATTTCATTGGTTGAGTTTTATTCTAATAAACGATTATTTTTATTTCCATAGACATTCGTGGTTTCTAAAATATCAATAGTTTTATCATTAATGTCTTTTGCTTGATTTCGTAAATAATCGACGGTTTCAAAAATGGTATTTTTAAAATCAGGTTGATTTTTTATATCAAAAAAACTTTTAAAATCGGATTTTAAATAAGTTATTGGAAACATTTTAACTTGCGTTTGCCTATTTTCCAAAACATTGCCCTTATTAAACAATTCAAAACCGTAAGGCGAACTAATCCAAATATAATTTGTCAAAATATTTCTATCGTGAATACTACTTGTTTTTAAAATCGTCAAATTGATTTTATAATCAAATTCATTTTCTAAAAAATCATCGATACTTTGTCTTTGTACCTTTGAAATATTAGCATCAATATCTACAATTATAGTCAAATGAAAGAGCTGATTATTCAAAGTTTGAGGCATTAAATTTTGTAGAACTGCAAATAAATTCTCATCGTATCGTCTATTCAAAATATAATTATCCGCAATCACCATCGCATTAAAAGGATGTCGATAACGTTGCAAAAAATTCCAACTATTTGGCTGTTTATTCTTAACAATATTTTGAACATCAAAATTGAATAAAAACGGAATTTTATCGTCTATTTCATCTTTACTAATAAAAATGTAACCATGATTATTACAAAGTTCAGCACATTGAGTAGGTGTCTTTGACAGGAAGTATAAAGCTTGATAATCCTTAGTTGTTACAAAATAATCTGCTTCATTCTGAATTCTTTCAAAAATATCTGGATAAAGAAAAGCCTTGATTTGACCATCTTTAAACAACTTTTTTAAGTTTGGATTAAAATGCTCATGCGTTTTATTTGTTGCTCGATTGATAAATTCCTTGTCATCTATATCTATCAACAAATCGCTATGTTCATGTATCAATTCATAAAGCGAACAAATATTATGAACGCTTTGAGATTGTGACAATAAATCGGCTAAAGGTTGCTCAATTTCGTCATACAACTTTTCTAAAAATGCTATTTCGCAATAAATCGTGAATTTAGACATTAGCACGGTGTCTTTTACGGTTAAGATTAAATAAATCAATCGCTAAATTATCGGCTTCATTAAAAAATCCATTGCCAAAATTATCTGATAAATTCCCGTCTTCCAAAAATTCTATTTTCTTTACTTGTTCTTCGCCTTGCGGAATATTTTCGGGGTCATTAAAATAATAAAGTGCAATATCTTTTGGATAAGTTTCTTTGGTAGCGACCAAATATTGCAATTTTCTAATCAAATATTCGCTATGCGTTTCAATGATAAATTGAATATTAAAACGCTTAGACGCATCTAATAGAAAGTCCGCTAATTTTGATTGCAAATTAGGGTGCAAATTGGTTTCTGGCTCTTCTAAAAGGATGACGTGATAATCGAATAATTCGTTTCTTTTGAAGGTTTTATTTTTGAATTGTTCGTCATCTTCGAGGATTTTATTATAATCATTACTTAAGTTTTTGATTTTTATTGAACCGTCGGAATTAAAAATAAATTGATTTTTTTGAATAGAACGGTCGAGATAACTTTCTGCACTTCGGAAATACTTTCTATTTTCTACAATTAATGCTATTTTCAAAATAATTGGTAACAACTGAGTAATTCCAAAACCTAAATCTACCAAATCAATTAATTCACCATTCTTTTCGATTTTCACCTCTGTTGCAACACCTTTAAACCATTTAAAATGAATATCATCACCAATTCCAAAGGCTTTTAGCCAATCTTTAATAAATCCTTTTGTTCCAGAGAATTTTGTTTTATGGATTTCCAAAAGTAATTCGTTAAAGTCTGTTCCTTGATGTTGATTACTGTAAAGACGTTTGCTATTTGCACGAAAATTTGAAATAAAATCAAGTTCTATTACAGTTGATATTGATTTATGAATATTTCTTAAAAAGTCTTCAAATTTGTAAAAAATATCTGATTGCGAAGGAGACAAAATATCTTGAATAGTTAGATTAGTATCAATATTGTATGATTCTAATAGCGTTTTGATTGTAGGCAAATTGTCTATTTTCTTAAGCAATCTTTTTTGTTCACCTGAAAAGATATTAGCATCTAAGAATACCCTAACTAAATCAGAGTATGTAGCATCTTCAAAAGAATTTGAAGCCGTATTAAATTCATCTGTAGATTGCCAATAATTCCAATCCGAACTATTTATCTCTAAAACACTTAAATATTCAACTAATTCTTTTCCTATACTTCTTTTAATCTCTTCTATTTCTAATTTAGGGATATTCTGCAATAGTTTATCAAGGAAAGGTTCATTTACAAAATCAATATCATTTTTAATGTCTTGGTATCCTTTGATATTTACATGAAACGTATGTTTATTTTCTTTATCAAGTCGAACAGCGAATAATTCTTCGTTATTATTTCTAATAATAATATAAGCTATTACATTACATACATTTTCACTTTTTTCATACGAAAGGTTTAATCTAAAATTTTTATGGTCTTCAAAACCAAATTGATTAGGTTGCGATAATTCAAATCCAATCTCAATCACATCATTATCTGCACGTTTATTAATCGTATAATCAAATGTATCCAAATTATGTCTATCACCTGAAAAGTCCAATTCTAAAAACTGCGTTTTTTTAGCATTATCGGCTATCAAAAGCAAGGCTTTCAAAACAGAACTTTTGCCGACATTATTCCCACCGGTAAGAATGGTAATTGGCGAAAACTCAAAATCCATTTTTTCCTTAAAAACCTTAAAATTGCCTAATGATAAACCTGTGATATGTGCCATAAATTTTTGATTTAATGTGTTTACAAAAGTAAATAGAATTAAGTTATAAACAAAAAACTCGTTACGATGAAGCAAAGTTCAGGTAACGAGTTTTTGTTAAGTCTCTTATCTATCCTTTATCTCCGTCAAGCGAAACGCCCGTCCACCGTCAAGCGGGGAACGAGCGTCCGTTTTTTTATTGTAAATAATAAGTCTGTTGAGTTGGCGTAAATCCTGTAAAAATACCGATGCCGCCGATGATATTGGTTTTCAGAACCCCTGGTTGTGCAAAAGGATTACCATTCGCAGATTCTAATGCCTCTCGACTCTCGACATATTCATAAAAATCTTCTGTAATTTCCATATATTGAATGACCATCGTATCGCCTCTAACAAAAATCGGAGGCGTGCCGAGTACCAGCTGTCCATTACTTGTAATCTCGTCGTTAACTACGAAATCTACTTTCAAACTATCCGTTTCACTCGCATCTGTCCGATATTGCATTCTACGATAAAAGTTTTTGATTGCTGGATTTTCTTGTGAAAACGTTATGACAACCAAAGTTGAATCGTTCAATAAAGATAACGGCTCTGTTTGGATAGAATCCAACTGAATCGGCGGAGCGATTTTCGTTGTTGCCGTAATCCGATTACCAGCATTATCAATGACTTCCAAAAAGAAATCGCCAGTATAATCAGCAGGAACGATGGTTGAAGAACCATAAGCGTAAAGATTACTTCCATCAATATAAAGTCCTGTTAGTAAAGTATCTGCAACACCTTGATAGGTAATAATTACGGTCGCATCTTGAACGATAGAATTTAAAAGGTCTGATGTCGGTGCGTAATAGCTGGTTGTTCGGAATAAATTTGCCCGATAAGGTTTGCCAGGTTCTAAATAACACTCGACCACTAATTGTGACTCAAATTCTGGTAAGTTTAGGTCGATTTCGTTTTCTAAATTGCAAGACGCAAAGGCTGCAATTGTAAGGACAAATATTAATATTTTTTTCATTTTTTTATGAATAAGATTTTAGATTTTAGACGGCAGATTTTAGATTTTACATCCAAAATTTACTGTCTAAAATCTAACGTCTAAATTTAAAATCTAAAATTCCAAGTGATTGATGGTAAAACTGGGAAAAGGGATACTTGTTTTGCTTGATTCACTACGTTCCCTAAGTCCGTAACAGGGTTGAAAGGACGGTTAGTGCCGTCATCCAGCAATGTTAGTTCATCAATATTATTATCATTATACAAGAAAAATACATTCCTACGGTCATAAACATTGTAAATACTCAACGTCAAATCTGATGTTCCCCATTTATGCGTAAAGTTACGGACAACGCTCAAATCTGCACGGTGAAACGCTGGAATTCTATAACTATTTCGCTCTGTGAAAAGGGGTACAAGATTAATATTCGCATTACTAATATCTTGTGAGATAAAGAAACCTTCGGCTACGGAAACCGCATTTCCTGTGCTGTAAACAAAGGCTGCTGAAAATGTCCATTTGTCACTCAAATTATATATTCCTACTACGGAAACATCGTGTCGGCGATCACTACGAAATGGAAAGGCTTTGCCATCTAAAATGTCGTCAAACTGTCGCCATGACCAAGCTAAGGTGTAACCAACCCAACCAGTTAATTTACCTTTGGTACGCTCTACGTAGAACTCATTTCCGTAACTCCAACCTTTTCCAAAAACGAATTCGTCTTCCAAATTATTATTGACAAAAAGATTAGCATTATCCTTGAAATCAATTTGATTACCCAACCATTTATAAAAAACTTCATTAGAAATCAACCATTCGTTATTAATAACAAAAGATACTCCCGCTGCAACTTGATCGGAAGTTTCTGGCAAGACATTTTCAGTGGAAGGATACCAAATATCAGTCGGTAAAGATGCTCCAGAGTTAGAAACCAAGTGTAAATATTGATTCATTCGAGCGTAACTTGCTTTGATGGAAATATTATCGGTTGCACTATATTTCATCGAAAAACGAGGTTCTATACCGTAATTAAAATCACCATCATTATTAAAACCGGAAAGTCGTAAACCAAGGTTCAAGCTCAATTTTGAATTAACAGTCCAATCGTCATTAAAATAAAGTCCAAACTGCGTTCCGTCTAAATCTGTACCTGCGTTGAAAGAAATTGTACTGTCTGTACTTCCTGCTTGCAAACGCCCGACTGAAAATTGGTGGTAAATGGTATTGACTCCAAAACGAATCGCATGATCATTATTCGGAGCGTAAGTAAAATCAACATTTCCACCTAAATCTGAAATTTCTGAACCCAATTTGAATTCAAAATCGGCGAATCCATTTGTAACTTCATAGTTATAATCCGAATACGTGAAAGTCGTATTCATAAATAATTTGGGGCTAAAAATATGATTCCAACGAGCCGTTCCGGTACGATTTCCCCATGTAAAATCAATATTAAAATCACCCGCACCGAAGTTGAAAACGTCTTTACCTAAATAACCACTGAAATAAATTCTATCATTTTCGCCTAAATCATAATTGACTTTTCCATTCAAATCATAGAAAAAATAACCTGGAATCGTTACGGCATCAGGATTATCCGAATTAGCGTTATTTACTTGATTGGTAATTTGGTCAATATAAGTTCGACGACCTGAAATCATAAACGAACCTTTATCTTTCACAATTGGCCCTTCGAGCGTCAAGCGAGAAGCAATTAGTCCGATACCGCCTGAACCTGAGAATTTTTTACGATTTCCGTCATTTAAACGAATATCCAAAACTGAAGATAAACGACCACCATATTGGGCTGGAAAACCAGCTTTATAAAGGTTTACGTCTTTGATTGCATCAGAATTGAAGGTCGAAAAGAAGCCAAATAAATGAGAAGGATTGTAAACTACGGCTTCATCTAAAAGGAATAAATTTTGGTCAGAACCGCCACCACGAACAAAAACACCCGACTGACCTTCGCCGCCCGATTGTACCCCTGGTTTTAATTGTAAAGACTTAATAATATCTACTTCGCCAAAAAGCGCAGGCAACAATTTTGCATCTTTCATCGATAATTTCGTGACGCTCATTTGCGTACTATTTAATTCCTCTTTGTAAGATCCTGCCGAAACAACGATTTCGTCTAACGTCTTCCCTGAAGATAATTCAAGATTAATCGTTAAATCATCCGTTAAATAGATTTTTTGTTTAACATCACTATAGCCGATATAGCTGAAAATCAGCACGATAGAGTCATTCGCAGGTAAAGTAAGCGAATAAAAACCATATACGTTTGTGGTCGTTCCTGCTTCTGCCTTTGGAGCGAAAACGGTTGCAGAAATAAGTGTTTCACCTGTTTCTGCATCTGAAATTTTTCCGCTTATCGTGAATTCTTCCTGTGCCGTTGCCGAGATAGTCAAAATTAGGAAAGCAAAAAGTAATAATTTTCTCATGTTTGTTTAGTTAATTTTTTATTTGTGATGATTGTGTTTGTGTTCTGGTAAGGGGTCGGGTCGGACGCCTGTCTCGCTGTTAGGCAGGCTTTTAAGGCGTCCGACCCCTTGTCACTCCCTGAATTATGCAATAGTGAAACAATACAACCTCTAAAATGTTGGTGCAAATTTACAAGCATTACGAAGTCAAAGTAGGTTTCGCTGTATTGATTTTCAATGATTTAGACGAAATTTTTACAGTCAAAAGTGTAAACAATTAAATGGTCTAAAATGAAATATTGATAAAGTGTCAAATTGCATTATTTTATTAGGAGAATATGTTTTTATAAGTAAAAATGAAACGTTTTTTGATGAATTTTTAAAAATGTTTGTGCTGCCTGTGATGATTTATATTTCTACAAAAAGATTAGTTTTGGCGATGAAAGTTTTGTTATTGGCTAATGACCAAAAAATATTAAAATGAAATACACACCAATTGATTGTAATTTTTACGATACTTTAGAAGCGAATGCGGTTTTGAAAAAAATCGTTATTATCGAATATATGGACGATTCTGGAACGGTACAGACGACCGAACAGCGAATTGTAGATTTATTTGTAAAAAATAAAATCGAATTTATGAAATTAGAAAATAGTTTGGAAATTCGTTTGGATTATTTGAAATCTGTGGACGGAAAAGTATTAAACGGATTTTGTGGCGTTTGAGAAATTTACGAACTAAAGAAGAGGTGAGAACGTTAAGAAAGAATAAGGGCTTAATTTCCGAATATTAATAGCCATCATTTGTGTTAAAACACAAAAGTGTCGCAATAATTTGAAAATAAATTATTTAAAGACATTTATTTAGAAAGTAAATCTATTGCTTTCTCCGATTTTTTACTAAAATCTTAAATTCAAAAGAATGAAATTTTCATCAAAAACATCGATGGCAATAATGGCATCGCTATGGCTTGTAGCGTGTACGCCTCAAATTAAAAATGCAGCGACCGCAGTCATTATATTAATGTATCAAAAAATAGGTGTAATTTAATAAAAGTGACGAAGGTCGAAATATCCGCTTATTATCAATTTTGTCTAATGGCAAATAATGGAAAAGGTGTAATCTGGTTGAGCAAAGAAAATATAGTTAAAAATCCTTATTGCGGCGCTCGAATGCTGAGTTGTGGTAAAATAGTAGAAACCATAAAATAATGAAGCTAAATATTAAAAATATGGTATGCCGTCGTTGCAAAATGATGGTGAAGTCCGAGTTGGAAAACCTTGGACTTCATCCTATTTCTGTCGAGTTGGGCGAAATTGAAATTCAAGAAGAATGTATAGATACACTCAAAGATGAACTGATTCAAAAGTTATATCCATTAGGTTTAGAACTAATAGATGATAAGCAAAGCATAATTATTGATAAAATCAAAACGTTGATTGTCGATTCGGTGCATCATTCTGAAGAGCCATTAAAAACAAATTTGTCTGATTACATCAGCGACCAACTTCATTTTAATTATCATTATTTGAGCAATCTTTTTACGGAAGTACACGGCACGACCATTGAGCATTATTTTATTGCTCAAAAAATAGAACGGGTAAAAGAGTTATTAGTGTATGATGAACTTTCATTGACTGAAATGGCATTTCACCTTAATTATAGTAGTGTTGCACATTTGAGTAAACAGTTTAAAAAAGTAACAGGATTAACGGCTACGCACTTTAAACAGCTTAAAATTCAAAAGCGAAAAGCTATTGATGAACTGTAAATTGTATTAAATAAAGGTATAATTGTGTAACGCTTCCCATCTTTAATATCACTATATTGGTATTATACACAATAAACAATTTAATTGATTTCACGATAAACAAAACCAGTATGAATTCTTATGGCGGACAGCATTATGGTATGCACTCTCTCGGGTAATTCTTCTTCTCTGGATTTTTGTAGCACCATATATAACGCACTCGGGTAACGCAAGGCGGAAGTGATAGTAAGGTTTATAACCTTGGAAAGGTAGCCGTATATTTTCAATTAATTGATAATCAATGATTTATAAACGATTGAGGTCACGCTCTTAACGTTAGAAGGGTAGCGATGATTAATACCGTCCAACTTATACATAGGTAGCCTTCGATTTCACTCAATCACATCATAGACAGCTTAAACATCTGACTATTTTATGTGCCAACCATTGCATTGGTTTTGGTAATAGAATCCTATTGCTATTTCTAATCAATTTATTATCAAAAACTTTTTAAATCAGGAATGCTGTAAATTCAAATTGGAGCAACTTACAATTGGAAAGGAAACTGGAAAATTGGAAGCATTTTTATAGGAGTAATTTATGAATGATTTGGAAATTAAAATAAAAATTTGATTAAAATAAATAAAATAAAATAAAAATGGATAAAGCAAAATTAAATCTACCTCCAGTATTAAGAAGAATACTTAGCTACTGGTGGCTCATTCTCGCAGGACTATTTTTAGTGATCACCTTGTGGTCATCAGTTTTCCAGATAAGCACTGAGGAAGTAGGAGTCATTACTCGATTTGGGCAATATGTACGACAAGTAGAACCAGGATTGAACCTCAAAGTACCCTTCGCTGAAGATGTTTATAAAGTTCCGGTAGAAAGACAACAAAAAATGGAATTCGGTTTCCGAACGGTCAAAGCAGGAGTAAATACTCGATACGGCGAATCATCAAGTGCAAAAGATGAATCATTGATGCTTACTGGCGATCTTAATCTTGCAGAAGTGCAATGGGTTGTACAATATAGGGTAGATAATGCTTACAATAATCTGTTCAAAGTCAGAAACCCTCAAAGTACGCTCCGTATTATCTCTGAAGCTGCAATGAGACAAATTGTGGGTGATCGTACTGTGAATGAAGTATTGACTGTTGGTCGTACAGAAATAGGAATTAAGTCACGAGAACTTATTCAGGAAATATGTAGGGAATATTCAATGGGTCTTAAAATAGAACAAGTAGTGCTTCAAGATGTCAATCCTCCAGAGCCGGTAAAAGCAGCTTTTAATGCGGTGAATGAAGCGCAGCAAGAAAAGGAAACATTGATAAATCAAGCAAAATCAGAATATAACAAAGTAATACCAAAAGCAAGAGGTCAAGCGGAAGAAACCATTCAACAGGCTGAAGGATATGCTGCCCAACGTGTCAATAATTCTGATGGAGAAGCGGCGAGATTTACGGCTTTGTATAATGAATTTGTTAAGGCACCGGAGGTAACAAAAAGAAGACTTTACCTTGAAACGATGTCAAGTGTGATACCTAAAATCGGAAACGTAGTCATTACAGACCAAAAAGGCAGCAACGTATTACCGTTATTACAAATGCAGATGAACAAAAAAATAGAAAACAATGAAAACTAAATTAATCTTACTTGCAATATTCAGCATAATTATCCTGATAGGTTTGAACAGTAGTGTTTTTGTTGTACAGGAAAAGGATCAGGTGGTAATTACTCAGTTTGGAAGACCAATCGGAGAGCCAATTATTGAGCCTGGGTTTTACTTCAAGGTGCCCTTAATACAGGAGGCTAATTACTTCGAAAAGCGTTATATGGAATGGAATGGTGCGCCAAATCAAGTGCCAACGAAGGACAAAAAGTTCATTTTCGTGGATACCTACGCAAGATGGCAAATTACAGATCCGCTTCAATTTTTTAAACGGCTAACGAACGAACGGGGCGCACAATCACGTATAGACGATATTTTGGATGGGGAAACAAGAGATTTTATAGCCAATAATGATATCGAAGAGGTTGTCCGTACCAGTAATAGAATCCCCGAATCATCCGATACTGAAATTGTCGGTGATTCCTTGGTGAAAATTTATGTAGGTCGGGATAAGATTCAGCAAATGATATTGAAATCAGCGAATAAACAGGCGACAGATTTGGGGATTAAGATATTGGATTTTCGATTTAAACGCATTAATTATGTGCAAGAAGTACAGAATCAAGTGTTCGAGCGAATGAAAAGTGAACGTTTCCGAATCGCTGATAAATTCCGATCAGAAGGTCAGGGTGAGGCTTCCCGTATTAATGGGGAAAAGGAACGAGAGCTTAAAAATATACAATCGCTCGCATTTAGGGATGCGGAGATAATTAAAGGTGAGGCAGATGCCACGGCAGCCTCGATATATGCAAAAGCATATAACAAGTCGAATCAATCAAAAAGTCTTTATGGTTTTCTGAAATCAATGGAAACATTTGAGAAAACCTTCGATGGAAAAACATCTATTTTTATTTCAACAGATAGCGAATTGTATAAATATTTGAAAAAAATGGATTGATGGTTTATGAAAAAATAGGTTTTTTGATAAATCCCGTGGAAAATTAAATTTTTGTTCTTGCTGAATATTTTTCGTACCTGCCTCGATTTCTCGGTGGTTGGTACAGAAATATAAGTGCGTTTGTGAATTCATTCAAATTTGCCGCGCGAACGGGTAAACCCAGTCTAATTTCAATTTTAATTGATTCCTAAGGCGAACAAAAGCGAGTTATTATAAAAACAAAATAAAACAAAACAAAACAGATTATTATGAAGCGAAGTTTAAATGAATTAATAGGCTACGAAATCCAAGGAAAAGATTACACTAAAGGAAATGTAAAAGACTTTTTATTTGATGAAGATGAGTGGGTCATAAAATATCTTGATGCAGACTTAGTCTTACTATCGGGAAGAAAAATATTAATTCCTAAGATATTTTTAAAAGAGCCTGATTGGTCTAATCATCAATTTCCGATTGAGTTAAGTAAAACAGATGTAGAAAAATGTCCTGAGTTAGCAGAAAATTTACCCGTTTCTAAGAAGTACGAACATGAGTTAAACAAACATTATAAAACCAATGATTATTGGCCATACAGCCATGTGTCTCCCGTCGGAGCGCCTGGCGTTACTTATCCTCCACGACCTGTAAAAATACCCTCAAAAATGATTGATGAGAAAGAGCTGGATACCAGTTTGAGGAGCTTTTCAGAAATAAAAGGTTACTATATTAAAACATTAGACGGGAAAATTGGACACATTGACGACATCATTATTGATGATACAGACTGGCAAATTGTTTATGCAGTAGTCGATACCAGTAATTGGTTACCGTGGAGTAAAAAAGTTTTAATATCGCCTCATTCAATGGATGAAATTAGCTATTTGGATCAAGAAATAGAAATCAACCTTACTACTGAAACTATTGAATCAGCTCCTGCATTCGATTCTTCAAAACCGATGAACGAGGAGTACGAAAAAGAGCTGCATGATCATTTTGGGAGGTTTACAAAATAAGAATAGAATTATTGGAAAATTAAATTATTAAATTTATTTTATGAAAATTAACAGACTTTCGGACGAGCTCACCGCTGCGTTGAACGAACAAATGACAAAAGAAGCACACGCCTCACAAATTTATTTATCGTATGCTGCATGGGCTGACAGCAATGGATATAGTGGTATTGCAAATTTTCTTTTTCGTCATGCAGCGGAAGAGCGAAACCACATGATGAAGTTGTTTGAATACATACTAAAGAGAGGTGCAAAAGTAAAAGTGACTGCTATTCCTGCACCTACTTCCGATCCAGTAAGTGTAAATAATTGTTTCGAGAAAGTATTTGAGCATGAAGTAAGCAATACTAAAGCCATTTATAGCTTAGTAAAGTTGTCCCATAATGAAGAAGATTGGGCTACATGGAGCTTCTTGCAGTGGTTTGTGAAGGAGCAAACAGAGGAAGAAAACCTTGCTATCGGTCTATTGGATAAAATCAAGATTGCAGGCGGAGAAAATGCTACAATTGATGCACTGTATTTATTGGATAAAGATTTAGAAAATACGCCAGATGATGCAAGATTGGCACAGGAAGTAACGACGAGTAATCCTTAGGGAACAGGAAACAAATAATCTATTTCCTTAATAAAAATAAATAATACTTCAAACTTAGACTTTAGACATAACGTTTTGGATATCGCCGATTTTTTGGGGTAAACTAAATTGCCACTAATTTTACGAATTATTTTATTTTATTATTTAATAATTCGCATCCGATTTCTTTAATAATTCTGTCCAGAGTCGAATTAAAACATTTCAATAATGAAAGCAATGTACACAGCAGAAGCAACTGCAACAGGTGGTCGAAATGGTCACGTAAAAAGTAATAATAACGTTTTAGACATACAAGTAAGAACGCCTAAAGTAATGGGCGGAGCAAATGATGATTATGCAAATCCTGAAATGCTTTTTGCAGCAGGATATTCAGCTTGTTTCGATAGTGCTTTGAATTTAGTTATTAAAAAAAGTAAAATAAAGACGGGAGAAACAAGTGTGAATGCAAAAATAAGCATCGGGCAAATCGAAAAGGGTGGTTTTGGCTTAGCGGCCGAATTAGCTGTAAATATTCCAGAAGTAAGCTTAGAACAAGCGCAGGATTTGGTAGAACAAGCACATCAAGTGTGTCCTTATTCTAACGCTACTCGTGGTAATATCGAAGTGAAACTATCGGTGACTAATGAAGCAAAACTATCGGTAACCAACGAGGTAGAAAATGCACTTTCGTCTGCTTCTGATTCTTTTAAAGAAGGAGTGAATAAAATAAATTCCTTGTTCTAAATTATAATCGTTTTGCTTTTTTTAGCCTCTTCTGGGTCGCTTGATGTAGCAAATAAAGCAACGGAAGGCTTCAAGGAAGAGGTAAATTATGTCGTACAGATTATTAATATTTCAACATTTACATTTTTAATATTTTAGAAAATTTTGTAAGTTTTAGCTGAAAAACAATAAAATTAAAATAAAAAAAATATGACGATTCAAGTTAATACCGACAATAATATTTTAGGAGAAGAAAGGCTTTTAGCCTACGTAAACGCTACTATAGCTGACGAATTAGCAAGGGTTAGCGATCACATCACTCGGATAGAAGTGCATATCTCGGATGAGAATGGCAGTAAAACCGGGCAGAACGATAAACGTTGTATGCTTGAAGCCAGACTAAAAAACAGGCAACCGATTGCAGTTACAAGCCATGAGAGTACGGTAGAGAAATCTGTAGGTGAGGCGCTTGATAAATTGAAGACTTCGATGGAAACAATATACAGTCAGTTAAGTGATCATTAAACCGCATTTTAAAAAAAGCCGAAAATCGCTAATAGTAAGGTGATTAATAATTAGGGTGGTATAAAGTCAGCATGAAACTCGAAATTTCAGCTACAAAAAAAAATAATGAAACCACTTTAATGTTCACTAAAAAAATAGAATTCTGTATAATACTAACTAATAATTTAATAACTAATTATAAAAACTAAAAAATGAAAACACAAAAGAACTTAGGTATCTGGATGGATCATTCAATTGCTAATTTGATTGATTTATATGTTGAGAAAAAGAGTCACGCTATAGCATCAAAATTCACCTCTGACACAAAAGAAGAGGCTTTGAATAGAAGTGAAAGAAGTATGCATAACAAACGACAACAAATGAATGAAGCCTATTATAAGGAAATTGCTGATGAGATCTTAAAATATGATCGTGTGCTATTATTTGGTCCAACCAATGCAAAAACAGAACTGCACAATTACTTGAATCAGGATTTATATTTTAAGGACATACAAATTGACATTGAATCGGCTGATAATATGACGGATAATGAAAAAGATGCTTTTGTGAAGAAATATTTTGAAAATATTGTTTAGAAAAAGAAGCGGTCACTTAGTGATGAAGAATAAATCGCTAAGTGACCGATG
>Ga0306865_1000303_pt1 | contig 23119 bp, 18 predicted proteins | sample AntRauTorckE5431_FD_190441 | JGI IMG/M metagenome (GOLD analysis project Ga0306865, IMG submission 190441) | Saline lake microbial communities from Rauer Islands, Antarctica - Metagenome Torckler E5 #431 (v2) (version 2) | ecosystem: Environmental > Aquatic > Non-marine Saline and Alkaline >... | reverse complement strand
GGCGTTTTTTAATTCTTAATAATAGATTTTTATAAAACTTAAAATTCCGAAGTAAAATGGAAACTAATTTCTGGATAGGTTTCTTGTACCATTTGTAAAGCCCAAGCGGATTCCGCTAAAAATACAGGATTACCGTCTTTATCTTCTGCCATATCTCGGCGGCGGCGTTGCGAAAATTCATTAAATTTTGCTTCGTTTGTCCAACTTAACCAACAAGCTTTGTGTAAATTAATCGGTTCATAACCGCACCTTGCCCCATATTCGTGTTCTAATCGGTATTGAATGACTTCGAATTGTAACGCTCCGACCGTTCCGATAACCGTAGAATTGGTCAATTCTTTGAAGAACATTTGAGCGACCCCTTCGTCCATTAATTGTCGAACTCCTTTTTTCAATTGTTTTGATTTTAAAGGATCGAGATTGATGATTGTTCTGAACTGTTCTGGTGAAAAACTTGGAATTCCCTTGAAATGTAATTCTTCGCCTTCCGTAATCGCATCGCCAATTTTGAAATTCCCCGAATCGTACAAACCGACAATATCACCCGGAAATGCTTCATCAACGACTGATTTTTTATCTGCCATAAAAGCTGTCGGATTCGAAAATTTTATTTTTTTGCCTTTACGAACGTGTAAATAATTGGTATTTCGTTGAAAAATACCCGAACAAATCCGAACAAAAGCAATTCTATCTCGGTGTTTCGGATCCATATTCGCATGGATTTTAAAAATAAATCCTGAAAATTTATCTTCATTAGGCTCGACTCTTCGCTCTTCCGTCACTCGTGCTAAAGGGGTAGGGGCGATGTCCACGAAACAATCCAATAATTCTTTTACCCCAAAATTATTAATTGCACTACCAAAAAATACGGGTGAAATTTTACCGTCTAAATAATCTTGATGCTTAAATTCTGGATAAACGGATTCAACTAAATCCACCTCTTCTCGTAATTCATTAGCAGCACTTTCGCCAATAAAATCCGATAAACCTTCATCATCTAAATTTTCGAATTTCACGGAATCACCATCTATTTTTCGTTTGCCGTGAGCATTAAACAAGACTAAACTTCCGTCATACATATTATAAACGCCCTGAAAACGCTGACCCATTCCGATAGGCCAACTCAACGGACGGACATTTATATTCAATTTTTCTTCTACTTCATCCAATAAATCTACGGCATCTCGCCCTTCTCTATCCAATTTATTAATAAAAACAATGATTGGCGTATCTCGCATTTTACAAACCTTAACTAATTTTTCGGTTTGCGGCTCAACACCTTTCGCCACATCAATCACGACGATTACACTATCTACCGCTGTAAGCGTTCGGAAAGTATCCTCTGCAAAATCTTGGTGACCTGGCGTATCTAAAATATTGATTTTCTTACCTCTATATTCAAAAGCCATAACAGAAGTTGCAACCGAGATACCTCTTTGCCGCTCAATTTCCATAAAATCCGACGTGGCACTTCGCTTGATTTTATTAGATTTTACGGCTCCGGCTTCTTGTATTGCACCACCAAAGAGTAATAACTTTTCCGTTAAAGTTGTCTTTCCAGCATCTGGATGACTGACGATGCCGAAGGTTCGTCGGCGATTGATTTCTTCTTGAAAACTCATTTTTTTAATTGGTAGTTGGTGATTCGGTATTAGTGATTCGTGATTCGGTATTCGTGTGATAATGTAAAACATCGAATTACGTTATCATACATTAATTACACGAATGCCAGATCACGAATACCAAATCGTGAAAATTTTATTAAAACAAAACTGTAAAAGGGCGTACTTCTTGTCGAAATACGCCCTCTCAAGGTTATTTTGCATAAACAAATTCACGTTATCGAATTAATTCGGTACAATCTGCGAACTGCTTATTGTCAATTATATTAAAGGCTGTTAACGAATTTCGTCAATTTACCCTTTAAGTTACTTGCTTTGTTATCGTGCCAAGTGTTTGTCTTTGCTAATTTATCAATCATCGTGATAACTTTAGGCAAGAAAACTTCTGCTTCCGACTTTTCAGTCATCTCACGTAATTTTTGGATTGCTGTACGAGCCGATTTTTTGTAATAACGGTTGTGCAATCTTTTCTTCTCGTCCTGACGGATTCTCTTCTTAGCTGATTTGTGATGTGCCATTATAAATTAATTATGTATGGTTATTTTTTAAATTATTGTTAGTTGATGTACTTGATTTTTCCATCTTTCCTCAAAAGTAAACGCAAAGGTAAGTTTTTTTAAATAAAAACGAAATTTTAGATAATTTTTTACAATCTAATTGATAAAATAACCTTTTTACAATCAAGTGTAAATTTATGTCTTTTTAAGATTATTCAATCTAATTATTCATTTTTTTTATTTTAAATATTTGATTATCAACGGTTTAGATATTTTGTTTTGATAAACATTATTAAAAACTAATCTCAGAATAAGGTGTTGTTTATGCTAAGATTTTACAGTAATAATTTGCTAAATTAATGTAATTTTAGGAATTAATGCTTTGATAATCAGTTTAAAAGCCTAAAATATATAGATTTTTATATGTTTTATTTATCAGATAAATTTATTTACTTTTGATTCTGGTTTCAATAGATGAAGCACATTGATGAAATATCAGTGTATGAATTGACTGGTTACTAACTTTTACACAGCAAAATCTGTGGTTATTTGCGAATAAACCTGTAAAATTGCAATTGATTCCATAAACAGGCTTACGAGGCAAAAAACGTGTTTTTTTCATCAAAAATCAAAAAAATGCAATAACTTTTAACAATATAACTTAGATTTAGACATTTTGACCAAGGAATTAGTTGATTATTTTAATTTTGATTAATTCTTATATCATCAATCATTTACAAAAAACTAAGACTACTTTTCATGAGTGATTATTCTTTTATTTACAATGCTCACCCGAGTTTTATTGACAATATCTATCAGCAATACAAAACGAATCCAGAGTCTGTTGATTCAGCTTGGAGATTATTTTTTGAAGGTTTTGATTTTGCAGAAAAGGGTAGTGAACCAACTACTGATGCAGCATTCACAATGGCAGCTTCTATCAAGGAGTTTCAAGTTATTGGAATGATTAACGGCTATCGTCGCCGTGGGCATTTATTGTCAAAAACGAATCCTATTAAAGACCGTGATGACCGTGAACCCAATTTAGCGTTGGCAGATTATGGTTTAAGCGAGGCGGACTTAGATACTCATTTTATTGCATCGCAAGAAATTAACATGGAAGCTGGTGCAACGCTTCGAGCAATTATCGAGCGTTTAAAGACCATTTTTTGTGGAAATATTGGTTTGGAAACTTACCAAATTCATAATAAGGCAAAACGGCGCTGGTTAAGAGAGCGTTTGGAAAAATTCAATGATGATGATTATGGTTTGTCATTGGAAAAGAAAAGACGCATTTTAGAGAAACTAAATGGTGCGGTTGGTTTTGAGAGTTTTTTAAATAAAAAATACGTTGGACAGAAACGTTTTTCACTGGAAGGTGGTGAAGCGGTGATTGCTGGTTTGGATGCTATTATTAGCGAAGGTGCTGATTTGGGTGTTCAGGAAATCGTCATTGGAATGGCTCACCGTGGTCGTTTGAACGTCTTGGCAAATAATTTGGGTAAAACGTATGACCAATTATTTAAAGAATTTGAGAAGCAAGTCGAGCAAGAGGACGTTCACGGAAGTGGTGATGTAAAATATCACTTGGGCTATTCTTCGCAGGTGGAAACGCTGACTGGCAAAAAGGTTGAGGTAAAATTGATGCCGAATCCTTCGCATTTGGAAGCGGTGAGTACGGTGGTTGAAGGTTTTGTGAGAGCAAAAGCGGATATTCGTTATGAGTCCAATTATGATAATATTTTACCAATCCTGATTCACGGTGATGCTGCGATTGCGGGACAGGGAATCGTTTATGAAACCGTACAAATGGCTGGTTTGCCAGGGTTTACGACTGGTGGAACGATTCATATTGTCATTAATAATCAAATTGGTTTTACGACTGATTATAAAGACGCTCGGACGAGTACATATTGTACCAGTGTAGCGAGTTTGGTGGAAGCGCCTGTTTTGCACGTCAATGGTGATGATCCTGAAGCGGTCGTTTTTGTGTGTGAATTAGCGATGCAATATCGTCAAGAGTTCAATTCTGATGTATTTATTGATATGGTTTGTTATCGCCGTCATGGTCATAATGAAGGAGATAATCCTCGATTTACACAACCAAAAATGTACGAGGAAATTGATAATCATCCCGATGTTAGAGAGATTTATAAAAAAGAATTAATTGAAAAAGGGACGGTTGAATCAGAATTGGTCGCTTCTTTGGAAAGTGAGTTCGGAAGTTTCTTGCAGGAACGATTAGATGAGGTCAAACAAAAACAACTGACTTACGAGTACGAAGAGCTGGATATGGCTTGGGATAAATTGAAGCGCACCGTTGACCCGAATGATTTTATTACCTCACCTGACACGGGGGTTGAGCGGGAAGTTTTAGATAAAATTATCGAGCATTTGAGTAATGTTCCCGAAGGCTTCACGCCTGTAAAAACGGTCAATCGTTTGTTCAAAAACATGAAAAAATATGTTGAGAACAATTCTTATGATTGGGCTTTTGCGGAGCTAATGGCTTACGGTTCGCTATTGATGGAAAATAGAGATATTCGATTGACTGGGCAGGATGTTAAGCGTGGGACTTTCTCCCATCGTCATGCCGTTTTGAAGGATGAAAAAAATTACTCAGAATATAATCGTTTGGGTGATATAAGTGAAAAACAAGGTGAATTTAGAATTTTTAATTCTTTACTTTCAGAATACGGTGTTTTAGGTTTTGAATTTGGTTATTCGTTGGCTTCGCCAGATAGTTTGGTGGTTTGGGAAGCTCAATTTGGAGATTTCTTTAATGGTGCTCAAACGATGATTGACCAGTTTATTATGTCCGCAGAAAGTAAGTGGGGGAGAATGAGTGGCTTGGTAATGTTGTTGCCACACGGTTACGAAGGTCAAGGACCGGAACATTCTTCGGCTCGTTTGGAAAGGTTTTTACAATCCAGTGCGGAGTTTAACGTAACGGTTGCAAACGTAACGAAACCTGCGAATTTCTTCCACTTGATGCGTCGTCAATTGCATAGGGATTTCCGCAAACCGTTAATTGTGATGTCGCCAAAATCATTGTTACGCTTCTCTGAATGTGTTTCCTCGATTGAGGATTTCATGCCAGGTACGCAGTTTCAAGAGGTTTACGATGATCCGATTGTTGGCGAAAGCCAGGAATTGATTGATAATGTAAAAATCGTTTTGTGGTGTACTGGTAAGATCTATTACGACTTATTAGAAAAACAAAGAAGGGAAGAGCGTCACGATGTTGCGATTGTTCGTTTGGAACAGCTTTATCCGTTCCCGAAAACACAATGTGACGAAATCAATAGAAAATACGGTAAAAAAGCAACCTTTAAATGGGTGCAAGAAGAGCCGTCAAATATGGGTGCTTGGCAATATATTTTGGCATTTTATCGCAAATATGATTTGCAATTGGTGTCAAGAAAATCAAGTGCTTCTCCTGCAACGGGCTATATGAAAGCACACCTTGAAGAGCAAAAAAATATCGTTGAACGTGCGTTTACTTTAGATACGAATGATTAGGTTTTGAAATTTTTAATTACAAAATACACCATGAAATATTGGACTTTACTTATCGTAATATTATTTTTATTTACCAATTGCAAAACCGAATCATCGAACGACGTACAGCAAGAAAGTGAGGCGATTATCAAAGCCGCACAATCGGATAGTAAAGTCAAAACGTATGATGGTTTTGTGGACGGTGAATTTTCGATTGAACTGGAATTAGTCACGGAAGGGAATTTGATTCAAGGTTTCTATTTGAATAGAAAATCTGAAATTTTATTACCAATAAAAGGAATCAAACGAGCGGATAAAATCGAATTGGCGGCTTATGACGAAACTGGCGGAACGGTTGAGCTTTTCGTAGGCGAAATTAACGACAATATCATCGCTGGCGAATGGTTCGACAAACGAGAAGACGGTACGCAAATCGCTAAATTTACATTTGCAGAAACGACGAAAGTCTTACCGCAAGAGGATATTTTGGCACTAAAAGGGACTTACGAATATGAGATTGATGGCTATGCTAATTATTTGATTATTGAACCGATTGGCAACAAAACGGTGAAAATTCAACTGATGACCGTTTACGGAAGTTGTACGGGCGATATTAGTGGTGAAGCCTTTATTTATGATGCGAATCACATTAATTATTTTGGTGAGGATAATTGTTTTTTAAATATATATTTTGAAAATGATGCTGTTTTGGTAAGCGAAATGGCATGTAATTATTATCATGGTTTTAAGTGTAATTTCGATGGAAAATATACGAAAGTCAGTGAAGAATTAAATTGGATAATTAGTGGTTAGTGATTCGTGATTGGTAATTCGTGATTCGTGATTGGTTGTTAAGGCTGAATTTTTGAGTTTCAATAGTTAAAAATATTGTATCTAAAAAAGAAATTCGGAATAAGTATAAACCAGTCACGAATCACTAATTACCAATCACCAATTACCAATCGTCAACAAAAGATAATGAGTGTAGTTGATATTAAAGTGCCTGTGATTGGAGAATCTATCACGGAAGTAACGCTTTCACAGTGGTTAAAAGAAGATGGCGATTATGTCGCTTTAGATGAGTCTATCTGTGAGTTTGAGTCGGATAAAGCAACCTTGGAATTACCTGCGGAAGTTGCGGGTAAATTGATTTATGTTGCGGAGGAAGGCGATGACGTTGAAATCGGTGGGGTTGTTGCCCGAATTGATACAAGTGTTGCGGCACCAGGCAGCGGTGACGCTCCAAAAACGGAAGCTCCAAAAGTAGAAGAAGCGGCTGCACCCGTGACGACCGAAGCAAGTAACGAAACTTATGCGACTGGTCACCCAGCTATTTCGGCTGAAAAATTATTGAAAGAAAACGGTATTTCGGCTGCTGATGTAAAAGGCACAGGAAAAGACGGACGCATCATGAAAGAGGACGCTTTGGCGGCTATCGAAGTGAAAAAATCTGCTCCCGCTCCTGCTCCAAAATCCGCTCCAGCTCCAAAAATTGCTCCAGCACCCACTCCAAAAGTAGAAAAAGCGCCTCCAACGCTTCCTCCTTTTACTCCTACTCCAACGGCTTCATTTAGTCGTGATGTCAGTCGTGAAAAAATGTCCCGCATGCGTCGGACGATTGCAAGTCGCTTGGTGGAAGCTAAGAACGAAACGGCAATGTTGACGACTTTCAATGAGGTAGATTTGACGAACGTAATGGCATTGCGCAAGCAATATCAAGAGCGTTTTGTAGCGAAATATGGTATTAAGTTAGGTTTCATGTCTTTGTTCTCAAAGGCTTGTGCAATGACATTGATGGAAATGAGAGATGTCAATGCAATTTTGGACGGCAACGATTTGATTTTCCATGATTTTGCAGATATTTCAATCGCTGTTTCTACGCCAACAGGTTTGGTCGTTCCTGTGATTCAAAATGTAGAATCTTTAGGTTTCCACGAGATTGAAAATAAGATTAAAGAAGTTGCAGGAAAAGCACGTAACGGAAATTTGAGCCTCGAAGAAATGCGCGGCGGAACGTTTACGATTACGAATGGTGGTGTTTTTGGTTCATTGGTCAGTACGCCAATTATCAACCGTCCACAATCTGCAATTTTAGGAATGCACACCATTAAAAACCGCCCAGTCGATGTAAACGGTGAAATCAAATTACGCCCAATGATGTATTTGGCGTTGTCTTATGATCATCGAGTGATTGACGGCAGTAATGCAGTGACGTTCTTAGTAAAAGTTATTCAACGTTTGGAAGATCCGATGGCGATGTTGTTGGATATTTGATTTAGTAATCAGTAATTGGTGATGAGTGACTGGTGGCTGAAAAGCTTAGTATTAACAGTTACCTTTTATTAATTAAAATGAAATAATAAATTTTGTTAAATATAAAAAATCCCGTCAGCGGCTTCGCTTGACGGGATTTTTTTTGCACGTTTTTAATTCCATAACTTATCCCGAAACCTTGGGATTCCTAATTTCTAATCAAAACCTGTCCACTTTTTACCAATATCAACGTATTTAAACCCATTAGCGAGCGGTACGATTTTCGGTAAAAACGGTGTCGGTTCTCCGAATTTCACGAAATAACTCAAATTTCCATTTTCTACAAACCTCCGTGTAGATTGGGATAGGCAGATTCGGTTCTCTGAACCTTCTTGCAGTCGAAAAAGGTTCAGAGAACCGAATCTGCCTGTCCCGAAACCTCGGGGTTTGTAGAAAAGTAACATCATCAATAATTTTGAGGTTCAGAGAACCGACACCATTCGTTTTAACAAAATTTGCACCGCTCGCCAATGATTTAAACCACCACAAACTAAGGTTTTGCAAAGCTGCAAAAGCTTCGCTGGTCGCCAGCCAGATTTTGTAAAATAAATTATGCTTATTAATTATTAAATAATATCTTTCATAGATTAATTTTTTAAAATATTAAATAATTAAAGTGAATCTACATAGGTAATGACTGCAAAAAAAACTTTAGGTAAATTAAGTAAAGCATTTTGTAGAGATTGCCGAGTTCTGTAAAACATAGTTTCGATATAGCAATAGCGGAGTAAAAATAAGTCTATCGGACGTTAAAAATAAATACTTTTCGAGATTTCTATGAGATTGAGAACAAAATCAGCGGGGTAGCAAAAAAGGCAGGGAATAGAAATTGGGGCCTTAAAAAAATGCGTAGCGGAAAGTTTAATCTTTAGAATAGCCGTTATTCGATATTCTAACTGTTTTCGTCTAAGATTTACAACTGTAATCACTTATAATTGGTTAGACATTATAAATATCGTAATTTTAATAAAATTCAAAAGTCAAGTATTTACCGTATATTTAAATTATTATTATACGAAAACTTAATTATAATATGAAACAGAATAAATTAGCGAGTTTAGCAGTGGTCGGAGTGATTGCTTTGATTTTAATAATCACTTTATCAAACAGTATTTTTCTAACGATTAATGCTGGGGAGAAAGGTGTTTTATTCAAAACATTTAGCGGTGGTTTAGATAAAGAAAATATATATGGCTCTGGTTTTCACGTAATCGCACCGTGGAATACCATGTATCGTTATGACGTTCGGGAAAGACAACAAGAAGAACAAATGACAGTTTTGTCTAATAATGGTTTGAATATCACGATTGATATGACGGTTCGGGTCAATCCTATTAAAAATAAAATTGGTGACTTGCATGAGAAATTTGGAGAGAATTATCTTGAATCATTAGTTCGTGCAGAAGTTCGCTCTTCGGCTCGTAAGATATTTGGTCGTTTTGGTCCTGAAGAATTATATTCAACAAAACGAGATGAAGTTCAAACGATGATTGAGGAAGATTTAGGGACAACGTTGGCGATAAATTTTATTGATTTAAAAGCTGTTTTGATTCGGGATATTACCCTGCCTGCAAAAGTCAAAAATGCGATTGAAGAGAAATTGGAAGCGGAACAATCTGCCTTGAAATATGAATTTATTTTGGCTCAAGAACGCAAAGAATCAGAACGTAAAATTATTGAAGCCAGTGCAAAAGCGGAATCTAACCGTATTTTGAATGCCAGTTTGTCTGACAATATTTTGAGAGATAAAGGTATCGAAGCAACGCTTAAATTAGCGGAATCTCCTAATTCTAAAGTTGTTGTCGTTGGTGGAGCTGACGGTTTACCCTTGATTTTAGGCGGACAGTAGGATTATTTGATAGCCAGTTTTCGAAATACCGCTAAAAAAAATAATTGCTTTTAAAAAGTCATCTCAATTTATTTGAGATGACTTTTTTGTTTTTTAGCGATTATACAAACATTTCAATTGATTTTCAGTTATTTTGCCCCATAATTCATTCTTCTCCCGCAGATTTCGCAGATTCCGCTAATTTTTGATTTATAAATTCTTTTAGGAATTTATAAATCTTTTAGGAATAAATTAATATGATTTTAAGTCATATTAATTTCAAAAAAATCAGCGGAATCAGCGAGATCTGCGGGAGACATCAAAGAAAAAATGCTAACATACGAAAATCAGAATCTGCTGCTAATCGCGCCGACGGAAACTGGAACGGTGACTTGCAAAAGTCCGTCAAATATTGCGATTGTTAAATATTGGGGAAAGTTCGGGCGACAAATGCCTCGAAATCCTTCGATTAGTTTGACGTTGGATAATGCTTATACGAAAACGATTTTACGATACGAACCTAAAACGAAGCAACCGTTTGATGCAATTAGTTTAGGCTTTCGTTTTGAAGAAAAAGAAAATGAAAAATTTAAGGTGAAAATTGTTAAATTTTTGGAAAGTATCACCAATATTTTTCCATTTTTAATGCAGTTCCATTTTGAAATTGATTCGATAAATTCCTTCCCACATTCTTCGGGAATTGCGTCATCGGCTTCGAGTATGAGTGCGTTAGCGATGTGTTTGTGTGAGGTCGAAAATCGCCTTTTTGGAACATTGGCAAACAAAACTGAATTTTTGAAAAAAGCGTCTTTTGTAGCTCGTTTGGGTTCGGGAAGTGCATGCCGTTCGGTCTATCCTGTGGCAGGAATGTGGGGCGAATTGAGCGGAGAAGATTTGAGTTCTAACCTGTTTGCAATCCCGTTTGAGGAGCGTTTACACCCAGTTTTTCATAGTTTCCATGACGATATTTTGATTGTTAATAAAGGAGAAAAATCGGTTTCAAGTCGTGCTGGTCACGCCTTGATGGAAGGCAATATTTACGCAGCAAACCGCTACGAACAAGCACGAAATAGAACGCAAGATTTGATTTCGGCTTTCGCTAATGGCGATGTCGAACAATTCGGAAAAATCGCCGAAAATGAGGCTTTGACGCTTCACGCTTTGATGATGTGTTCCGAGCCGTCGTATATGTTGATGCGACCGAATTCGATATTAATGATTGAAAAAGTTCGAGAATTTCGAGAAGCCACGAAGCTGCCGTTATACTTTACGTTAGATGCGGGCCCAAATTTACACTTGCTTTATCCCGACGAATATGTCACTGAAATTCAAGGTTTTATAAAATCAGAATTAGTGCCGCTTTGCGAAAATGAAGAATGGATTGCGGATAAAGTTGGGCAAGGAGCGGAATTTTTGTAATTACGAAACCGTGTCGGTTTGAAAAATCAACACGGTTTCATCGAATAAACAAAATAACAAAATGATATTAGTCACAGGCGGAACAGGTTTTTTAGGGTCTTATTTATTGCGATATTTGGTTAAAGAAGGGAAAAATGTCCGAGCTTTAAAACGGGCAACAAGTTCGATGGAATTGGTGAAATCTATTGAAGATAAAATCGAATGGGTCGAAGGCGATATTTTAGATGTGTTTAGTTTAGATGCTGCAATGAAAGGGATTGAGGATATTTATCATTGTGCTGCGGTGGTTTCATTCGACCCTCGGGAGGCGGAAAAGATGAAAAAAATCAACGTGAACGGTACGGCAAATGTCGTGAATTTGGCGTTGCAAAATGGTGTAAAACGCTTACTGCACGTTAGTTCGATCGCGGCGATTGGACGAAGCAAAGAAACGCCAAACGTGAATGAAAAAGTCATATTTTCTCGAAGTCCGATGAATTCCAAATATGCAATTTCTAAGTTTTTGGGCGAACAAGAAGCATGGCGAGGCGGTGCGGAAGGTTTGGAAGTCGTCGTCGTGAATCCGTCCGTAATTATTGGCAGCGGTCATTGGGACAGCGGAACGAACGGATTTTTTAACCAAATTTGGCAGGATTTAAAGTTTTATCCAACGGGAATTACGGGTTTTGTCGATGTTCGAGATGTAGCGAGGGCAATGGTTTTGATTATGGATAGCGGCATTACAGAGGAGCGATTTTTATTAAATAGCGAAAATTTGCCTTATGCGACTTTTTTAAATTGGATAGCGGAAGATTTGGGCAAAACGAAACCGAGTATTCAAGTCACTAAATTGATTCAAGAATTGGCGTGGCGATTCGCTTGGCTGATTGCTAAATTGACTGGAAAATCCCCATTTTTGACTCGGGAAACTGCTCGAAATTCATCATTTCAATTTCATTATGAAAATGATAAATTCCTAAAAGCGTTTCCAGATTTTAAATTCATTCCGATGCGAGAAACCACTCAGCAAACCGCTCAACAATACCAAAAAAGCATGGAAAAAGGAAACCGTTTTGATATTTTGCCCGTTTAATCCGTGACGGCGACTTTAGTCGATAGTTGAAAGAATTGTCAAATCGAAACAAACTTTCAAATCCAAAACTCGAAAAATTCAGGATTTTCCAACTGCTCATCCAAAAGAAGCAGCGGCTTTTCGTGAAAAAATCCAAAAAGAGGCAAGGCGACAAAAACGATTAAATATCATTATGTTTGTCGTTTCAGGAATTTGCCTTTTATTAATTATTACAGCAGTTAAATAAAATTTATAAAAAAAATGACTTGGAAAACCTTGTTATTCAATGCGTTATCGCTTCAAGAATTGTACGATATTATGGAATTGCGACAAGCTGTCTTTGTCGTTGAGCAAAACTGTCCGTATTTAGATGCCGATGGAAAAGACCAACAAGCGGCTCACGTTTTGGCGTATGATTCGGACGGTGATTTGGTGGCATATTCGAGGTTGTTACCCGTTGGTATTTCTTACGCTGATGCGATTTCAATCGGTCGAGTGATTAGCTCTGAGAAGGTGAGAGGGCAAGGTGTTGGGCAGCAATTGATGCAGTTTTCTACTACCGAAATTTATCGCCTTTTCGGCAATGAAAAACTGACGATTTCCGCCCAATGTTATTTGACAAAGTTTTACGGAAGTTTTGGTTTTCAAGCGGTTGGCGAATCGTACTTGGAAGACGATATTCCGCATATTAAGATGGTAATTTTGAATCCACAACCCCTCGTTTAAAAATCGAGGGGCTGGAATTGGTAATATTTAATTCAATATTTATCATTTCCTACTTCGTCCCAGTACTTCCAAAACCTCCAGCACCACGTTGCGTATCCGACAACACCTCGACCGCCTCCAACGTCGCTCGTTCGTATTTGGCAATCACCATTTGAGCGATGCGTTCGCCGTGTTCGATGGTTTGCGGTTCGGGCGAAAGATTAATCATAATGACTTTTAGTTCGCCACGATAATCGCTGTCAATCGTGCCAGGTGTATTCGGCAGCGACAAACCTTTTTTGTAAGATAAACCGCTTCTTGGACGAATTTGAGCTTCGTAACCCATTGGTAACTCTATAGAAAGTCCTGTTGGAATTAATTTTCTTTCCAAAGATTGCAACGTTACCGATTCCGTCAAATTCGCTCTCAAATCCATTCCTGCACTTCCTGCCGTTTCGTATTGTGGTAAATCGTTCGTCGATTTATTGATAATTTTTACGTTCATATTGATTTTTTTAATAATTTGTTAGACGCAAAAATACAAGTATATTTTATGGATTCGGTTATAAATATTGGTTATAATTCAGAAATTAAAATCATATCGCTGTAAGAATTTTCAATTAAATCCTCGTTTTTTACAGCCAATAAATCCATATAATAGGTACATTGTTCGTGCAATTTTTCCGTTCCAATCGTTCCATCTTTATCAATCGCCTCGATTTCCATAAAATTGCCCAAGCCTTTCACCGTATCAATATGAAATTTTACATTATCAATAAAATAAATTTGGCGATGCTTATCCACCACGACTTTTTTACCGATTGCGGTTGTCAAAATCTCCCGTAACATTTCTGATTCGGGCGAACGGTACAGCATCACATTCGACTGTTTTGGGCCCGTTTGATTGTTACGATTATAAAAAATCAAATGGTTTTCAATATTGCCTTCTCGCAATTTCAAACGTCCGTTTGGTACTTCAAAATACGTATCAATTTGGTGGTCGGTACCGATAAACTGAGCGTTTAATGCGTTGAGTTTTTGTGCTATTTTCTCTGGTTCGGTGCATTTTGCTTTGATTTCTATTAGTGTTGGTTTCATATCTCTTTTGAATTTTTAATTGTCAATACATTTAATAATTTATGTTTTAGTATGTTCGATTTAAGGACAAACGTACCAAAAAACTGCTTGTAAAATAGGCTGTTATTGAGAAAAATAAAAAAAGCACATTTTATTTTTTTGAAAATATATTTTTTGTAAAATTTAAATATTAATAAAAATGTAACTATTAAAAAGGTAATATCTAAAAGATTTCTAAGAAACCGTCACGCTTACTCGTTTTTATATCTTATAAATATTCCCAACCTTTTTGATAAAAAAATACGTTTTATAAATTGTAAAGTACGAGCGATTATTTTAGTAATTGTAACAAAATAAATTTACATTAAACAGAGATAAAACTCGTAACGGACAACAGACAACTCAAGAATTCAAAAAACGATGCGAATTTTAATTTTACTTTTTGGTTTATCAATTTTACGGATAGACATAATTTGAGTTACTTTAGGTTATCAAATACGAATTTTGTGTATGCCGAAAAAAGTGGAAATTTAATTTTGATGCCTACCTTAGATGGAAAAAGTGAGCTTTCGAAAGTGGAAAAAAGTGCAGATTGAGAGAATTGTTTTTATATTTATCAATAAATACTTATAAAGAAGTATCTTAGTGTTAATTTTACACAGTTGCGTAAAAAAATTAGGAATAGTTACCTCTATCAAAAAGATAAAAACACAGTATAATGACTAAAATAATGAATAAAACCAAAATTGTAGCAACCGTTGGACCAGCATCAAGCTCGTATGATAATTTACTAGCTCTAGTAAAAGCAGGCGTTGATGTTTTTCGTTTGAATTTTTCTCATGGCTCGCACGAAGCACACCTTGAAGTAATTAAGAACCTTAATAGAATTAACGATACTTATGGTATGCACGTCAGTATTTTGGCGGATTTGCAAGGGCCAAAATTACGGGTCGGAGAAATGGAGAATGGCGGGGTGGAAATCAAGTCAGGAGAAGAGATTATGTTCACGACTGAAAAAGTGATAGGAACGAGCGAACAGGCCTATATGGCTTATGATATGTTTGCGGCTGATGTGAAAGCAGGAGAGCAAGTATTGATTGATGACGGAAAGTTAGTATTGGAGGTCGTTGAAACGAACGGTAAGGATAAAGTGAAATTAAAGGTCATTCACGGTGGAATGTTGAAAACAAGAAAGGGGGTAAATCTTCCAAATACAAAAATTTCATTGCCATCTTTAACACCAAAAGATGAGGCAGATTTGGATTTTATTTTGACACAAAAAAGTATCAACTGGATTGCACTTTCATTCGTGCGTACTGCTCAGGATATGATTGATTTGCGTCAACGAATTCAAGCAAAAGGTCATCCTGCGAAAATGATTGCCAAAATTGAAAAACCTGAAGCACTTGATAATATCCATGAAATCATTGACGCAACAGATGCCGTAATGGTTGCGAGAGGTGATTTGGGAGTGGAAGTACCGATGGAACGCTTGCCATTAACACAAAAATTTATCGTGAAAGAATGTGTTAAAAAAGCAAAACCAGTTATCGTGGCAACCCACATGATGGAAAGCATGGTGACCAGCCCGAGTCCAACTCGTGCGGAAATCACAGATGTTGCGAATGCCGTAATTGATGGTGCAGATGCAGTGATGTTGAGTGCAGAAACATCGGTTGGGGATTTTCCAGTTGTGACGGTTGAAACGATGAGTAGAATCATTGAAGAAGCAGAAAAACACGAGGATGTTCATTATAAAGGATTAGTGCCAAACCCAGAATCAGGTACTTATTTGTCCGATGCAATTTGTTATAATGCTTGTAAAATCGCAGGAGAAATCAATGCGTCAGCAATTGTTGGTATGACGGCTTCTGGTTATACTGGCTTCAAAGTAGCGAGTAACCGACCAAAGTGTCCGATTCTTGTATTTTCTCACAACCATGATATTTTGGGTCAATTAAATTTAGTTTGGGGTGTTCGTGCCTTTTTCTATGATAAAGAAAATATCTCGACAGACGAGACTATCGCTAATGTACAAGATGTATTGAAAAGCAAAAATCTAATCAAACCAGGTGATATTGTAATTAATACGGGAAGTATGCCTGTTCATTATCACTTTAGAACGAATATGTTGAAAATTTCAACGATAAGTTAATAAAAATCAAAACAAAACAGTAAACCTGAAATTTAAAGGGCGAGTCATTTATGACTTGCCCTTTTTAATTGGTTATTTGCCTGCTCCGAGAACTCGGTGGTCTTTTTGTGGGGTTAGCTTTTGATTGAAAAGTTAGTTAGCACCTTATTTTTACACTTCTAAAGCATAAATTTTGAGCTTACCCCTCAAATGACTTGACCACTGGCTAATTAAAAATTAAAGCCGCTTAATCACCTCTAAGGCTTCTTGAACATGCTGCTCTACCTTGAGTTGTGATTTGAAAAGGTGTTGAACAATCCCTGCTTTATCAATTACATACGTCACTCGTCCAGGCATCAAGCCGAACATATCCGTCGGTACGTTGAATTTTTTTCGGAGTTTATTACCTTCATCAGAAAGTAAGGTATAAGGCAAACGATGTTTTGCTTTAAATGCCGTATGTGATTTTGGACTATCCACACTGACGCCAAAAACAGTGACACCAGCGTCTGTAAAATCTTGAAAGCTATCTCTAAATGCACAGGCTTCTATGGTACAACCGGGACTGTCATCTTTTGGATAAAAAAAAATTACCATCGGTTGTCCTTGATAATCTGCAATATTAATCATTTCATCGTTTTCATTTTTTAATTGAAAATCAGGTATTTTATCGCCTACGTTTGCCATTTCTTTTATTGGTTTTTGATGTTTAAATAATGTGTGTTTAATTCATAGGAACAATGAAAATAGGGTTTCGTTTGTGATTTGCCGCACTTATTTCGATACTTTGTGATTTGTCTTTTTTATGACGTTTGTTTGTACAACTATTTTTTACGAATTTTGTATTTTATAGGTGTGAAGGTTTGACGATTAAAAGACCTCAACCTTTATATTATAAAAAAAGTAAATTGAGGTAATTATTATAAACTCAAATTACGCTGTTAAGTATTTAATGATTTATATTTAACACTTAAAATTTAACATAATTATTCTACTCGATTAAAATAAAATGGCAGAACAACACAAATGTATTATCATCGGCTCGGGACCTGCAGGTTACACCGCAGCGATTTACGCAGCGAGAGCGAATATGAAACCCGTTATGTTCACAGGAATACAGCCGGGCGGACAATTAATGACAACTACGGAAGTTGAGAATTTCCCTGGTTATCCGAAAGGCATTACTGGGCCTGAAATGATGGAAGAGTTGAAGGAACAAGCGGAGCGTTTTGGTACTGAAATTCGCTATGAACTGATCAATAAAGTGGATTTTTCGGGAGAGGTGCACAAGATTTGGACAGAAACCAATGAAGAAATTCACGCTCATTCGATAATTATTTCGACTGGTGCGGATGCAAAATGGTTGGGTTTGGAATCCGAAAATAGATTGAAAAATAATGGGGTTTCGGCTTGTGCAGTTTGTGACGGTTTCTTTTTCCGTGGGCAAGATGTGGCGGTAGTTGGTGCTGGTGATACGGCAGCAGAAGAGGCGACTTATTTGGCAAAATTGTGTAAAACGGTTCATCTTTTCGTTCGTCGTGATGAAATGCGTGCATCGAAGATTATGCAAGACCGTGTTTTGAATACGCCAAACCTTATCGTTTATTGGAATACCGAAACGGACGAAATTTTAGGAGAGGAATTTGTAGAAGGAGTTCGTATTCGCAATAATAAAACTGGCGAAAAAACGGAAATTCCTATCGGTGGATTTTTCGTAGCAATCGGTCACAAACCAAACACGGATATTTTCAAAGGTGCGTTAGAGATGGATTCGGCAGGTTATTTAGTTACCGAAGGAAAATCTTCTCGTACAGATATTGGAGGTGTTTTTGCAAGTGGCGATGCTCAAGATAATATTTATCGTCAAGCCGTAACTGCTGCTGGAACTGGCTGTATGGCTGCTTTAGATGCAGAGCGTTATTTGGCAACAAAAGGATTGCATTAAGAATTAGATAAATAAAAGTGATAAAAATGGAGTATTCAACGAAAGGTTGATACTCCATTTTTTTTTAGGTCTAAGCCGATATTTTAGGCTCTATTTCCAATAAAATTATCAAATTATCTTATCCTTTTTTATACCAATATCGCATCAATCCCGCAACGCTCATCCATGAAGGATTTGCCGCTTGATATTTTGCGATTTCGCTTTCAGAAAGTCCAAAATCTGACAATTGTTTATTGGTGTAAGCCATGAATTTTGGGACAATTTCGCTTTGTTCCGTTCCATTCTCAAAGTACGGTTTCATCCAATTTGCCCAATCCCAAAGCATTTTTTCCAATGCGTCTAAATGTTCCGAAATATTGGTAATTCTATTAAAATGCGTCAAATACAAGGCTTGAATATCCAAACCTCGCATCAAATTAATCGAAGCAATCCAATCTTCCACGTTAATATCTGGCGGCGGACAAGGCGGAACGACAATGCCGCTACCGATTTTCACCCCTGCAACATCACCCGAAAATAGGTCTTTGCCAACTTGCCAAGCGATGTGATGTACCGCATGACCTGGCGTATGCCAAGCTACAAAATCCGTATCGCCAACCTTCACCGTTTCGCCATGCTCAACCGTCACTAATTTATCATCATCAATCGCTTCCATTCGTCCCCAAAGCGTTTCCATTTTATCTTTATAAATCCGTTTTGCGGAAGCGTATAATTTGGACGGTTCGCCCAAATGTCGTTTGCCGAAAGGATGCAAATAAATCGTTGCACCGCTTTTTGCCAACGCCCAAGCTCCGCCTGCGTGGTCAAAATGAATGTGTGTTATAAAGACGTGCTTAATGTCCGAAAGCTCATAACCGCAATTGTTCACGGCTTTTTCCAAGTTTCCATTTACGGAATGTGGGCCTGTTTCTATCAAAACTGGGCCTGCACTTGTTTCGACCAAAAATGCCGCAATTGCTTCATTTAAGCCCAAAAATCCGAGGTCTAATATTTTTATCATTATTATTATTTTTTGTTAGTGATTTGCTAATGGTTATTTGTCAAAAATTTTTGATGATTAAACCGTGTCGGTTTTTCCACGAGGTCTCGGGACAAGCAAAACCGACACGGTTTCTAACGACAAGGTAAACATTTTACTCTCCCATTAATCTTTCCAAAGCCGCTTCCAGTCGTTTTTGTCGTTTTTTTTCTTCCACCACAGTTGGCGAAGCGACTCGTTCGGCACAATCTACAATCGGGCAGCGTTCGCACGTTTGGCTGACTGCTTTTACAGGAATCGCTACATCGTTCCAAAACTTAATTTTTTTCTTTAATTCAGGTGTTACCAATATACCGAGCGAAACGCTGATATTCGTATCTGGAGTCGGGTGAGCAGGTCGGGCGATGGTAAAACACAAATATTCATCGTCGCTCCCATCGAATCTTGACCGCTGAACGCCTGCCAAAATTCCAGTATAATTTTGCTTGATTTGCATACTTTGCAAGTCTTGCAACATCCAAACCGTTATCCAACGGCGGCAGTAATGTTCCAACAAAGCGTTGCCGTAAGGCTGATGTTCTCTATTCAAGTGTAATTCCTTCGTGAGGTGATATTCGCTCGTGCTTAGGCGATTATTAAAGCGAAGGAAAAATATATTGTCTAACCCAAAATACTTTGGAATGATGCTAATTAAACGATGAAAAAACATTTCAGGCGAAGCCTTATATTTATTCATAATTGCGACAAAAGCGGCTGCGTCCCATTTTGGTTTGCTGAAAAATTCGTTTAAATCGTTCAATAAACTATCTCGATTCATTAAAATTGCACCTGAAAAATAGGCAGCTTTGAAGTTATTTAATACTTCTTCAAACGAATTTACTTTGACGAAAGTCGAGGTATAAATTCTTGTTTTTAATTTTAAAGCATTAAAAGCCAATTCTTTACCTAATAAAAAGGCTCTTTGCGTATCGGTTAATTTATTATTCACCATCAACTTTTTTTTGTCTGGCAAATAAATCGAACGGAAACGGTTTAACTCTTGAAAATCCTCGCCAAAAGCCATTTCTTCGATTTTGTAACGATATTTAGATTTTAAGATTTTACTCAATAACCGAGTCGATACGGCACGATTGGCAGGCAAACTATTTTTGATAACAAATTCGTCTGCTTTCTCTTCTATTTCTTCAAAATAATTATCGTGCAAGGCTTGATACGACCGTAACGCAGCGAAATAAAAATTTTCCTGTTCTAATGCGTAACGACGAGAAATACTGACTAAAGTAGTGATGAATGCACTAACTTTGGTGGGTGCACTGGCTAATAATTCTACGATTTTTCCAGCATCCAGACCGAATAAATCCAATGGCAATTCGCTCAAAAAATTAGAATTTAACAGCTCGCCTAAAGGTGCTAATTTTTTATCTAAATCAGGCGAAGTTAGCGCAATAACCGTAGTCTGTAGGGCTACTGCCAAAGCCTCAATTTTATCTTCACGAGGATATTTTTTTCCTTTTTCGATTTCATTCAAATACGAAATCGACATGCCCGAACGCCCCGACAAATCCGAAAAAGACAAATTTAAGCCCTTCCGCAGTTGCTTCACTTTCAATCCAAATATGATTCGTTGACTTTGATTATTCACTTTTATAATTATTAGCGATGGTTTTTTAGTATAAAACGGTGGAGGCATACGACTATGTATTTTTATATTTCACATAAAATATATAGCAATATGTTATGGACAATTGATTGTCAAAATCACTCATTTTTTTTGTTATTCTAACCAAAGGTAAGTGATTTTCTGTAAAAGCATGACGAATTTTCGCTAAGAACAAATTCATGCGAAGCTATGTAAAAAGTACTTTTGGTAGGAATTACAGAATAAAATAGAATTTTTTTAATTTATAATAATTTGATTTATAATTTATTAAATATTGAAAAATCCTTTGAATCTTGCAAATCCTATCGAAATTTGACTTTTTACACAACTCCATACGAATGATTATTATCATAAATTTTATTCCAATAATTTTTCTATTTTTTTGCCCCATTTATCAAAATCCCTTCCAATATCGTTGAGTAAATCGTCTAATTCGTTCATTTTATCCTTGCCCAAAATTTTACGCAGAACGACTTTTGGATTATCAATCGCATCATCAACATTTTCGGAAATCTTCACGGATAACTCGTTAGAAGAATCATTTAAAACGGTCACCATATCCGTTCCATAACGGTAATAGTAATACGCCAAGGCATTTGTCCAGAAATCAACCTCTTCAGAAACGGACATTTCTGCCTTATATTTTTCATGACATCCTTCTACAATTTTCTTGAAATCCCTGTCGTAAGTTTCCCATTCATCGGCATCATACGCCAAATCTTTTTCCTTAATATTCTCAATAAAAGCATTATAATTTATCAAAAAATCTTCTTTTGAATTACCGCACGGACTTATTAGGTTACAAGCCGAAAAACTGGTTATTGCAACCAACAAAATTAATAATTGTAAGTGTTTCATATTTTTTTAATTTACGATTGAAATTTTTAATTGGCTCTTTGACAATTTCTGCAAAATTCGAATAAATTGAGATTTTCGTAACGGCTGTCTTTAGCTGCCGCAAGGATTTTGAGACTTTTCGGAAGCTAAAGTAGCCGCTACGTGCAGAAATTGTCAAAAAGCCTTTTAATTTAACTTCTTCAAAGGTAAGGGATACAAAGAGTTATCGTCAAGCAGTTTGATAAAAAATAAATATCGTTGAGCAAAAGGGCAATTTTTTTATAAAAAGTTAGCATTTGGGATTCGTTTTGATTTTATAGCAATTCCTATTTTCAATTCCCTTTACTCTACCAAATATTTTATCTTTGCGGCTAAATCTGGAATCAAATTCCTCGAAAAATTAATATAATCAAATTATGAATATACTTATATTAGGAAGTGGCGGACGGGAACACGCTTTTGCTTGGAAAATTAAGCAAAGTGACCAATGTGACAAATTATTCATCGCTCCAGGTAATGCAGGAACGGGTGAATTAGGGATTAATTTGCCAATCGACCCAACGGATTTTGAAGCGGTAAAAAAAGCAGTTTTAGAATATGATGTAAAATTGGTTGTCGTGGGGCCAGAAGTGCCTTTAGTTTTGGGGATTTATGATTATTTTCAAGCAGATGAAGCGTTGAAAAATGTTGGAATCGTCGCGCCATCGAAAGAAGGTTCGAAGCTGGAAGGAAGCAAGGCTTACGGTAAGATTTTTATGTTTGAAAATGATATTCCGACGGCTGGTTATCGTGAATTTACCGCCGAAACAGTGGAAGACGGCGTGAATTATATTGCAACTCAAACGCCTCCGATTGTTCTAAAAGCAGATGGTTTGGCGGCTGGAAAAGGGGTTTTGATTTTGAATGATATTGCGGAAGCGCAAACCGAATTTCGAGAAATGTTGGGCGGAAAATTCGGAGAAGCGAGTACGAAAGTTGTGATTGAAGAATTTTTGGACGGTATCGAGTTTTCTGTTTTCGTTTTGACAGACGGAAAATCATATAAAATATTGCCTGTTGCGAAAGATTACAAACGGATTGGCGAAGGGGACGTTGGCTTGAATACTGGCGGTATGGGTGCGGTTTCTCCGCCACCATTCGTAGATGCTGAAATGATGCAAAAAGTTGAGGAACGTATTGTAAAACCTACTATTTCGGGTTTGCAAAATCGTGGAATTAGCTATCACGGTTTCTTATTTTTAGGTTTAATTCGGGTCAATAACGAACCTTACGTCATCGAATATAATTGCCGAATGGGCGACCCAGAAACGGAAGTAGTTTTACCTCGTTTGAAAAGCGATTTGGTTGATTTATTATACGCTGCTGCGAAGGACGAATTAGGAACACAAACCGTAGAAATTGACGAACGTGCGGCAACGACTATTATGTTGGTTTCGGGTGGTTATCCGGAAAGTTACGCTAAGGGAAAAATCATGACTGGCTTCGAAAAAGTGACGGATAGTATATTATTCCATGCAGGAACAACGCAAGCGGATGGTGCTATTGTAACGA
>Ga0306865_1000302_pt1 | contig 23226 bp, 20 predicted proteins | sample AntRauTorckE5431_FD_190441 | JGI IMG/M metagenome (GOLD analysis project Ga0306865, IMG submission 190441) | Saline lake microbial communities from Rauer Islands, Antarctica - Metagenome Torckler E5 #431 (v2) (version 2) | ecosystem: Environmental > Aquatic > Non-marine Saline and Alkaline >... | reverse complement strand
TTTACTGGTATTTGACTTAAATAAAGAGAATGCGGAGGAATCTAAAATACAAGAACTTAAGAATAAATTACAAGCTTCGATTCAAGAGGAGGAAGGACTTGACTTAAGCTTAAGTGAAAACATTTATAGTCAAAATCAAACTTTGTTGACCATTAATGGTCTTAAAAGTAAATTGGGCGCAGAAGGCTTAGCTCAAAAGTTTATAAAAAATACTGTTTTTGGTGAAAATTTGACTTATTTTGTAATTTCAGAAAAAAATTACAAGATTGCTCAAATCAACAAAAACTTGGATGAATATTTAGCTAAAATTAAATAGTATGTTTTCAGAAAAAAAAAATAACTCTATGAATTCAGATTTAACAAAAGAACAAAACAAGATTGCACAAGGCACCGTTTTCAAAGGTGGTATTGAATCTCAAGGCAGTTTCCGTATAGAAGGAAAGGTTATAGGAAATATTAAAACTCCTGGTAAAATTGTAGTAGGTAAGACAGGTTATATCGAAGGACAAATTGAGTGTGAAAACGCCGATTTTGAAGGAGAATTCAAGGGAGAATTAAAAGTGAGTAAACTTTTAACCTTACGAGCTACCGCCAAAATAGAAGGAGAAGTTTTTGCCGATAAACTTTCAATTGAACCTGGAGCAGTATTCAATGCGACATGTAGCATGAAAGGGGCTATGAAATCTATATCTGGAAATGCCAAAAAAGAACAATCAGCCTAATCCTTGGTTGTATTTTTCTGGGGTAGGTTTGCAAATGGGAATTATTATAACCAGTTCTGTTTTTCTAGGAATTTGGTTGGATGAAAACTATACAGACTCTTCAAAGCTTTTCACAATCGCGTTATCGCTTTTAGGAATATTTGTTGCTCTTGCTCAAGTTATAACCTCGCTCAAAAAATTCAAGTAACCATTACATGAAAAACATTCTTAGGAACCCTTTCGTTTCCATACTTATATTTTCGACTCCTATCATTTTAATACACTGGGGTATTGACTCCTTTTTTTCTATCGTAACCTATTATTCCTTCATATCGATATATGCATTTCATATTATATCTGCTTTTTTTGTAGCTGGAATTATCCAATGGATCCACGCCAATTATAAAGATTATGCTGGCTTTGCATTTATGGGGACTAGTTTATTCAAAATGCTGGCTGCGATTCTGTTTCTACTTCCGGGTTTTCTTTCAGATGACAAGCCCTCCTTTACTAACATTCTTAATTTTTTTGTTCCTTACTTCATTTACCTAGTTTTTGAAGCTATTCAGGTCATTAAATTGATTAACCCAAAAGAGACAAATTAAATAGTTTTAAATAAAAGCAAGCAAATTGAATTATATCTTAATGAAAAAATATTTTTTTGAAGCTTTCATTTAAAATTAAAAAGTAAAAACCTACATTTGCACGAAATTTTCGAATTGATATTAAGTCAACAATTTATGGCAACACACAAATCTTCAAAGATTACAGTGGCTTTAATGCTCATGCTTATTTTAAATTCCTTTTCAGCTTTCGCCCAGTTAGATACGGAAGAAGTTATTGATGATAGTTTCAACCCCACTGAAATGATTATGCACCACATCAGTGATTCTCACGGGTGGCATTTTTTGGGTGAAGGAGAGGAATCTGTCACATTGCCGTTGCCTGTAATTTTATGGACAGACAAAGGACTTACAAGTTTTATGTCCAGCGAATTTCATCACGATGTTGAAGGTGAGCATGTAGTTGAGTCCAATGGTCAGAAATTCGTTAACTATCATGAGAAAATTTATGTATTGAATGAAGGAGAAGAGGCTTTAGAATTTGATGAAGAGACTCATGCAGCTTTGAATGCTAATCGTCCTTTCGATATCTCAATCACAAAGAATGTAGCATCCATGCTTATCACTGCAATACTGCTTATTCTTATATTTTTGGGACTTGCAAAGCATTATAAAAAGTCAAAAGCTGCGCCAAAAGGTTTTAAAAATATATTAGAGACTCTAGTCATTTTTGTAAGAGATGAGATCGCAATACCACAAATTGGAGAGAAAAAATATTTAAAATTTATGCCTTTTCTCTTGACGGTATTTTTCTTCATTTGGTTATCAAATCTTTTAGGCCTTTTACCTGGGGCTGCGAACGTGACAGGAAACATATCCGTGACGATTGCATTAGGTTTATTTACGCTGGTTCTTATTTTAGTTAATGCAAATAAGGACTATTGGCAACATGTTTTCTGGATGCCAGGGATTCCGACACCGGTTAAGCCAATACTTGCAGTCGTTGAAATTTTGGGAGTGTTTACAAAACCAATCGCTTTGATGATTCGTCTCTTTGCCAATATTACGGCAGGGCACATTATCATATTGAGTTTAATAGGTTTGATCTTTATTTTAGAAACTGCAGGAGTTGCAGCAATTTCAGTTCCGTTTGCCTTATTTATCACAGTTTTAGAATTACTAGTTGCATTTTTGCAAGCATTTATATTTACAATGCTGTCGGCCTTATTTATAGGAATGGCAGTTCAAGAACATGAACATCATTAATCTTTAATTTTTAATATTTATTTACTATGGAATTATTACACGTAGGACTTGCAGCTTTAGGAGCTGGATTAGCAGTTTTGGGAGGAGCGCTTGGTATTGGTAAAATCGGTGGTTCCGCAATGGAAGCTATCGCACGCCAGCCAGAAGCTTCTGGAAAAATCCAGACCGCTATGATTATCGCAGCTGCACTTGTAGAGGGTGTTGCTCTTTTTGGAGTAGTTGCTGCTTTACTTGGGGTTCTTACCTCTTAAAAATGATGAAAACCCTCATAACCAACGGTTGGTTGGGTGAGGGTTTATTTTTATTTAAAAAAAACACTTATCATATATGGATTTAATTACTCCTGAATACGGTTTATTTGTTTGGCAAGTAGTTGTCATGATCATCTTGATTTTCTTGCTGACTAAGTTTGCTTGGAAACCAGTGATGAAGGCTGTAGGCGAAAGAGAAGCTTCAATTAATGATGCCTTAGTTTCTGCTGAAAAAGCTAAAGAAGAGATGGCTAATTTAAAAGCTGATAATGAAAAATTGCTTCAACAAGCCAGAGCAGAACGCGATGAAATGTTGAAGGAAGCTCAGCAGATGAAGAAGACTATTATCGAAGAGGCTACAGAAGATGCAAATGAGAAAGCTGAAAGAATTCTGGATAAAGCTCAAATCACCATCGAGAGTGAAAAGAAACAAGCTTTGGCAGAAATTAAATCTCAAGTTGCTGAGTTGTCTGTGCAGATTGCAGAAACTGTTGTGAAGAAGCAATTGGACAATAAGGATGAACAAATGACATTGGTCAACAAAATGCTTGACGACGTCAAACTCAACTAATTAGACACATGGGAAGTAAAGCAGGAAGACGTTACGCTAAAGCCATTATAGAATTGGCTCAGGAGAATAATTTAGATAACAAAGTTTTAGATAACTTCAAATCGATGCATTCTACTATTTCTGAAAACAAGGAGTTAAGACTTATGCTTTCAAGTCCATTAATTGAAGTTGATAAAAAGCAATCTGTGTTGTTGGAGATCTTTAAAGATGCCGAGTCTTTAGTCAAAAAATTGATAAAAACTCTGGCTGACAATAATAGAATTGAAATATTAAACCATGTTGCTCAAGAATATATAAATCTTTATAATTCTATTCATCACATACAATCTGCAACTGTTGTAACAGCTGTTGAGATGACTAAAGATTTAGAAGAAAAAGTACAAGAAAAAATTAAAGAAATTACCGGATATACAGCAAATCTGACTAACCGAGTTGATGAATCTATTCTTGGTGGATTTATACTCAGATTGAAAGATCTTCAATTTGATGCAAGTGTGTCTGGCGGTCTTAAGCGATTCAAAAGACAATTATTATAAAAATAAGTGGTATGTATTTACCAATTAATGAAAATAAATTATGGCTGAAGTAAACTCTGCTGAAGTTACAGCAATCTTAAAAAAGCAAATTTCGGGTTTCGAATCTGAAACCTCTCTAGATGAAGTAGGAACAGTTCTAAGAGTTGGTGATGGTATCGCCAACGTTTATGGGTTATCCAACGCTCAACTTGGAGAACTTGTAGAATTTGAAGGAGGGCTTAATGGTATGGTTCTTAACTTAGAAGAGGACGCAGTAGGCGTTGTACTTTTAGGTAAATCCAATGACATTAACGAAGGGGATTCTGTAAAAAGAACCAAAAAGATTTCTTCTATTCAAGTAGGTGAAGGTATTGTAGGAAGAGTCGTAAATACTTTGGGTGAAACTATTGATGGTAAAGGAGAAATCGAAGGAGAAACTTTTTTAATGCCTATCGAAAGAAAAGCACCGGGAGTTATTTACAGACAGCCTGTAACCGAACCTATGCAAACGGGTATCAAGTCAATTGACGCTATGGTTCCTGTAGGAAGAGGACAAAGAGAATTGGTGATTGGTGATAGACAGACTGGTAAAACTTCTGTTTGTATCGATACAATTCTTAATCAAAAAGAATTTTACGACAAAGGTGAACCCGTTTACTGTATTTATGTTGCTATTGGTCAAAAAGCGTCTACAGTTGCAGGTATTGCTAACCTTTTAGAAGAAAGAGGAGCTTTGGCATACACAACTATTGTAGCTGCCAATGCATCAGATCCAGCTGCAATGCAGGTATATGCTCCATTGGCAGGTGCTGCTATTGGTGAGTATTTTAGAGATACAGGAAGGCCAGCATTAATTATTTATGATGATTTGTCAAAACAAGCTGTAGCATACCGTGAGGTGTCTTTATTGTTGAGAAGACCTCCAGGTCGTGAGGCTTATCCTGGTGATGTATTTTACCTTCACTCTAGATTATTGGAGCGTTCTGCAAAAATCATCAACGATGATAACATTGCTAAGCAAATGAATGATTTACCTGAAGCTTTGAAAGATAAAGTAAAAGGGGGTGGATCACTTACAGCACTTCCAATTATTGAAACACAAGCAGGTGATGTATCAGCATACATTCCAACCAACGTAATTTCGATTACAGATGGTCAGATTTTCTTAACATCAGATTTATTTAACTCTGGTGTAAGACCAGCAATTGATGTAGGTATTTCTGTATCTCGTGTTGGTGGTTCCGCTCAGATTAAATCTATGAAGAAAGTTGCTGGTACATTAAAACTTGACCAAGCACAATATAGAGAACTTGAAGCTTTTGCTAAATTTGGTTCAGATTTGGACGCTTCCACTAGAAACACAATTGAAAAAGGTAAACGTAATGTTGAAATTTTGAAGCAGGCTGAAGCAAATCCTTTCCCTGTTGAAGAGCAAGTTGCTATCGTTTATGCTGGAACTAAAAACTTAATGAAAGAAGTTCCTGTCGAAAAAGTTAAAGAATTTGAAAGCGACTATTTGTCTTATCTCAACTCTAAACACAGAGATGTTTTAGACCAACTAAAAGCTGGTAAATTGACAGATGAAATTACAGATGCACTAACGAGTGCAGCTAAAGAAATAGCTGCAAAATATAAAGCATAAGTTTTAATTTATGGCTAATTTAAAGGAGTTAAGAAGTAGAATTACATCGGTATCGTCTACCATGCAGATTACGAAAGCCATGAAAATGGTTTCGGCTGCAAAACTTAATCGTGCCCAAAATGCGATTGAGAATATGCGTCCGTATGCTGAGAAGCTGAATGAACTTCTTCAAAGTTTAAGCGCTTCCTTAGATAACGATACAAGTAGTCCATATTCCAATCATAGAGAAGTAAAAAACGTGTTGGTCATTGCAATATCCTCAAACAGAGGTTTAGCCGGTGCTTTCAACACTAATATTGTAAAACGCGTAAGATCTCTTATTGATGAAACTTATGCTGGTCAATCGGTTGACATTATAAGTATTGGAAAAAAAGCTGGAGACGTATTAAGGAAAAAGCGTGAAATCAAATCTTCACACAACGATATTTATGATAATTTATCCTATGAGGATGTTGCCGCGATAGCTGAGCGTCTCATGGAAATGTTCAAATCTGAAAAGTATGATAAAATAGAGCTTGTTTACAATAGCTTCAAAAACGCCGCAACCCAAATCGTGACTACAGAGCAGTTTTTACCAATAAAACCTGCAAGTAAGAGAGGTGGCGAAAGCATTTCATCTGATTATATTTTTGAGCCTAACAAAATTGAAATCGTAGAAGATTTAATTCCGAAATCATTAAAGATCCAATTGTTTAAGGCTATAAGAGATTCTGTTGCATCAGAGCATGGCGCAAGAATGACAGCTATGCATAAAGCGACAGATAATGCTACAGAACTTAGAGATGACTTGAAACTTTCTTATAATAAAGCCAGACAAGCATCCATTACCAACGAAATCTTGGAAATCGTAGCTGGTGCAGAAGCATTGGCGGATAGCTAATGATAAAATTTTGAACACTTATAAAAAAACCTCTTTTTAGAGGTTTTTTTAGTTTTTATATAAGCCTATTCTTCACTAAGGTTTGCCCTCCATATAATAAAATGTATTTTTGACGTTTACAACTAAAACTTATATGCTTAATTTTCCCAACACTCGCCTACTCCTCATCTTTGTTGGCTTAATCTTACTTTCTTGCAATGAAGATGTAAGAGAAAACTCTTCCGAAGAGCCGATTAAATCTATTGAAATTGAACCTGTTCCAGAACCTAAGATTTTTGGCTTTTCCTTGAGTGATTACGAGGTTGTTTTTGATACAGTGGAAAGGGGAGATACATTCGGGACTATTATGGATCGTTATGGAGTTACTCCAGGAAAGGTTTATAAGCTTACTCAAAGCATTCCAGATTCTGTGATGAATTTTAGAAGAATCAACTATGGTAAGCCTTATGTCATTGTAAAAAACAAAGATTCTATTCCAAGAGTAGAACATTTTGTGTATCAAAAATCATTGATCGACTATGCAGTTATCAGCATAGATAGTGTAAAAGGAGTTGCAGAGTCAAAGCCTGTAACCATAAAGCAGAAAACAACTTCAGGAGTTATTTCATCTTCACTTTCAGCAGCGATAGATGAAGCTGGATTGGATTATTTACTCACCAACAGATTTGCTGATATCTACCAGTGGAGCGTTGACTTTTTTAAGCTTCAGGAAGGAGATCAGTTTAAGCTGATCTACAAAGAAAAATATATAGATGACACCATTTATGCTGGGTTAGAAAGTATAGATGCAGCACTATTAAAACATAGGGGAAGAGAATTCTACGCTTTCGAGTTTGTTGTGGATTCTCTAACGGGTCGCACCGATTACTTTGATGAAGATGCAAAAACACTTAGAAAATTTTTCCTTAAAGCGCCGCTACAGTTTAGCAGGATATCTTCTCGTTATACAGGACGTCGTTTTCATCCCGTTCAGAAACGCTGGAAAGCCCACAAAGGAACAGATTATGCTGCTGCCACGGGGACTCCCATTTGGTCAACTGCAGACGGAGTAGTGACCAAAGCCAGTTATAGCAGAGGGAATGGAAATTATGTCAAAGTGAAACACACCAACCAATACTCAACTCAATATCTCCACATGTCCCGGCGCGCAGTAAAAGTGGGTCAGTATGTGAAGCAAGGTGAAATTATAGGGTATGTTGGTCAAACTGGTCTAGCAACAGGTCCTCACGTTTGTTATAGATTCTGGTTGAATGGCAGACAGGTAGATCCCTATAAGCAAGATTTGCCAGAAGCCGAACCTATGGAAGAAAAACTCAAGCCTTCCTATTTTGAATTTATTGCTCCCTTAAAAGCTAATATTGACCAGGTTAAATACAAGGAGGTTCTTTAAATTTTATTTATAGATAACTTTAATAGATCAAATGCGATCGTTTTCCAGTAAAGTAGCAAGCAAAAAAAGCTAGTCAGGCCAAAAACTCGAGCGTATGAGTTGAGCTTAGCTACTTTAATTGTCTTAGATAGCACCCTTTTTTAGAATGACTATAAAGAAGTGAAATTTAATTTTTTAACAGTTTTTCTTAACATTGGCTTAATATTAGAACTTTAAATCTGGGTTTACTTTGCACCAAAATATAAACAAAAAAAACGTTTTCAAATGAAAAAATTGCTACTTGGCTTATTCTTAGTGATGGGAGTGGGTATTTATGCACAAGGGGTGACTACTTCCTCTATTAATGGTAAGATCACAGACAATAATGACCAACCTCTTCCGGGGGCAAATATTATTGCTGTGCATACACCTACTGGAACACAGTATGGTGTTGTGACAGATTTTGATGGTTTCTACAGAATCCCAAACATGCGTGTTGGTGGACCTTACACCGTGAAGATTACTTACGTTGGTTTTGAGGATATTCTACTAGAAGGAATTAACTTAAGACTAGGTGATTCTGAAAGAATAAGTAGACAAATGTCTGAATCTAATAACGCATTAGATGAAGTCATTATTTCTGCTTCTAAAAATGGAATTTTTGATTCTGGACAAACAGGATCGAATACTAACATTTCACAGAGACAAGTGGCAAATCTTCCATCTGCAACTCGTTCTTTAGGAGACTTTATCAGAACAACTCCAGAAGCGCAAGTTGGTGAAGGTGGTAGTATTTCTTTAGGAGGTCAAAACAACCGTTACAACGCTATTTATATTGACGGTGCTGTAAATAACGATGCGTTTGGTCTTGCTGGTTCAGGAACCAATGGTGGTCAAACTGGTGTGAGTCCAATCTCTATTGATGCGATTGAGTCTTTCCAGGTTAACTTAGCTCCTTTTGATGTTAGACAATCTGGTTTTGCTGGGGGATCTATAAACGCCATTACGCGTTCTGGTTCAAACAATACAGAAGGATCTGCGTATTATTACCTGAGAAATCAAGATTTGGCGGGTAAGACTCCTACTGCGCTTAGTGAAGATGACAGAGAGAATTTAACAGATTTTACAGCAGAGCTTTTTGGAGCTAGAGTTGGAGGTGCGATTGTAGAAGACAAATTGTTTTACTTTATTAATTACGAAAGACAAGACGAACAAACGCCACAGCCTTTTGTTTTTGATCGTTACCAAGGAGATGCTTCTGCCCAGGATTTAACTAACCTAAGACAAGGTTTGATCAATACTTACGGGTACGATCCAGGAATCTATGATAACAACACTACTTCACTTACAAGTGATAAATTGATTACACGTATCGACTGGAACGTGAATGACAAAAACAGCATTACCTTAAAAAATTCTTACGTCAATGCTGAAAATACAGACCCAAGACAAAGTGGGGATAGAAGTATTAATTATACCAATGGTGGTGTCTTTTTTCCTTCAAGAACTAACTCCACGACTTTGGAGTGGAGCACAACTAATGGATCTAATATGTCGAACAACTTAATAGTTGCTTATACCGATGTTTTAGATGATAGAAACCCAACCGGAAATCCTTTTCCAGCTGTAAGAGTATTCGATGGTTCAGGAAGCCTTTTCTTTGGTTCTGAAGCATTTTCAACAGCTAACCTTTTGGAGCAAAAAGTGCTTAACATCACTAATAACTTCGAAGTCTATAGCGGTCGCCATAAGTTAACTTTTGGAGCTAACTTTGAGTATTTTGATTCTAAAAACGTATTTTTTAGACAAAATTATGGATCATACACTTTTAATTCATTGTCTGATTTCAATACATACTTAGACGATGTTGATGGCAACGAAGCCCCTGCTAGATTTTACGATAGAGGGTATTCTTTATTAGGTGGTACAGGAGACAATTCTTTAGGAGCTGCTGAGTTTAGTTATTCTCAACTTGGATTTTATGCTCAAGACGATGTTGACTTAACCGATGATTTTAAAGTAAGTTTAGGTCTCCGTGTTGATTTACCATTTTTTGATGATGGGTTAGTAAATGACGACTTTAACACTAGAACTGTAGAGCTTCTTGAAGCTAACGGAAAAGACTTGCAAGGGGCTAGAGTTGGACAGGGTATTGATACTCAAATACACTTCTCTCCTAGATTAGGATTTTCATGGGATGTAGGTGGAAACAGAACCACACAAGTAAGAGGTGGTGTAGGTGTATTTACGTCTAGAATTCCATTGGTATGGCCAGGAGGTGCATATAATAATAACGGCTTAACTGCTGGTTTTGTTGATGAAAGAGCAATAAATGGAGATATCTTCTTTAGTGGAGATCCTTTCGATCAGCTCGTTCAGCCAGGTGCTGAGCCTGGTACTGGAGCAACAGGTGGACAAATTGATATTTTCGCACCTGACTTTAAATTACCACAAGTAGCAAAATATAATATTGCTGTAGATCAAAAATTGCCAGTATGGGGCTTAATCGCATCTGCTGAGTTTTTGTACAACGATGTTTTAAATGCTGTTTTTTATGAAAATGTGAACATTAGAGGTCCTGTTGGAAATTTTAATGGAGCAGACGGAAGACCTTACTATGATAGGGGTGATCTTATTGATGATAACTACTCTAGTATCTTCTTAGGAACAAATACAAATGAAGGTTATTCATATAATGGTACATTTAAGTTGACTAAGCCATTTGAAAATGGTTTTGCAGGACAGATCGCTTATACTTATGGAGATGCTTATGATATTTTTCAGGGAACATCTTCTCAAAATTCATCTCAATGGAGAAACATAGAAACCGTGAATGGTAAAAATGCCAACCCTGGTATCCAACGTTCAGGATTTTCTTTAGGATCTAGAATTACTGGAAATATGAGCTACGAATATGAGTGGAATGATAATGTAAAAAGTACAGTCTCTCTATTTTATGCTGGTGAACAAGGTTCTCCTTTCACTTACGCATACAATAGTAGAAATGACAACATCCTAAATGATGATTCTAGAGACAATGCTTTGATTTATATTCCTAGAGATGCTTCAGAAATCACTTTTGCAGGTACTCCAGAAGAGCAACAGGCTCAATGGCAAGCCTTCAATAGTTATATTGAAAGCAGTGAATATCTTAGTGAAAGAAGAGGACAATATTCTGAGCGTTTTGGCGAAAGAGGTCCTTGGAGCCATATAGTTGACTTGAAATTCCTTCAAGATTTCAGCTTAGACTTTAATAACAAGAAGCACACGTTCCAATTGTCTTTTGACATCTTCAACTTCACTAATTTGATCAATAAAGATTGGGGACGTAGACCATTTATTCCTAATATCGACATCCTAGATGTTGAAGAAGGTGGTCCAGATCCAGTATTCAGTTTCAATGCTGATGAATTCCAGACTGAAGAAGATGTTATCAACTTCGATGATTCAGGAATTCTGTCTTCAAGATGGCAAATGCAAGTTGGTTTAAGATATATCTTTAACTAAACTTCAATCACATATAGTTTTAAACGAGACCCATTTTGGGTCTCGTTTTTTTTGTAATTAATTCAAAGTTGTCATAAGCTAAGTTGAGTTTTTTCTTGTAATTTTAGCCAAGTCTATGATTAACAAGCGCCTTCTTATCAAAAATTTACTTGCCCACAGCGGGGAGAATAGTTTTTACGACAAAAAACTCAAAGTTGACATTGGTACGAGAGAAGGCAAAGCTAAATTTCTTAAACACATTTGTTCCCTTTCCAACACCAACCCCATCAGCAACTCTTATATTGTCATCGGCATTGAGGATGAAAGCAATAGTATTGTTGGAGTCGATTTTTTTGATGATAGCAAGATTCAGAATCTAGTAAATGCCTATCTGGAAAATCCGCCGATTGTCTCTTATGAAAATATTCAGTTTCCACATTTACAAGACGATAAAGTAGTTGGGCTGGTTTCTGTAAGACCGAAGAAAGACAATAGCATCTGTGCATTAAGAAAAAACATTTGGAAATACTGGGGTGGAACGGTATTTATGCGAGAAGGAAGCATCAGTAAGCCCAAGGTTTTTGATATAGAAATTAAAGACATCAATTCAGAAATTGTAGCTGCTATAGAGCAGAATTCTCAGAATAATATTGAATTAACTTTGGATGGCTTTCACGATTTTATTTTAAAAAGTAAAGACTTTCATCCTAAATACAAAGTCTTCAAAGAATATTTCGTCTTGTGCTGGGCAGCGAAACCTAAAACTGTCGGTGAGAAAACCTTCTATTCCAGAGTGAACATTCAGCTGATCAATGAACAAGTGAAGTTGTTTTATTCAGATTTAGACGAGGTTGAAATTCAATACGACGATGATAAATTCGAGATTTTAGAATACGTACAGCTAGGACTTCAGAACAAGTTTAAATACTATCCTTTAGAAAAGGTTTCCATTCAGTTTAAGGACAATATGCACTACGATATTGAATCTGAATTGGTATTTGAACCCCCACAATTTAATCAAAAGACATTGAGGCATTTTCTAAATCATAACGATAGTTTATTAAAAAAGCTTGTAAATAAGTCAGGATTAAATTCAGCAGAAAAGAGTGAGCTAGTCAATATGTCAACCATATATCTTATAGCTTATCTCAACGGGTTTGATTCGTCTCTGGAAAAGCTCGAGGAGGCTAAACCCTTGTTGAAAAGCATACAGAAAAAAGCTTATGATCGTTTAAAAGACAATATGAGAATATTACGAAAAATAAAATACAATTAGAATGAGTAGAACATTAGTTATAGGAGATATACACGGAGGTTTTAAGGCTTTAGAGCAGGTTTTAAATCGGGCTGATGTGACCAATGATGATAAATTGATATTCCTGGGCGACTATGTTGACGGTTGGAGTGAAACGCCTGACTTACTTTCGTATTTGATTCAGTTGAAAGAAGAACAGGATTGTGTTTTTATAAGAGGGAATCACGACGATTTGGTCTTAGGTTGGTTTAGAACGGCAAAATCAAATCCTAAATGGCTCGAACATGGCGGCGAAAGCACATTGAAAGCCTACCAAAATATAAACTCCATTCTTAAGGACTTACACCGACTTTTCTTAGAAAACCTGACGAACTACTACGTCGATGAAAAGAATCGATTATTTCTTCATGCGGGATTTGCCAACATGCATGGGCCAGCTTCAGAATTTCACTCCAATACAGTGTATTGGGATAGAACGCTTTGGGAAATGGTTTTGGCCATGGATACCTCTATACAACCCGATGATGATTTTTATCCCGATCGGCTAAAGTTGTTCAAAGAGATCTACATTGGTCACACCCCAACCACACGCATTAATAAAACTGAACCTGTAAATCTGGCCAACGTGTGGAATATAGATACGGGGGCGGCGTTTAAAGGACCCATAAGTATATTGGATATCGATACAAAAAACTACTGGCAGAGCGACCCGGTGTATAAGTTGTATCCAAATGAATCTGGTCGTAATCAGAATTAATTTGAGATAACGTATATTCAATTTATAACTCAGGTAAGGATAAAAATGATTTTATCTCTTATTTTTTCTGAAGATATTCCTACAAGCTCATAAAGCTGATCAGTATCTCCATGTTCTATAAACCGATCGGGAATACCCAATTTATGGATTTCTCCTTTATAGTTTTCAAATTGGGCCAGTTCAAGAACCGCATCTCCAAATCCACCTTTTACAGTACCATCCTCTACGGTGATTATGTGTTTGAATTTTTTAAACACAGACTTTAATAAGTCTTCATCCAAAGGTTTTAAAAACCGCATATCGTAATGAGCTACACTGAATTTACTACCGATGGCTTTTATGCTATTTGATACATTGCTTGATATACTTCCTAAGCTTAATACAGCCAGCTCTGAGCCTTCCTGAAGGCATCTGCCTCTACCAACATCTAATCTTTTAAAAGGATGTTTCCAGTCTTTAATCTCACCTCTACCACGCGGATACCGGATGGCCATGGGCTGTTGTAAATCTTGAGTAGCTGTATAAAGCAGCTGTCTTAGTTCTATAGCATCGGCTGGTGCAGCTATGATCAGGTTAGGGATACAACGCAAAAAAGCTAAATCAAAAACTCCATGATGTGTGGCGCCATCATTTCCAACTAGTCCAGCTCTGTCAATACAAAAGATGACAGGAAGGTTTTGCAAAGCCACGTCATGAATCACTTGGTCGTAAGCCCGTTGTAAAAATGTAGAATAGATGGCACAAAAGACTTTATGGCCCTGGGTGGCCATTCCTGCAGCGAGGGTTACTGCATGTTGCTCTGCTATACCCACATCAAAAGCACGATCTGGGAATGCTTCCATCATATATTTTAAGGAGCTTCCCGTGGGCATGGCCGGTGTAATACCAACTATAGATTCATCATTTTGAGCCAATTCCAATACAGTTAGTCCAAATACATCCTGAAATTTGGGAGGTAGATCTTGGTTGTTTTTAGGTATAACTTCGCCTGTGGTTTTATCAAATTTACCAGGGGCATGGTATTTTACCTGGTCTTCTTCAGCTTGTTTTAAGCCTTTACCTTTTTTGGTAATGACGTGCAGAAGCTTAGGGCCTTTTATCGCTCTCAGTTTCTCAAATGCTTTTAAAAGTTCTGGCAAGTCATGACCATCGATTGGGCCTTCATAATGAAAATTTAGGGCTTCAATAATATTGTCGTTAGGCGGTTTTTTGCCAATTTTAGCTTTGGTGAGATAACTTTTAAGGGCTCCAACACTTGGATCGATTCCTATGGCATTGTCGTTCAATACCACCAAAAGATTGGCTTTAGTAACTCCAGCATGATTCAGGCCTTCAAACGCCATACCTGAGGCAATGGAAGCATCACCGATGACAGCGATGTGTTGCTTATCAAAATCTCCTTTTAGTTGCGATGAAATGGCCATCCCTAAAGCCGCAGAAATCGAAGTAGAGCTGTGGCCTACGCCAAAAGTGTCATACGGACTTTCATCGCGTTTAGGAAACCCAGAAATGCCATTGAGTTTTCGATTGGTTTCAAAGATGTCGCGACGTCCGGTCAGTATTTTATGTCCATAAGCTTGATGTCCCACGTCCCATACCAAAAGATCGCTAGGCGTATCAAAATAATAATGCAACGCAATAGTCAGCTCTACTACGCCTAAACTGGCTCCCAAATGCCCCTCTTTGGTGGACACTACATCAATAATAAATTCTCTAAGTTCTTTGGCAACCCGTACTAATTGATCAGGATTGAGTTGGCGAAGATCTTTTGGAGAGTTGATATTAGAAAGTAAAGTTCTACTCATGACACAAAGTTACTGATAAGATATTGTATTTATCATAAGTGTATAATTTTTGTAGTCTAAAGTACTTCCGCCAATTCGCTTTTGGTAATTCAAGATTGATTACTCCCTATTAAAAAAAGAATAATTCACAAATTAAAATTTTTATAATTCACGATTTTAATATCTAAGATTATTGTAAGAATACATGATTTCTATCATAAACTTAAAAGTTAGTTTTTCTTAAATTAGTTAGGATTTTAAAAATAAGATTATGAAAATTAAGAAGAACCCTAAATACGACCTCTCCAAGTATAGTCTTATTTTTCTTCAGATTGGACTCATCATATCCCTATCATTTTCACTTTATATGATAGAACGTAAAACTCCTGTAAAAGAAGAAAAGGAGGTTGAATACGTCTATTTTAATTTAATAGAGACGGAATCTGCACCAATTACAGAAATTGCAAATTTACTTCCACCACCGCCTCCACCAGCTCCAGCACCTATGCCAACAGCTTTTGAAATTGTGGATGATAATCTTGATATACAAGAGGTAAACATAGGATCCACTGAGACAAATCAAAATGAGAGTATAGATGTCGATGCATACTCAAATACAGGAGAAGGTGATGGTGAAGTCGTGGCAGTTGGAGATGTGGGAGATGTAAAAGAAGAGATAGCAGATATACCCTTTTCAGTGATTGAAACTGCTCCAGTTTATCCAGGGTGTGAGAGTTTAAAATCCAACGAAGAGCGAAAAGAATGTATGAGCCGTAAAGTGAATGAGTTTGTTCATAAAAAAATAGATATGGATGTCGCAAGTGATTTAAAGCTTAGTGGAACACATCGTATATTTATTGCCTTTAAGATAGATGATACAGGGTCTATTGTTGATATTGCTGCACGGGCCCCTCATCCAAAATTAGAGTCTGAAGGCATAAGGGTTGTGAAAATGCTACCAGATATGAAGCCTGGTGAGCAACGTGGCCGACCGGTGGGCGTTTTATTCTCTTTGTCTATTATAGTTAAAATAATAGATTAGATTCCCTTTGCTTTAAACTGACGTCTAAAATTGCTATTGATCAAATTACACAGCAAATAAGGATGAATAAAAGAATCATAATTTGAATTTTTGAAGATTACTTTTTAAAATAAGTGAAATACTCTTTTTATCAAATCTGGAGCTTACCACAAAATGTATAACTTAGCATAAATTCAAACCTCAAATACTATTCTAATTTAATGCTAAACCCCTTCGACGACACTTACTTTATGAAAAAAGCCTTAGAAGAAGCCCGTTTGGCTCTGGAAAAAAATGAAGTTCCCGTAGGAGCGATCATCACTCACAACAACCAAATTATTGCCAGAAGTCATAACCTCACTGAACTTTTAGTAGACGTTACTGCCCATGCAGAAATGCAAGCCATTACAGCAGCAGCAAACTTTATTGGCGGGAAATATCTTCGAGATTGCACCATGTATGTCACTTTAGAACCCTGCCAGATGTGTGCCGGGGCATTGTATTGGAGTCAGTTGTCTAGACTAGTTTTTGCGGCCGACGACGAGGTTCGCGGTTACAGAGCTATGCAAACAAAGCTACATCCCAAAACCAAAGTAGATTTTGGAACGATGAAAGAAGAGGCTTCTCAACTGTTGAAAAGGTTTTTTATTCAGAAGCGTAATTTGAATTGAAAACTCATTTTCAAATTTAAAATTATTAAAAAAACTTCATTATTGTTGCGAATTGTTATGGTTCACCCTTAATTGAATTACAGTTTAACCGTACATTTTACTCTATCATTTAAAATTTAACAGTTAAGAATGTGATAACTGATTTTGATTTTTTAATTTGTAATAATAACTATAAATTCATGTCAATGTTCTTTTAATCTACAAAAAAGAAATGCCCTTCCGAAGAAAAGCATTTCACAAAACAAGCATTAAAAATTTCATACTCGCTGACGCTACAAGTATATGTATTTTTCATGAGATCTTTACTTAGGTGTTGACCTATGTTAACTAATCTGGCAAGATTTAAAATTGCTAAACTTAAATTTTAAAAATTTAAAATCATGAAAATTTTATTGATGTCATTTTTGATGTTACCGTTATTTCTGTTTAATCCTTCTACAGTTGAATCCTCAGAAGAAATGCTTGGTGATAGTTGCACTGTTAAAACAGATTGTAATGGCGATGGTGATCCAGACTATGAAGGGGTAGTAGATTGCAAATACGCAGAAGACCTCGGTGATCAATTTGAAGATTCTTGTAGTTAATATTAATCAATGGCTGGAGATTTATTTTCCAGCCTTAATTTTTAAAACATGAAATTTTTTGTAATCATTATTTATTTAACTAGCCTAAATGTCTTACCCCAAACGGGCATAGTCAATTATGGCGAAGTCCAAAGTATGGAAATGGGTGCACCAATTGGTCCTGATTATAGGGCTATTTTGGTGTTTAACAAAGATAATTCTTTATACGTTACGAGAAAAGACTCTTTGGAAGGTGGTCATATACGAGAACAGAAGTCTTATCGTGCTTCTTCTAATAGAGGTTTTACAATAACTGTAGTGACCAACCCAATAGGCTTTCAATATTATTATAAAACAAAAGAAAACACTTTGTTTTCACGAGATTTAGGTTTTGATTATGTGAAGGATAACACTATAGACATTCCTTGGGACATAACAGAAGAGACAAAAATGATAGGAATTTATAAAGTTCAAAAAGCAACCGCCCACTTTAGAGGGCGAGATTATACTGCTTGGTTTACATCACAAATACCTTTGCCTTACGGGCCATGGAAGTTGGTAGGTTTACCAGGTTTAATTTTGGAAGCTTATGATACTGATAAAGAAATCTATTGGTATTTTAAAAATATAGAATACCCAACAAAGCAAGCATACCTTTTAAAACCTATTGACAACCCAAATGCTTCATGGATAAGTTTCCAAGATTATAAAAAAAATAGAATTGAAAAATCTTTGGACGCAAAAGCTGCTGGTAGAATGATAGCTGAAAATATAGGGTCATCGAAATCAAATTCTAAATTAAAAAAACTAGATGGTTATATTGAGGCCTTTATTGTTGAGGAATGAGAGTAATATAAACTAAAGAGATACTGTTAAAATCAACAATCAATATAACTATATGCTTAGTTTTAATTAAGTTTGGTTAAAATTAATATTATTAAATTCTTAATTCTACTATTAGCTATTTGCTTAATATTATTAACTGATGAAATTTCTGCCCAAACAGGCCTCGTAAATTATGGAGAAGTCCAAAGTATGGAAATGGGTGCACCCATTGGTCCTGATTATAAAGCTATGTTGGTGTTTGATAAAGATAATTCTTTATACGTTACGAGAAAAGACTCTTTGGAAGGAGAAAGTATTTATGAACAAAAATCTTATCGTGCTTCTTCTGGTAGAGGCTTTACTATAACAGTGGCAACTAACCCTGAGGGATTTCAATATTATTATAACCCAAACGACAAAACCTTGTATGCTCGCGATTTAGGGTTTGATTATGTAAAAGACAACACCATAGACATTCCTTGGGACATAGCAGAAGAAACAAAAATGATAGGAATCTATAAAGTACAAAAAGCAACAGCCCACTTTAGAGGACGGGATTATACGGCTTGGTTTACGCCACAAATTCCTTTGCCTTACGGCCCATGGAAGTTAGTAGGCTTACCAGGTTTAATTTTGGAGGCATACGATACTAATAAAGAAATCTATTGGTATTTTAAAAATATAGAATACCCAACGAAGCAATCACATCAGTTAAAATCTATTGACAACCCAAATGCTTCATGGATAAGTTTTAAAGAATACAAAGATTCTTTAATAAAGGATGCTGTTAGTGCAAGAGAAGCTGGCAGAATGATGACTGAAAATATGGGAGTTTCAAAATCAAGATCTAAGACTGAACGGTTAGATAATTATATTGAAGCCTTTGCTATTGATAAGTGAAATTACCTTTAAATACCTTTTACACACACAATTTAAATTAATAGTCATTATTTAAACTAAATCTGTTAAAGTTTAGAATGATAAAACTACGTACTTAGTTTTAATTAAGTTTGGTTAAAATTAATATTATGAAAGTCTTAATTTTACTATTAGCTATTTGCTTAATATTATTAACTGATGAAATTTCTGCCCAAACAGGCATAGTAAACTACGGCGAAGTCCAAAGTATTGATATGGGTGCGCCTATTGGCCCAGATTATAGGGCTATGTTGGTGTTTAACAAAGACAATTCTTTATATGTGACTAGAAAAGATTCTTTGGAAGGTGGACACATTAGAGAGCAAAAATCTTTCCAAGTTAGTCCTGAGGCAAGGCATTCTATTACTGTTGCGACTAATCCCGAAGGTTTTCGATATTATTATACTCCAAAAGAAAAAATCTTGTATTCACGTGATTTAGGGTTTAAATACGTCAAGGATAACACCATAGACATTCCTTGGGACATAGCAGAAGAAACAAAAATGATAGGAGTTTATAAAGTTCAAAAAGCAACCGCCCACTTTAGAGGGCGAGATTATACCGCTTGGTTTACGCCACAAATTCCTTTGCCTTACGGCCCATGGAAACTAGTAGGCTTGCCGGGTTTAATTTTGGAAGCTTATGATACTGATAAAGAAATCTATTGGTATTTTAAAAATATAGAATACCCTACCAAGCACTCTTATTTACTCAAACCTATAAAAAATCCTAAGTCTTCGTGGATTTCTTATGAGGAACATAAAAAATTTCTAATCAAAGCTTTTCTTGATGCTAGAATGGGAGGTAGGATGATAGCAGAAAACATGGGTGTATCTGGCTCGAAATCGAAAGTTTTGAAAACAAATAGTTATATAGAAGTTTATGAAATTGAATAGTAATACAAACTAAACTTAATCCTTGATCACACTAAGCATACTTCTTAAACCTATTCGACTTATAGTTATATATTTAAGCTTATTGATGCCATTTTTGGCTCAGGCTCAAAAGCTAGATATTAAAGGTCAAGTCTTAGAAGTTGGATCAAATTTACCTCTCGAAGGGTCTAGCATCGTCATAAGTTCTTCTACAAATAAGTTTTTGGGGTACACCTATTCTACAGAAAATGGGAAATATGAGTTATCGATAAAAGCTGATGCAGATTCATTGTATTTAAAGGTGAGTAGTTTTGGTTATGAGTCGCAACACGTTTTAGTAAATACTACAGCAGGGCGAAATATTACTCAAAATTTCAGTTTAACTCCAAAAGTTGAACAGCTTAATACGGTGGTTCTTGAAACTGAAGAAAAAATTAAAGTCAATAGGGATACGGTAGCCTACAGAGTTTCTGCTTTTATTAACGAAACAGAGCAAACTGTTGAAGATGTCTTAAAAAATTTACCAGGTATTGAAATAGACGATGATGGAAATATAAAAGCACAAGGCAAAAGCATTCAAAAAATATTGATAGAAGGAGATGACCTGGCCGACAAAAATTATAAAACCATTTCCAAAAACCTTAGCGCCGATGTACTCAGCAAAGTTGAAGTCATCAATAACTATAGTGAAAACCCAGTGTTGAAGCAATTTCTAGATAGCGAAGCGGTGGTACTCAATTTAAAATTAAAAGATAAAGCCAAATCTATTTGGTTTGGAGCTTTAAAAACAGGAATCGGCAATGATAGTCGCTACGAAGTAGATCTTAATCTGGGGCTTATACGACCCGAGGTGAAACTTCTGGATTTGGGTAATATCAATTCAGTTGGCAAGCCAGCAGGAGAGCAACTCAATAATTACGTCTACCAGCAAATGGGGTTCAATGATTTTGATGAAAACTATAGTTTGGATCAAGATTCATTTTTGAACTTAAATCCAAACTCGATATTGATTGATGACAAATTTTACGTGGAAAATGAGAGTGTATCCAATAATCTCTTGGCCAATAAGACCATTTGGAAAGACAGTAAACTAAGAAATTCCTTGTTTGTGACAGCAGACCAATTTCAAAGTGATTATACCAATCTTACCTCCTATTTTTTACCAAACGAAACCATCAATTTTCAAGAAGACAATGCGTTTCAAACCAAAAACCTCAATCTTAGAAATGACTTTGAAATAAAACATTCCATAGATGAAGATCACTTTATCACCTTTCAAACTGACTTATCGGTTAATAATTCTGATGTGAATCATGAATTGCTTTTCAATTCTAGCGATAACATTGCTCAGGTTTTAGACGAACGTAACCTTAGCTTATCTACCAATGTGCACTTTACCAAAAAGATAACAAACGGAGCGCTCACTTTTTATGGCTTTACAGGAGCCAACCAAGACCAACAAAGTTTTACTATAAATCCAAACACCATTTCTCCAGACGAAGCCTCCAATTCAAGCAAACTCGAAACTGAAATAAAAGACAATACCGTTTATCAAGGTTTGGAAGGCAGTGCTATTTTTAAAGTTAATAAGCTGACGTATGCATTCAAAACGGGAATTTTAAATCAAGAACGCGATTTTAACCACAGAACAAGCGATCGTGGAAGTACTACTAATAGTATTGAAATCGATAGTTTATCGGGAACAAATTCAGAAACAAGATTAAAATCTTTTGTGAGTTTTAAAACTCAGTATGAATTTATTCCAGACAAGCTTATTGCTGAAGGGGATCTCGAACTGTCCAATGTGAATTTAAGAACAACACTAGATTCTAGAAGCTTTCTGTTTTTTAATCCCAATCTCACTTTAAGGCTTAGGAAAACTAAACTGGGTAGTTTTACGATTAGATATAAGAAAATCAATGAATTGCCAACTTTAAGTGATTTGAACAGCAACTTCATCGTGCAAAATTATAGAAATTTGATTTTGGGACTCAACAGGCTCGAAAGCATTTCCAGAAATCAATATTCTTTTAATTATATCTTTTCCAGACCCAAAAAAAGGATTTTGTTTGAGGCTGGGATCTCCTATTCTGACTACAATCAACAACTGTCGGCAGATAATCTGTTGAGTGAAGGCTTGAACGTTTCAAGGCGTTTATTTATTCCTGGGGGAAGTCTGTTGGCGGGAAGATTAGGCTTTACTACTTACTTATCCTTTGTAGATTCAAGCTTCAAAGTCGGTTATACTAAAACCGTTTTTGAAAATCCTTCAATACTAAATAGTGAGCTTTTCAATGTCACCAATGACAGCGACTTGTATTATTTTAGAGGGACAACCTATTGGGATGGGATTTTAAATTTTAAGTTCTCTGGAAGTATAAATTCAAATTCTGGAGAAATTGGCGAGTCAACCAATACGAATACGATTTATAATGGAAAACTTGAAACTGTATTAAGACTTTACGATCGGGTGTTTGGAAATTTCAGAAATGAAGTATTTGAAGTCAATTCTGAAACTTACCAAACGAGTAGTTTTAATTTGGAGTACCGGCCTAAAGATAAATCTTACGTTTTTGGGGTAGATGCTCAGAACATTTTTGATACTAGGTCTTATACTTTTAGTTCGATCACAAATTTTCAAAGAGGCGACTTGGTCTATCGTGCGGTTCCACAGTATTTTATGGCGTATTTGAAATTTAGATTTTAAGAATTTACAGCATAATCCCATCCTAAAGTAAAGCTATATTTTAATAAAGAAACCTGCTCATCAAAGTTTGAAACTTCAAACTATCTGATCTAAGGTAAAGCCGTGCAATCAATAAGTCTATATTTAACTTGAATTTTTCAACTTCGAGAATACTCGATTTATAATGAATTTGACTTTTAGGAATCACATTTTCTGTTGTATCAGTTTTATAAAAGCGTATTGTGAAGACAACTTGGAGAATAACTGTTTTCCTGATTTGAATTGACTAATGAAATGACCTGCTATATGAAAAGTTTCGATTCAAGTATAGTAGCTCCGCTAAGAATCGAACTTAGATCTAAAGTTTAGGAAACTTTTGTTCTATCCATAAGGGTATATTATTTCTAAAATCAGTAATAACTAGTGTTTAAAGTGAAAAAATTGTTGTCTAATTGTTGTCTAATCTAAAATTGTTGTCCAATTGTTGTCTTTTTAATTATCTTTAGCAAAAAAAAAATAGTGGGTAAATCTATTAGTGTTGTAGGAATTAAGAATCGTAAAACAGGTATAGTTAGGTATCATGTTAGGACTATAACTAACCGTAAATCTACCAAAAAGTCTTTAGGG